>JAEEGL012397017.1_pt1 | contig 13992 bp, 4 predicted proteins | sample 9134231 | NCBI WGS metagenome assembly JAEEGL01 (sample SAMN16246548, study PRJNA631951) | gut metagenome | biome: gut microbiome; feature: rumen; material: fiber-attached | host: Bos | place: Iran: Karaj | collected 2018-10
CCGACGCCGCTCGTCGTGAAGTCATCGGCCGTTTCGTCCGAATCGACGCCTTCATCTCCCTCGTCATTCGTGACCTTGAGCCGATAGGAGTAGGCTGTCGCAGGAGTGAGCCCCTTGACGAGGCCGGAAAGGGCCCCAGTGCCGAGACCAGTTCCGAGCGCCGTCCATGTCGAGGGTTCGGTGTCGGCGGTCCGCCAGACCTTGGCGTAGAATGTGCATTTCGTCGCCTGGTCGGAACCGAGAGAGGAGAGGTTGCCGCCGAACTGGATGTGGCTGGCGCCGATGTCGGCGACGGTGAAGTTCACGACGGGGCGCTCGATGATCGCATTTGTGACAACAATGCTTCTCGTCAGGAAGGAGGTGTCATTCACGGTGTCGAAATCGGCTTTGACGCGGGCCGCCGTCGGGACGCTGTAACAAAGTCGGACTTCGTCCATCAACCCAATCAACGGACGGGCGTCGGAGCCGCTGCCACCACCAATATACAAATCATCCCCGCCATCAAAAGCATACTCATACAAATCGATGGAACCTACGAATCCACCATCCTTGTATAGATACCCCTTCCCTTTTTCGCCTTCTGCCGTATAGACGAAATCGATCTTCGCCCATGTTTGCTGGTTGATGGATGTGGCGGTTACCGTTGGCCTATACTTGTTGTCATTTCCGCCAGTTTTAGACCAAAAACCGAAAAGGTTAGCGGCATTTTTTTGATCATCTCGAGATTGAAATCCCCAGGCCGAAGCGGCATCTGTTTTTTTCCGGCTGACATAATATGGGTATCGGAATTTATTCTCACCATAAAGCCAGAAGGAACCGGAAAAAGCGGGTGTGAGCTTGTTGACAGCCTCGCGCTTGACCGAATCAGACTCGCCAAGCAGGACATCAATGCCACCTTTGCCTTTGTTTTTGTCGTGGTAGTTGTTACCCATACGGCGGGAACGCCCGAGCTTACCGCCACTGACCAATGCGGCAACGGTCGCCGGTTGCTGTCCGCCGCCCGTCGAATCGCCCACCGTATAAATTGTCGAGCCGGTGAGTTGGTTGGTTGTTGAGTCGTAAACGCTGACGGAGGCGGTCTCGGTTCCGTAGTCTTCCCGGAAGTGCCAGACACCGGCATAGTTGGTCCAGACGTTGTCCGGATTGAGCGCCTTGCCCGTTTTGGAGGAGCGGTACAACATCGCGAACTCGGTGTGGTTGGTCATGATCGGGAGGTTCACCCAGATGAGCGATTCGCCCGACGGATCCCACGTGTCGATGTCGTAGGCCAGTCCGTTGCCTTCCGCATCGACAAAGCCGACATCGACGAGTTTCAAGGCGTCGGGGTCGGTGGGGTTCACATTGGCGTTGTAGAAGTCGCCGTAGTCGAAGCCGGTAATCGCCGTCGAAAGGCGCACGAGGACAGGGAAGTTCGTCTGGACTTCAGAACCGCCGTTGTATCCCGCGACGGTGAACTTCACGCCGCGCGCGAATTCGGCGACGGCGGGGTCGGGGGAGGGAATGGTCGGTTGTTGCGCTTCGCCGCCACCTTCGCCCCCTGCCCATGCAAACGGCGCGATGACAAAAGCCACGAGACCAAAGATACAACAGATTTTATTTTTCATACAATGCCCTTCCATACAATGCCCTTCCAAGTTATAGGGTATTATACCAAATTTGAGCGAAGATGAGCAACCGCAGAAAAATAGTTGGGGTTGGAGAGCGGTGGTTATAGCCGTATAGAACATGTAGAACGTGTAGAAAATGCAGAGCCGCGGCGGATTCGCCGCGGCTCGTGTTTGGCGCAGTTATCTACCGACCGCCAATCAGTAGATCAGGAACATGACGCCGCGGGTCTTGGCCTCGCCAACCGTCAACACACCCGGCCCAACGAAGAGATCGTCTCGGACGAACTCCGCCGCCGACTCCGACGAGCCGTATGTGCCCGAAGGCAACGTCGTCCAATCGGTCGACTCAAACACATCGCGAACTGCGAGCGAGGCGCAAGTCTGATTCACGGGGAGCTCAACCTTGCCGAACACCTCCGCAGAACCGTCGATCTTGAGCGGGCTCTTCGCAATCGCATTGCTGCTCGGCAGAATCAACTTCGCCCCCGCGCAGACGCGAACCGGGAGATTAGCCGCGAGCGTGATGCCGTGTTCGGCATTGCCCAGCGCAAGACAACCAGCAGCCACAACAATCTCGTCCCCGATGCCGGTCTGGTTGCCGCCAAGTTCGAGGTTGCCCGTGTAGGTGCTCACGAAACCGCCGGGCGCCGTCACTGCTGCCCATATCTGATTCGTGTAATTGCCGAACGCCTTATTCCAGACGTACGCCGGGTGATCCGCGTCGCCGAGGATGAGCGAGCCGTTATCGTCGCGTCCAGGCAAGCCAATCGCAGAGCCGTTGCCTTGGAAGATCAGACCGCCAGATTTAATCATGAGCGTACGGTCCGCGCCAAGATACTTGTCGCCCCTCGTTGAGTTGTTGAGGAAAAGCGAGTTTATAACTATATCCGTCGCAGTTCCATGCGTGAGACTTCCATAACCCGTGTTGCCTTCAATCCAACAGGTGGCGTTGGCGTCCTCTGAGCCAGCTTCGTCGATGTAGGTGCATGTTCGCACGGGACGGACAAGTCGTCCGTTCGAATCGACTGCCGGGAACATGAGGTAGTTGTAGCTGCTATCACCGGCGGAAACAAACCACGGGACGATTTTGAACGTATTCGCCGCGCCCTCAATGCCTGCTTCGCCATAGCCCGAGCCGCCAACGGCGTGTGTTGCCCAGTCCCGAATGGAGAACATATTGTTCGTGACGGTCGTTGCAGCGTTATTGTTGACCGACGGATCGTAGAAGAAGAACGTCCCCTTATCGGTCTGGGCGAGCGTCTTGGCAGTGACGGCGTTGATTGGCTGTCCATTGCCGTTATTCGGCGTGTCCATGCGGAGGAAACCCATCCCGGAACCGATCGAAAGAACATCCAAAAGCTTTTCGTCCACGGTGTCAACGCCCCATGCCCCAGAGATCAGCTTGGCAAAGTAGGAGCCGCCGTGCATGTAGAGCCCTTTCCCTGGCGCCTGTCCGCCATGCTCTGGACCAACGCTAGAGTTGCCGGTGGCGAAATAGCCCCGTCCCCTACCGTTGAACTTTGGCACACCATTGTCTGTCGCAACAAAACCGTAAACATGGGCCGTTGCGTTGCTTGCAGCAGCCGCACGCATCAAGACGCCACCCGTACCCTCGCCGAGACCACCGAGATTCGGACCAGTCAGTTCGCGGACCGTAACAGAGAAGCCAGAGAAGTCGTCTGGGAAGACAAGACTGCCCTGTCCCTTCTTCACGATTTCGCCCTCGCCCTTCCATGTTCCGTGGAACTTAGTGGTGCCGTTGTTATCAGTGACGGAGTAGCCCGGGAGGCCCTGCACCGTGATTGTTGTGCCCTGGGCGGCCGTGTTAGTGATAGCAGCACTGCCCGTGTATTTGACTAGGCCGCGACAGCAGGCAACGTCCGTTTCGGACGAGCAGCCGTCAATCAGGATGTTGCCCTCCCAGGTCACGTTGATGTCGTATCCGCCGAACTGGATAACGCTGGTTTTGTTTTTCTCGCCGTTGGGGCACACCTTCACGTTCACCGTTCCGCCGTCCGAGCGGCGGAACGTGACTGTCTTAGTGCTATCGTCCTTGTAGCGCTCCAGAACGCAGGTCACATCCTTGTCTGGACAAATCTGTCCGGCGTAAAGACCGCCAAGCGTGATGTCCGTTCGGTGGCGAATGAATTGGTTTCCAGTTTTGGTGTAGAACGGAACAACCGCGATGTCGTCGCCATTGGTCGGACAGTCGACGCGCGAGCCATCGGCTGCGTTGACCCAGCAGTTTGTGTTGGACCAGTTGTATGCATTGTTGTCGATATTGATTTTAGTCTCGTCATAGACATAAACCTTCCCGCTCCCAATTGGTTCGGGCAGGATCACAACGCCCATAATGTTCGTGACGGCGTCGGCATTTACGCAGCGAATGCCGACGATGCCGGGCTCAAGTGCCGCAAGCATGGAGCCCTCGACCTTCGCGAAGCGCTCGTTGAGAACCTGGTAGGAAGTCGCGCCGATGATTTCGGGCAACTCCGCCACATCGCCTGGACGCATCCAAAGTGCGTTTGCGGCAGAGGCATGCTCCAAAACGTTCTCGACGACAATCTCTCTCGCACCAGGCGTGACGGGCGCCGAAAATGTCCGGCTGTAATCCGTACCGCCCACCGTCGTCGTGACGACGATCTGCGCGACAGCGCCGTCCGCCTTCTCGGCGAGACTACTCCATGTGACGGTTCCTGCCGCGTTGAACGTATGCGAGCCGATCTCTTCGCCACAGTAGGTCAAGACCGCCGTGCACTCAGCGCCGTCATAGACCGCGGAAACCGAGAGCGAGATGTCGATTTTGTCACCGGACACAGTCCACAAGGGTCCCACCGCTGAAAACGGCACTTTGCGCGTAGGCGTGTGCGACAAATCGATGTATTTGTCGAAGTTCCACCAGTTGCGAATACGCACGCGCCGATAGTAGGTCGTGTCTGGAGTTAGTTCGGATGTGGTGATCGTCACCCACTCGTTCAGTATGGCTGGGACCTCATCCGAATGCCCCGCAAGCGTTGAAAAGTCCGAATCCGTCGAGACCTCGAGACGGACCATCGCGGAGTCGGAGCCCGTGCCAAAGTTTGTCACGTGGACCAAGGCCGAAAGCGTCGTGAGACCAATGTCTGCCACTGACGCCTCCCCGATGGGCTCGTCGGGCTGGAGCGTCGAGAATTCGATGGCATCTGTCGTGAGCTCCTCGTTCTCGCTGTTCACGACGATGGCACGTGCATAGTAGGCTGTGTTAGTCTCAAGCCCTGTCGCGGAGACTGAGACGCTCCCAGTTTGCTCAAGAACGGTCGAGGCGGAGAACGAGAGGACGGTCCCCGAGAAATACTCGGACTCGCAGACCTGAACCGTGACAGACGCGTTGGTGGCGTCCGTGCCGAGATCGGTCACGTTGACCGAGAAGACGGCGTTCGTAACACCCGTGACAGTGTTGGAAATGGTCCCGACCGGCGCGTCTGGGTTGAAGAGCTTGAAGACTTCTTGCTCGGTCGAAGCGGCAGAGTAACCGCCTGCGTTCGTCGCGACCGCGCGCAAATACACCGTCTTACTGACATTGGGAAGCTGGATGGTTCCCGTGCCGATGCCGATCGTGTCGGAATCAACGGCATTGGTCGTTGAAAGAGCGCTCGGGGAGTAGCCCCACGCGATACCGACATCCGCGACCTGATAGCCGTAACCGGCCCAGGCGACGCGGTAGGCGAACGAGACGACACCGGTATCAGCATCGTAGGCCGCAGACGAGAGCGAGACCGCCGGCTCGGGCATTGTCGAACCGTTGCCCTGCACCGCATAGCGGAGAATCACGACGCCGCTTCCGCCGTTGGCGCCAGGGCAATTTGCATGGCCGCCGCCGCCGCCGCCGCCGAGATTGTCCTGCCCCGCCGTTGCCGCCGCAGTGCTCGAGCCGCCGTCGCCGCCGCCACCGTCGCCGCCGCGCCCGATGTTATTGACCTTTCCGGACTGGGGAGCAGCCGTGCCGCCGCCACCGCCGCCAGCGTAGTAAGCGTTCTCGCCGGAAATATTCGTCAGAAACCCTGAGCCGCCGCCGCCGGCACCAAATGTCGCGCCCGCGCTTGCCGCATCGCCGCCAAGCTCGGCCGCGCCGCCGCCGCCACCGGCATTGTAAAAGGTAAAATTGATACCTTGACCGCCGTTGTGTCCTTGCGCAGAATTATTCATCGCCTTGCCCACGGCTCCCTTGTCTGCCGCCGATCCGCCGCCGGAGCCGCCATCAACGCCGGCCTTCTTGTCGCCGGCGTTTCCGCCCGCGCCGCCACCATAGACGACGAGATTCACGCTGCCGCCGACAATCGAAGAGTTGCCGCCGTTGACACCATAGGCATCCGCGCTCGCCGAAGCGACGCCGCCCGTGCCGACATTGATCGTGTAGGTCGCACCGGCGGGAAGCGCAAACGCCTCGTCATAGACGAGACCGCCCGCGCCGCCGCCACCGCCGCGATCGTATCCGCCCGGTCCGCCGCCGGCCACGATAAGCGCACGAAGCGTTGTCACATAGGACGGTGGCGTGAACACATACGACGTCGTGTCCTCGTCGACCGTGAAGCGGTGGACATAATCATCCTTCACGCGGTAGGTTTCGCCACCGACGCCCGCGACACCCGCGCCGCTCGTCGTGAAGGAACCGGACCCGATCTCCTCCGTCGCGTCGCCAAGGTTGTTCTCCGCGTAGAGCTTCCAGGAATACGCCGTTCCGGTGGTCAGCCCCGTCACCGAATTCGTGAAAACGACGTTTATGTTGGAAACGCCCGAACGGAGAAGCGTCCATTCGTTCGGCTCCGATTCGGCGGACTTCCAGACCTTGCAGTAGATGTCGCAGGACGTCGCCCCCCCCTCCACATCGCCAAGCGAGGTGATGACGCTGGAAAACGTGGCGAACGCCGCACCGCTGTCGAGAAGCGAGAATCCCGCGAACGGCATTTCCTTTACCTTGACCGTCTCGACCGAACCGGCGGAAAGGAACGAGGCGTTGTCCACGGTGTCGTAGTCGGCCTTCACCCAGTCCGCGCTCATCGCTCCCGCGCGGAGGCGGAACTCGTCCAGGTCGCCACGAAATGGCCTACCCTTGTTTCCAACAGACGTTCCCGTCAAAAATAGCTTGTTTTCGGTGCCGTTTGCCGGGACCTTGTTCGAAGTATTAGTGAGACACGAACCTGCCGCACCGCCACCATTCACGTAGAAATAGGCCGTCGTTCCCGAATAGACGACATCGAGTTTGTACCAATTGCCGTAGCATGAAGAGGCGGTAGATGGTATGACGCTGTCGGCAAAGTCGGTATGCCAACAAGTGTCACCGCCTCCTGTCTCATTACGCCAAACGCGAATCTGGTTATACTTGATTGATTGTTTTTTCCCGTTGTCGTAATGGAATTGAACTCCCCAAAAACCCTTATTGTCATCGGTTTTCCGCCCCATCAAGTAAGCGCTATTTGGGCCATCAAATGAACTGTACTTCACGGGCTTGACCCACATCGATACGGTAAAGGCGTGGTCCGCATCCGTATTGACGCTATTGACGACAGCCCTCTTCGCAAGATAATTCGGATTATTACTGCTATCCAAATTGACTTCAATGCGTTGTGTGGACTTTGCCGACCCGTCCTTCGTCGGAGTGCGCGCACCACCGATACGACCGGATGCTTGCGCGTATGATTCGGACTGCGCCGTCGCGTCGAGATGGTTCGTCGTCGCATCGGAGATTGTGACCGCGCCATCGCCAGCGCCGTAGTCGTTCATGTGCCAAACGCCGGCGTAGTCGCCCCATGCCGTATTGTCACAGACAGTCGTTCCGAGACTTGACGAGTGATACCACATGACAAATTCGGTGCCGTTCGTCACGCGCGGTAGCGTGACCCAGACGAGCGATTCGCCAGAGGCATTCCATGTATCGACTTCGCACGGGAGCCCGTTCGTCTGCATGTCGACGAAGCAGAGGTCCTTGTAGTCGGCTCGGGTGAAGTCCGAGTAGTGGAAGCCCGTCGGAGAGTCGTCCGAAAGCCGCACGAGGACGGGGAAGTTCGTGAGGACTTCCGTTCCGGTGTAGCCATTGACGGTGAACTTGACGCCGCGCGCAAACTCGGCAATATCTGGATTAGGACGCGGCAAGTCCACTGCCCAGACATTGGCGGCAAGCGCCGCGAAGAGAAGCGCGGCGAGGGTGAAACGTGTGTGTTTCATCATTTTGTTTCCTTTGGTTTGCTGAAAGTGTTTTGACATGATTGGCGGGGTTATTCAGTCTCGATCTTCAGGCGGTAGAAGCGGGCGGGGATGCTCTCCGTCGAGCCTGCGTCCTTCTCAACTGGGAAGGTAGGAGGCGATATCTGCAAGCGGTTCGTAGAAGTCTTGAGCTCTTCGAGCGAATCGGCGTAGTAGAGCCACACATTGCCGTTGACTGTGCGCGACACTTCTCTGTCGTGGATCAAGAGCTCGCCGTCAATGATGACATGACCGGTCGCCGGATCGAACGAGATCGACGGGATCTTCAGCTCGACCGCGGCATTTGTCGACATGTTCGCGTCAAGAACTTCGTTGTTGAGCAGGTAGCAGAGCTCAACCGCCGCTGCGTCGCCGGTGAAGTTCGTTATCGAGATGTAGCCCGTCTCATTAGTGCTGATGTCGACAAGCCAGGTCTCGATGGCGGCATTGTTGGTAATCACCGAGAGGACTTCATCCTTGGCGGTCGGGTCCTCCGGCAGGGGAATCGCCGGCGCCTCGGGCGACGCCATCCACTGGGTCTCTAGCGTGACTTCGCCCTTCTCGGTGTCGCCAAGGAACTCGAGCGCGATGAACCAGCGGCCTGTCTTGTTGCAGGCGGCGGTGGTCTTGTCACCAGGAACCGTCTGGAACCACCCCTCCGAATTGACCTCGGTGTGCTGAATGCGCTTGCCGTTGAAGTCGCGGAGATCCACGAAGATGTCTCCGTTCTTCAGCTTGATCTTCTCGGCTGGATCCGGCCAGTATTCGGCTCGCGTCAGCTTGATAATCCCGCCGGCCGCGAGTTCGACGCCTGCGCCGATCTCGGTGAGCTGGGTGAGCGTCTTGTCTGTCTTTTCGCTCCAGATGGAGAGGCCTTCCAGCGAAACCGCTCGGTCGAGGACGTTTGTCAGGACGATGAACTCGTCCGCCGGATCGTTGACCGCAGCGTTCAGGATCGCCGCGATGCGGATACCGTAGCGCTGGTCGTTCGGGACATCGGCCTTGAGCGCGACTTCCTGGAGCGCCGACCACTCGTTGTTCTTGAAGACACGTGCGCGGACCGTGAAGCCGGTGTCTGGGATCGGGAAGCCGTCGGTGTACAGGACGCCGTCGTCCATCGGGTCGGCCACGCCATTCGTCGTGTAGTAAATCGCCCCGCCATCGACGGCGGTGGTGATGTAGACCAGCTCGCCGTAGGGGACGACGTTGCCCTCGTAGGCTGTGCCGTTCGTGTCGCCAATCGCCGGCGGCTCGATGGAAGGATACCAGCCAGCGGACTGGTATTGGCTCGTCATATAGCCGACGCGCTGAGCGATGAAGTTCGTCGCCGTATTGCAGGCGTTCAGCCACGTGGTGCGCGTCTGGCCGTTCTGCGCCCAGCGAGCCTGTTCGCAGACGATGGCGTTGTCGATCTCGGCCATACGGCTTGCGTAGCGCTCCGTGCTCTTTTCAACGGTCATCACGCCGCCTTCCTTGAGGAAGAACTTATAGAAGGCGTCGGCGTATTCACGGGCGTAGACCGGGTTCTGCATCAGCAGGTAGTGCAGTTCCGCCGGCGTAAAGTACGGGATTGTGCGGAACTTCAGCTTGCCGAGACCGGTGGGATCGGGGCTGCCGACGGTGGGATCCGTCTGGTTCTCGGTACCCCAGTAGGTGGGGTTCTTGTCCGCTTTAACCTTGTCTTCCATTCCCATCGAAACCTCCGCGTCGTGGCGCAGGAAGACGAAGCCGCTCACGTCGCCGGCGTCGTTGCGGTTTCGGACGGCGTTGAAGTTGTTGGCGTGGCCCTTGTCGATGTTGCTGTAGGGCGAGGTCGGCCCGTCCTTGTCCACCATGAAGTGCGTCGAGAACATGAAGACCCGCAGACTCTCGGCGTTGAGCAGGATCGGATAGTTCGGGTTGCGGGTGCCGTCGGGATTGAGGCCGAGAATGCGGTTGTAGTTGTTCGTGTAGTCCCCGGCGAAGCCCTCCTTGGTGGCGATCTCCCAGAGGTTGCTCCAGGCGTCCCACGTGCCTTCGTTGCATTCGATCGTGTAGGAGAGGCTTCCGCTCGCCCAGCTCGACGCCGCCTTGATCACGTCGTACTGCAGCGAGTCGCCGCCAAGGTAGGATTCGCCCCAGTGCTCGTCGCCGCGCTCCTGCGTCTGGTAGAGGCCCCAATACTGGCCGTTGAGGAAGAGGTGGCAGTAGCGGCTCCTGGTGTAGGGCTGGCCCATGTCGCGCTGCGAGTCGCGCGCGAAGACCTCCGTCACGAAGGTGTCCATCGTGCTCTTCGCGTTCGCCCAGGAGAAGTTCTGCGAGCAGCGCAGATCGAGCTTGTCGTATTCGCCGGCCTCCTTCGGGAGCTCGCCCGGGAACATCTTCTGGGCAAGGCTGCTTTCGCCGTAGGAACTACGGAAGAAGAAGCGGATCGCGTGCTTCGCCCAGGACGGCTGGCGGCTGTTGCCGCCGCGGATACGGATGCCGGCGGGCTGCGAGAAGTCCGCGCCGACGCCCGTCGGGTCGAACTGCTCGAGCATGATCTGGCGCTCCCACTCTACGCCTTCGCCCTTCGCGTTCACGTAGACGCCCGTCGTGCTGTTGAAGAGGTTGCCCGGGTCGGTCACGACGGAGATCGTCGGAATCGAGTTCGTGAAGCCCACCAACATGCGCTCGCGGTCCTCGCCAGTGAGCTGCAGCATGCCGTAGAGCATGGCCTGCTTGGAGCTGTTGCCCACGAAGCCGACCGTCCCGGCCGGTGCGGTCGTCGAGCGCTCCTGCGCGAGGACTTCGTCGAGGAAGAGATAGGTTGCCGATGTGTCGAACTGCAGGATGGAACCGACGACCGGCACTGCGGCACGGACGATCGTCGTCTTGGTGATCGAGATCGGCCCAGTGTAGGGCGTCGAGGCCGTCGTGGGAGACGTGCCGTCGAGCGTGTAGTAGATGCCGTCCGTCCTGTTCGTGTCGTCGGCTCGACCGAGCGTCAGCTCGAACGACTCCGTCTTCCAGCCGTGCGGCTCGGAGAACGTCACCGCGGGCGTGAAGTCGCCCCAGCCTTCGGTCACGTTCGCCGCGCCAGGCGTCGCGATCTTCATGTAGACGTTGGTCACAGTCCCGGCCATGGGCCCATAGGAAATCGTGCCCGGGCCGTAGGAGTAGCCCTTAATCTGCTTCTTGTCCTTGAAATTGATCTTGTCGGCGACCGTCTTGTTCGGGTCGGCGAGCTGGATGAGGTCGCCCGAGGAGGAGAGCTTGAGAACGGCGAACGCCTCGTTCGGGCCGTATTCGGACGGATCGACGTGGATCTTGTCGAGCCAGACGATCTTATAGCCGCCGGCGGGGACGACGCAGGAGCCAAGGATCGTCGCCTTGTCCTCCTTGCCCGCCTTGTCGTTGTCGGAGAGATACCAGCCGGTTATGTCGATGTTCTGCGACGAGGCGTTGTAGAACTCGACCCAGTCCATCTCGGCGATGCCGAGCTCGTTCGTGATGCCGCCCTTGTCGACGGACGGGTTCGACGCCATGATCTCGTTGATCGAGATTGCCTGCGCTGGCGTGATCGCTGCAGGGACGGATTCGGGCGAGAGCACCGTCTCGCCGTTGATATTCACATTGACCGTTGTGGAGCCAACAAGGATATAACCTTCTGCGGCGGCAAAAGTGACAGTGACAGTAGCATGGTCAAAGACATGGTAGACACCCTGTTCTGCGACGATTTCGACACCGTTGGTCGCCACGGTCGCAGAAACATTGTCAGGTAGTTCGCCAAGCGTAAATTCCGTTAACTGCGGCGGCGGGATTTCTTCTACCTCGGCCCGAAGTTCTGAAACGCTATAGCCAGAACCCGCAAACTTGGCGCCATGAAGAGTGCTGTCAGAGGTGGCAATTTCAAACCACTCTCCATCGGAGAGCGGGGTGCCAGCGACTTCATATTGCGCATAGAGTGCATTCCCCCTGGTCTCAAGCAAGACACGGACAAGCGTTTCATCAGGGCTAGGCGTCGCACCCGTAAGAACAACCCAGATATTAGTATCGCCAACTGGATCCTTCGCGCGACCGCAATAAACAGGCATATCTCCGTTCATCGCAACAGCGAGCCCGGCCTTTATGTCGCCGCCTGGGTCGGGCAGTTCTGAGACCGTAATGGTGAGATCGCGAATTGCCATCGTCGTGGCGTAAGTGACATTCGATGTCGCGACATCAACCGATGTCTCCGCAGCGAAAGTAAGCTTATCCGCGCCAGCATTGACGACAAGAGTTGAGTAATCTGTGTCGTATGTCGCGTTAGCCGTGCCTGACCACGTGCCTTGCGTGACATCGTCTTTTACAACCTCCTTATTCGTGCCATCGATAGGCCACGGGACAGTCTCGTTCACATAACCGGCGATGTTTGCGTCAAACCAAGTCGGAACCGATCCGGCCGCATTGACATAGGAAACGAAACCGACGGCTACTGCCGGCAGTACGACGGAAGTAAAAAGTGTCTTTTTCATAGTCTGGTACAATTTTAACACTTGGCATTTTATGTTGTCAAGCGATAATGGCAAAAAGTTAATGTCCCGAGCGCGTTTCGGACGCCTCGGAGATGCGTCCCTACCACGTGACGCGAACCACTACTTTACAAGCTTGTAGCCGACGCCACGCGCATTGGCGATCAGTTCACCCGCGCGGCCGAGTTTCGTCTTGAGGCGCTTCGCGATGCAGCGAACGGCGTTGTCGTCACCAACATACCCTTCGCCGCGCAACGCCGCGAAGATCTCGTCGAACGAAAAGCACTTGCCGCGCTCCGAGGCGAGAAGCCGGAGAAATAGCGACTCCGACTTCGTGAGTTCCTCTGAAACGCCTTCGCCATACGCCGTCATCGTTGCAAAATCGACGGTTACACCCCCGAGCGAGAGGACATCGGCACGCGGGCGCGCGGAAGACGCGCGGCGCAGCACAGCCGCAACACGGGCAAGCAGTTCCTCGGGTGATTTCGCCTTATCGATATAGTCGTCCGCGCCAAGGCCAAGCGCACGCACCGCACCAACATCGGACGGCATCGCAGTGAAAAAGAGTATTGGTACGAGAGAATCGGACTTACGTATTTCGGCGCATGCGGCAATGCCGTTCATCTTCGGCATCATCACGTCGAGAAGAACAGCATCGGGACGGCGTTCATTGAACTTCGCAAGCGCATCCTCGCCGTCGCGCGCGGTCCTAACCGCATATCCCTCACCCTCGAAAAGTGCACGAAACCCCCTGCGGGCCGACGGTTCGTCTTCGGCTATGAGAACTTCAACGCGTGGAACCAATGCGCTATTCCTTCCTAACGAGAACGCCATCCTCAAGCGAGAGTGTGCGGTCGCAAACCGCCGCCGCCGCAGGCGAGTGAGTCACCATTACGAGCGACGTCTTGCCGTCTCCGGAAAGTTCGGAGAGCATGCGAAGGATGTCAGCACCAGTCATCGCGTCGAGGTTGCCGGTCGGCTCGTCTGCAAGGACGAGCGCAGGGTCGGTGACGAGCGCGCGGGCAAGAGCGACGCGCTGACGCTCGCCGCCCGAAAGCTCGGCGGGAAGATGGTCGAGCCGCTTGCCAAGACCGACTTTCTCGATGAGATCGCGCGCACGCGCCTCGCTCGCGGCTCGCGTCGCAAGTGCCGCGGCACGGCGGGCCATTGTCGGGAGAAGCACGTTTTCGAGGACGGTCAGCTCTGGCATCAGGTGATATGACTGAAACACGAAGCCGAAGTTCTTGGGGCGCGAGACCGTTCCAGAGGTCGGCTTCAAGAGCCCGCCAAGGATGTTAAGAAGGGTCGACTTGCCGGCACCCGAGCGCCCGACGATCGCGACCTTCTCGCCCTCGCGAACGGAAAAGCTCACGCCCTTCAGGACCTCGATGGGCTTCTGCCCCGGGATCTTGAATCGCTTAGTTACGTCTAATGTGCTCAAGACAACCATTTTGAACTACTCCAACGCCTTGACAGGGTCCTTGGTCGAGGCGATCAACGCTGGAATGAACGACGCAAGAAGCCCGAACGCGTAGACGAACGCGACGGCCCAGAGAATGTCGGAGAATATCACGCGATGCGGTATTTCCGCGAGGCCGTAGACAGACTCGGGGAATACGGGAACGCCTATCGAACCAAGCCACTCGACGATGCGCTGGAGGTTCGAGAGAACTCCCCAGCTCGCAAGAAGCCCG
>JAEEGL012935395.1_pt1 | contig 13992 bp, 13 predicted proteins | sample 9134231 | NCBI WGS metagenome assembly JAEEGL01 (sample SAMN16246548, study PRJNA631951) | gut metagenome | biome: gut microbiome; feature: rumen; material: fiber-attached | host: Bos | place: Iran: Karaj | collected 2018-10
ATGCAGGTTGATTCCCTCAACCGCATCAACCAGTCGCCCTTCACAGTGTTGTGAACGAAGCGGAAGGTGAATTGATGTGGGCAGCGTTCTGGTGGGATATCATAGCCCCACAAAACAGAAATGGCGGCACTTCTGAAGAAGATCCTAACGAGTGCAATGTTTTCAATGACAGGTAAGATAATGAACATAGCAGCAATGACTTTTCGCCTGCACGCGCCCTGGGTGCACAGCCTGAAGGAAAGAGAATGATCGTAAACAGCCTCGTTTCCCGGCTGCAGAATCACTTTCATATTTCTGTAGCCGAAATTGCTGAGCAGGATGCGCATCAGATCATCGTGATCGGCATAGCAGCCATCTCTAATTCTGGAACAATTAGCGTCTTACTGTTGTGACGAGCATCGGGCTCATATCAGGTTTCCCTATTTCAGAATCCGCCTTTCAAGGAGGAGCAAACGAAATGATCCACTTCAGAAGCGCCGCTGGAGAACGTCCAGTCCGACTCAACGAAGAGACTCGTATCTTTGCCTGGGAATCGCTGAACGGCAAGTATGGCCGGGAACTGGACGCCAGCGATCACCTTACCTTGCGCAGGGAGGAGGCGCAAGGGCTGACTGACTATCAACTCTATGACCTTCTGATTTCGAAGATCGCCCATGAAGCACCGGTGCGTGTGATCCCCGGCGAAATGCTGGCAGGCAGTGCCACGCTCAAGGCCGCCTCCAGGCAGATCATCCCTGTGCTGTTTGAAGACGGGGAAACGATCATGCCGGGCGTCAGTCATACCACGCTGGGCTTTGACCGCGTTTTGCGGGAAGGTATAGACCGCTATGAGGAGCGCATCAGGGAGAGGCTCAAAAGAGGATGCACGCCGAAGGAAACAGAGTTTTTGCATTCGCTTCTGCACGTGATTGAAGCCATGCATGTATGGCACAGCCGATACATGGAAGCCGTCTGTGATCCGGAGGAAAGGAGCGCACTGAAAAACGTGCCCTTCCGACCGGCACAATCTTTCCGGGAGGGCCTGCAGAGCCTGTGGTTCACTTTTGCCTTCACCCGGCTGATGGGCAACTGGCCCGGCATCGGCAAGATAGACCGTATGCTGGAAAAACTGTACCAGGCGGATCTGGCATCTGGAACGATTACCGAAGATCAGGCCCGGGAACTGCTGGCACATTTCTTCATCAAAGGCTGCGAGTGGGTCACCTTGGACGTATGCGGCAGCGGGGATGGCCAGCACTACCAGAACATCGTTCTTGCGGGACAGGATGCGCAGGGAAAAGAGACTGCGGGAGACGTGACGAGGCTGATCCTGGAGGTCGTGGAGGAACTTCCCATTGGCGACTATCCGATCGCTGTGCGCATGCGGGAGGATTCTCCCGCGTGGCTCATGGAGCTGGTGGCCCGTGTGATGCGTCACGGAAGTGGTGTATGTTCGCTGTATAACGAGAATCTGGTAATCCGGAGCTTGGAGGAGTATCACTATCCTCACGAGGAGGCCGTGGAGTTCGCTAATGACGGATGTTGGGAAGTGCAGATCCCCGGAAAGACTCGTTTCCGCTATAAACCCATGGACGCTTATATCCTGCTGCAACGGGACGTGCTGCATCTGTTCGATGATGAAAAGGTGGATTATCCCACCTTTGACGACCTGTTGAAGGCCTGCTTTGACGCCATGGACAAAAACATGGAAGAGTTCCACAGACTGGCTGATTCGGAGTTTACGCTGGATCGACCTGCAAGCGTGTTTGCGCTTTTGGAGGACAGCTGCATCGAAAAGGCCAAAGATTACTTTGGCGGCGGTCCCGTCTACAATGTGCTGTCGCCCCATTACGGCGGCCTGCCGGATATGGCTAACGCGCTCATCGCCATCCGGACCGCAGTATACGAGCAGAAGACCATTAAATTGGCAGAATATATAGATATCTTACGACGCGATTGGGAAGGGGCCGAGCTTTTGCGCCGGCGTCAGGAAGCGCTGAAAGGGTATTTCGGCAACGATTCCCCTGAGGCAGACGAACTGTGCGGCCGGCTGGTACAGCACTTTATCGAACTGGCCAGGTCTGTTCATATGCGAAACGGCATCCTTCGTCCGCCGGGAATATCCACCTTCGGTAGGCAGATCGACTGGAAGGACTGCCGCGGTGCCCACGCCCAGGGAAAAAAGAGCGGCGAGATTCTCTCTGGAAACCTGAATCCCGCCCCGGGGACAGATCGGGAAACGGCCACGGCGATCATACACTCCCACTGCTCGGTGGATTTGTCACGCCTCACTTGCGGGACAGCCTTGGATATCAAGCTGGAGCCCTCCTGTGCCCGCGGGGAAGAGGGCCTTGCGGGCATCCAGGCGCTGATGCGCGGCTTTCTGGCGCTTGGCGGCTTTTTCATGCAGATCGACGTGATCGACAACGCAGTTTTGCTGGATGCCCGTGAGCATCCGGAAAAGTATCCCACGCTCGCCGTCCGCATATCGGGATGGTCTGCACGGTTCGTAACCCTTGATGAAAACTGGCAGCGGATGATCATTGAGCGCACTGCTATGGGAAAAATGTGATGCAAGGGATCATTACGAACATACAGCGGCTCTGCCTTCACGACGGGCCGGGCTTGCGCACCACGGTTTTTCTGAAAGGCTGTCCCCTCAGATGCCGCTGGTGCCATAATCCCGAAACCCAGATCCGCGATCCGCAGCCTCTGGTCTATCTGGACAAATGCCTGGGCTGCGGTGCATGCGCGTCAGTCTGTCCGCACGGCTGTCACCGCATGGAAGGCCTACGATTTGACAGTGCTGCCTGTTCGCTCTGCCTGAGATGCGTCAAGGCATGTCCTGCAGGGGCCATCGAGCAGTGCGGAGAAAAATGGGAAGCTGATAGACTGGCAGAACTGCTGGTACGGGACAAGCCATTCTTTGGCAATGAGGGAGGCGTCACCTTAAGCGGTGGTGAACCCACGATGCAGACGGCCTTCGCGCTGGAGCTGATGGACGAGATCAAAAAGCGTGGCGCAGGGGTCGCCATGGAGACATGCGGCGCTTTTACCCCCGCTCTGCTCAGTGAGTTGCTGCCACGCGTGGATCATTTTCTGTGGGACGTGAAGGACACAGATCCTGCTCGCCATCAAAAAAACACCGGGTATCCCCTTGAACCGATCCTGGAAAACCTTCGACGTGCCTGCGCTGCGGGTGCGAACGTGTGCGTGCGGGGCATCATATTGGAAGGTATTAACGCGGAAGATGTCCATGTCCGAAGTCTTGGTATGCTGGCCCGCAGCGTCGGTGCAAAAAACTGTGTACTCCTCCCATTTCACCCTTATTACAGCGCAAAGCTTTCCCGGATTGGACGTCCCGGCGAAGCCATGGGCAAGGAATACATCCCATCCGATGAAACCATGAAACATCTGGAACAGATAATGAGGGAGGCTTTTATAGAATAATCATATCTGGTATAATATCTATGGGTAAATGATTCGAAAACCGGGCTGAGGAAAGCAGATTAACTTTTGATTTTTTGTGCTTCGGAGGATTTTTGCATGAAGAGAATTTATACCGTTCAGCACACGCAGTCTGAGCACCATACCAATGGTATGGTAGGTTCATGGACAGACTGGAATCTGACTGATTTAGGGAAACAGCAGGCGGATCAAATCGCCAAAAATCTAAAGCAGGAGCTGGATGGTAAGAAGATTGTTTTATACACTTCAGACCTGAAACGAGCAAAACAAACTGCCGACAGTATCGCGTCCCTGTTTCAGGTTGAACCGATCGTAAAAAAGGAATTGAGGGAACGCAATCTCGGGCGGTGCTGCGGAAAATCTGTTCAATGGTTACGGGAAAACCTGGAATGCGATGAAAATACAATTGATGACCGTCTTTTCTCTGATGCAGAAAGCCGACGTGATGAATGGAACAGGCTGAAGCCTTTTTTCGACCTGGTGATAGCAGAAGATGCCGAAAACATCATCATCGTTTCCCATGGCGATTTACTTAGCGTTTTTAATTCAATGTTCCTTGGCCTTGAAGTCGAATCACTGAACGCATGTGAAATGTTTGGCTTTGCTGGCGGGGTGTCTCAGATGATTGTGAGGGACGACGGAAAAAGAATAATAAAGCGAATCAGCGACATGTCTTTCGCACGATAGTCGTGATACCTTGGTCAGAAAACTCGGAAGTTATTCTTTCAACACCGGTCTGCACAGGCCGGCATTTTCATATGCAGATCCTGCATACAGGATTCGGCCGGGTCTGCAGAGAATCATATTCGTGGTTCATAGCACAGGAGGAAGACGATCATGACGAATAAAGATTTGGAGAGTATTTATTTCGGCGCTTATTTTTTTCGGGAAACGGAGGATGGCTGGCTGCAGGCTTTCCAGTATTCTGAGGAACAGATGGAGTATTTTGAGTCCTGCATCCGGATCGGGCTGGGTTTCTGGTATGACCGGTGTATGGCGTCGACCGCAAAGACACTGGAGATGACCACGGACGCGGGGGCGATTTCCTTTGAATACAAGTTCCTCTGGGAGGGCTCTCCGGATTCCTTTGAGCTGGCGGTTGACGGGCAGATTACCGAAATCCGCTACGTCAAGGATCTGCCGAAGGAAGGGAAGCTGGAGTGGAAGCTTCCCGAAGGGGAAAAGGATATAGTGATTTATCTTCCGGCGGACGCGACAGTGCTGATCCGCAATTGCGAGATCGACGGTTCCTTTGCTCCGGCCCGGAAGAATGAAAAAGTCCTCTGGCTTGGAGACTCCATCACCCAGGGATACGGGCCGCTTCGTTCCGCAATGACGTACGTTAGCGTTGCCAACAGGCTTCTGAACTACGATATTATTAATCAGGGAATCGGCGGATATGTCTATGACAAGAAATCCCTGATGAAGATGCCCGGCTATACGCCGGACAAACTCATTGTTGCCCTGGGAACGAACCAGTTCGGCTGTGAGACCATGAAGGACGTGGAAGAATACTATGAAACTCTGATTGGTATCTATGGGGATCAGATTCCGATCCTGTGCATCTCACCGCTGTGGCGGGGAGATCTGCCGGAACAGATTCCCGTGCTGGTCCGTTTTTGCGAAAATGTGAAAACAATTGCCGGACGTTATCCTAATGTAAAAGTGGTTGACGGGTTTAAGCTGGTTCCGCACCTTCCGGAATATTTCCTGGACAACCTGCACCCCAACGCGCTGGGTGCGGAAACCTACGGAAGGAACCTGGTGGAGGCGATCCGGAGGATAGGGTTCTGACTGTAACGGAATTGGGTAGTAAACGATCTCGGAGTTATCTTTTCCATGTGAAGAATGATGGATCAAAAATCCCGGAACGCTGTAAACGTTCCGGGATTCATGCGATGGATCCGGTTCCTCCGGATCTGTTCTGTCAGGTGGCTGAACGGGCCGGGAAGAACCTTTCCTTCAGGAGCCGGAGGATCTTCCAGCGCTTTTTCGGCAGCATCCTCTTATCGAGCTTGTTGACAAACGCTTCGGCCGGATCCTCCGGATTGTAATAGACGGGGACGGCCCGGCCGACGAACGCGTCCTTCCCGTATTTCCGGATGGTTTTCAGGTCGATATCCGCACGGGCTTCATACGGGATCTCATCGATCGTATACTCCACGCGGGCCAGGTATTCGGTCACCGGATCCCCGTCCAGGTCCAGGTGGGTTTCCCCGATGATCTGCACGACTTTTCCGGAAACCAGCGCGGATTCCCGGCGGCGCTCCGCGGAACGGCGGGCGGAAACCCGGATCCGGTGCGCGAAGAACGCGACGATCAGCGCGATGATGATCCCGATGAGGATCCAGGTATCCATGTTCATGAGGCCGTTTTCAATGTCGACCAGGACCTGGAAAACCATGCCGGTCACAATGATCCCCAGGAGGACCCGGATGACGACGGCAGTCGCGTGCGCGGGTTTGGAAGGCCGGAAGGTGAACCAGCGTTCCAGCAGGAGCAGGATCACCAGCGCCAGCACCGCGATGACGATCGCCAGGGTGGGCATCAGGGGATGGCCGCCCGGCAGGCCGGTATACTGGATGAGCGCAGTGACCAGGACCCAGAATATGCCCACGGAGAACACCAGGAATGAAGGACGCTTTCGGCGGATGACCGCGTATACGGCCCAGTTCAGTCCGACAGCGGCGAGCACAGCCAGGAGGATCATCCAGGCCGCGGGATCCGAAGCCAGGACGGCGTTCCGGATCGGCTGTGCCAGGAGCCCCAGGATCAGGAGGGGTGCCGGCACATAGAAGGCCAGCCGGATCAGCTGCTGTATCCTTTTACTCATGTCGTTTTTCATACTTCCCCCTGTCTGCTTCATTTTATGGCGCTTATCTGAAAATGATTGTACAGGCAAAATGAAAAAAGGTACATATTTATTTTGGAGAAATAGATGATTTTATTTTGTTCCGGGGCCGGATCCGCCGGGAATCACCAAAAAAGAACCCTTCCGGACGGAAGGGTTCAGGTGGATCAGCCTTCTGCAAGTCCTCCTGTTGACCGGAATGCCGCTTCAGCAGTCCGGAAAAGGCCTTGCCGTGGCGGGCTTCGCCGAATGAAACGGATTACTCCTTGCGCTGGGTATTGTAACGGATGTTGTCAGTGTTTTCGATCAGCTGTCCGAAACCGTAGGTAAAGAAGGAACCGATCCAGGAAGCCAGGCAGCCCAGGACGATCGTCAGGATTCCGGTGAGGACAGCGGAGCCGCCGTCGTATCCATAGGCCCTGGAATTACTGGCTCCGCCTGCGATGATTATGATTCCGGAAATAATGGAAAGAATAATACCTATCCAGCAGAGGATCTTGGCCAGTTTCATGATTTTCGCGCCGATGTTGTCAAACATGTTTTTTTCTCCTTTCAAATTTGTTTGAAATAAAAGCGGTGCAGAATCTTTGAATTCTGCACCGCATTTTAACTTATTTGCCGAAATACCTCTTCAGCAGCCCGGCGAACGCCTTGCCGTGCCGGGCTTCGTCACGGGCCATTTCATGCACGGTGTCATGGATGGCATCCAGGTTCAGAGCCTTGGCCTTCTTGGCCAGCTCGTTCTTGCCCATGGTGGCGCCGTTCTCGGCTTCCACGCGCACGCGCAGGTTCTCCGCCGTGGAGGGAGAAACCACCTCGCCCAGCAGCTCCGCGAAGCGGGACGCGTGATCCGCTTCCTCATAGGCCGCTGTCTTCCAGTATTCCGCGATCTCGGGATAGCCTTCCCGGGCCGCCGCCCTGGCCATCGCCAGATACATGCCGACCTCGGTGCATTCCCCGGTGAAGTTCTCCCGCAGGGCCTGCTTGATGTCTTCCGGAGCATCCTTCGCGACGCCGATCACATGCTCGGCCGCCCAGGTCATTTCACCTTCCTGCTTCACAAACTTGGAGCCGGGAGCGTTGCACACCGGGCACTTTTCGGGCGGTTCGGGTCCTTCATGTACATAACCGCAGATAGGGCAAACCCATTTCATAGTTCAGACACCTCCAATATTCTTTTTTGTGTTTTTAACGGTACTTCCGGTTTTTCCTTCGCGGATATTATAGCAAACAGCCTTTTGAAAAGCAACAAAAAAAGAGCCCTCAGGGCTCTTCTTCAGGCGGTTCCGATCACTTGTTGGCCTTCAGCCATTCATCGGCCTTTTCCGCGGACAAGCGCGTAATGGCTTCCTTGGTATAGGGAGACTGTTCGCCGCCGTTGGTGTACAGGAAGTATTTACCGCCGGCAGTCTTGAAGAGGCACTCTTCATAGCCCGCAGGATCCCCGATGTAACCGGCTGTGACCTTTCCCAGCAGTTCGGAATTCTCCGTGTCATACTCCACCTTGCAGATAACCTTCTTCATCTTCGTTCCTCCTTTCCGAAGAATTTCCGGAAAAATGAGTTATTCATTCCCCCCGGAAGCATTGAAAATCATACCACAAAAGGCTTTCAGCCGCAACTGACCCGCTCTGGCCGTGTATTGACCGGATTGTACATTTTTGCAAACGTTTTCCCGCAAAAACACATCAAAAAAGCATTGCCCCTCCGGCATTTGTGATATGATGCTTTCAAGCATTTTCTGATTATTACGACAGAGAAGGAAGGAAACAGATATGTCCGGAATCGAAACACGCTGCGTACAGGGCGGCTACACTCCCGGGAACGGCGAACCGCGCCAGATCCCGATCATTCAGTCCACCACGTTCAAATACAACACCAGCGAGGATATGGGCAAGCTGTTTGACCTGGAGGCTTCCGGCTATTTCTATACCCGCCTGCAGAACCCGACCAACGACATGGTCGCCGCCAAGATCTGCGAGATGGAGGGCGGCACCGCCGCGATGCTGACCTCCTCCGGCCAGGCCGCCAACTTCTTTGCCGTGTTCAATATCGCCAACCAGGGCGACCACGTCGTGGCCTGCTCCGCCATCTACGGCGGCACCTTCAACCTCTTCGCCGTCACGATGAAGAAGATGGGCATCGACTTCACCTTCATCTCCCCCGACTGCACGGACGAGGAGCTGAACGCCGCCTTCCGGCCCAACACCAAAGCCGTCTTCGGCGAGACCATCGCCAACCCGGCCCTGACCGTGCTGGATATCGAGCAGTTCGCCAGAGCGGCTCACGCCCACGGCGTACCGCTGATCATTGACAATACCTTCGCCACGCCCGTCAACTGCCGGCCCTTCGAATGGGGCGCGGACATCGTGACCCACTCCACCACCAAGTACATGGACGGCCACGGCGCGGGCGTCGGCGGCTGTATCGTGGACAGCGGCAGGTTCGACTGGAACAAATATGCAGACAAGTTCCCGGGCCTGACCACGCCGGACGACAGCTATCACGGTATCACCTACACCGAGCGCTTCGGCCTGGCCGGCGCCTTCATCACCAAGGCCACCGCCCAGCTGATGCGCGACTTCGGCTCCATCCAGAGCCCGCAGAACGCCTTCCTGCTGAACCTGGGCCTGGAGAGCCTGCACGTGCGCATGAAGCGCCACTGCGAGAACGCCCAGGCCGTGGCTGAATACCTGCAGAAGAGCGACAAGGTGACCTGGGTGCACTACTGCGGCCTGCCGGGCGACAAATACTACGAGCGGGCGAAGAAATACCTGCCCAACGGCTCCTGCGGCGTCGTCTCCTTCGGCGTGAAGGGCGGACGCAAGGCGGCTGAGACCGTGATGAAGAGCCTGAAGCTGATCGCCATCGAGACCCACGTGGCCGATGCCCGCAGCTGCTGCCTGCATCCCGCCAGCGCGACCCACCGCCAGCTGAACGACGCCGAGCTGGAGGCCGCCGGCGTTTCTCCCGACCTGATCCGGCTTTCCGTCGGCATCGAGAGCGTGGAAGACCTCATCGCCGACCTTGACCAGGCCCTGGCAAACGTGTAAGAAACCGCGTCAAAAAGCTCCTCCCGTTCCGGGAGGAGCTTTTTCATACTGTATTCCCTCACTTCTTCACGATCCCCGCTCCGTACCTGCTGATCAGCCGGTCGGTATCCTCTTTGGAGATCATCACGGTCAGCTCCGTGCCTTCGTCCGTATGGTTCTCCGTGATCACCCGTCCCAGCGGGCGGATCTGCGCCAGCAGCCCGTACTTGCTGAAGGGCACCGTAAAGGTGACCGGCGCGTAGGACTCCTGCAGCGCCTGCGCGATCTTCCGCTCCAGCTCGTCCAGGCCCTCGCCCGTCCTGGCGGAGATGATCACCGCGCCCGGGAAGGCCGGCATCGGGTCGGCGATATCCGCCTTGTTGATCACCTCGATACGCTTGCTCTCCGTCGCGCCCAGCTCCAGCAGCACCTGCTCCACGGTGTCGTGCTGCTGTCCCATCTCGGGGCTGGAGCCATCGTTGACGATCACCAGCACGTCCGCCAGCGCGGCCTCCTCCAGCGTGGAGCGGAAAGCGCTGACCAGCGTGTGCGGCAGCTTGCGGATGAAGCCGACCGTGTCCGTCAGGAGGTAGGGCGTGTTCTCCGGCGTCACCATCCGCCGGGATACGGCGTCCAGCGTGGCGAAAAGCTGGTCCTGCGCGTAGACGTCCGAGCCGGTCAGCTTATTGAGCAGGGTGGATTTGCCGGAGTTCGTATAGCCGACCAGCGCCACCGTGGGCAGCTCGTTCTTCTGCCGGTTCTTGCGGCGCAGGCTCCGCTGCCTCTCCAGCTCGTCCAGCCGCCTTCTCAGGTCCGTCATCCTTTCCCGGATGCGGCGGCGGTTCATTTCCAGCTTGCTTTCGCCGGGGCCCCGGGTGCCGATGCCGCCGGCCAGGCGGCTGAGCACCAGGCCCTGCCCGATGAGCCTGGTCGACTGGTACTGGAGCTGCGCCAGCTCCACCTGCAGCTTGCCCTCCGCGCTGGACGCGCGCTGGGCGAAAATATCCAGGATCAGCGCCGTGCGGTCGATGACCTTCACGCGCAGGACCTCCTCCAGGTTGCGGACCTGGATGCCGGTCAGCTCCTCGTCCAGGATGCACAGGTCCGCCTCCAGCGCCTGGCAGTCCCTTGCCAGCTCGTCCGCGCGGCCTTTGCCGATGAACATGGCGCTGTCCGGTTTTTCCCGCTTCTGCAGGAAGGATCCCACGACCTCCGCGCCGGCGGTCTCCGCCAGGCGGGCCAGCTCATCCAGGGATTCCTTGCTTTCGATGCCCATCAGCACTGCTTTTTCCCTGCCGGACTTCCGGGCCTCCGTTTCCTCCCGGCCCACCGCCTCGTCGCTGATTTCGATCTGCTCCAGCCATTCCCGGTCCGGCACGGCGTACCAGCGTACCGGGTCCGGCAGCAGGAGCTCCGTGTCATTCTTCAGGAAAGCGGTCTGCACGTTCACCGGCTCGCCCTTCAGCACGCCGACGGCCGTCATCGCGTCATAGCGGAAGATCTTCAGCGCGCTCAGGTCCACGTCGCTGAGCATCCCGTCCCCGTTCGGATGTGTGTGGATGCAGCGCACCCCGCTCAGGCGCTTCGCGTTCCGGCGCAGGCGGTAGTCGATCAGCTCCACGTCGCTGTCCGTGCCGACGGCCACGTGCACGATCTCCCCATCCCGGGTAATATATATGGCGATCTCCCGGTTCAGGGCGCACGAAACCTCCGCCAGCTCCTTCATCAGCTCGCGGGGCAGGTATTCGCCTTCCTCCAGCTCCAGGCTGTACAGCTCATTGAGCCTGCGCAGCACCGAGTCGCGCACGCCCTCCGTATTTCCGTAAATATCGTATTTCATACATTCTCCAATACTAGTTACTTCGGCATGGACAGCGCCGCTCTGCCGCTGCCCTTCAGCGTCAGCTCCGGCCCGGCCTTGGGCAGGAAGAAGCTCTCCCCGGCCTTCATGTCGGCGGAGCCGCCCTCCCAGGCCAGCGTCAGCGCGTCCAGCGCGGTCAGGAAGCCGAACTCCGTCAGCGCGGGCAGCTTTTCCTCCCCATCCGCGCGGATCAGATCCAGCGAGAAGTATTCCTCATCCAGCACCCTGGTGACGCCCTTTTCGCCGTTCCAGCGTACCGGATCCAGCCGGAAGTCCAGGTCCGTCACGTCCAGCCCCTTCTTCAGGTGCAGCTCGCGGCGGTTCCCCTGCGCGTCCGTCCGGTCCCAGTCATAAAAGCGGTAGGTCACGTCCGAGGACTGCTGGATCTCATACAGCAGGATCCCCTCGCCGATGGCGTGCACCGTGCCGGCGGGGATATAGCACACGTCCCCGGGGCGCACCTTCACCCGGCGCAGCAGCTTCTCCACGGCTTTGCCCGCCTCACAGGCGGACCTGAGCATGTCCAGGTCCGTGCCGGGCACGATGCCGTACACCAGCTCCGCGCCCTCCGGCGCGTCCAGGATCAGCCAGGCCTCGGTCTTGCCGAGCTTGCCGTTCTCCTCCCTCCGCGCGTAGGCATTGTCCGGGTGCACCTGCACGCTCAGCGGCTGCTTCGCGTCGATCAGCTTCAGCAGCAGCGGGAAGGGCTTCCCGGCGTATTTCCCGGCGTATTTTTCCCCGTACAGCGCGATCAGCTCCGTCAGCGTCCTCCCGGCGCCGTCCCGGCTTTCCAGTCCCGGAATGCAGCTGATCTCCAGGCTCTCGCCGGTGGGGATCTCAGCGATATTCTTTCCGTAAACCGTCCGCAGGCGCTCCCCGCCCCAGGGCGTCAGCTTTCCTCCGCGGAAGGCCGGATGCATGCGGACCGGCAGGATCCTCTCCCTGTTATCCATATTCCTTTACCTTTCTCCCGTGGAGCCGAAGCCCCCGGTCCTTTCACTGAAGCTGTCCTCTTCCTCCGCCGTGCCGAAGGGCAGCAGCACGCCCTGGCAGAACCGGTCGCCCTTCGCGATCGCGATCTCCCGCCCGGAAGGATTGCGCAGCTTGACCATGATGTGTCCCTCGTTGGCGGCATAGGCATAGTCGCTGTCGATCACGCCCACGGTATTGCTCAGGCGGATCCCGTATTTGAAGCCCAGCGAGCTCCTCGGGAAAAGCATCAGCACCCAGCCGTTCTCCATCTCGCACCGGATCCCGGTGGGGATCAGCGCGGAGCCGCCGGCGGGGATCACCGTATCCGCCGTGGCGGTAAAATCGTAGCCGGCGCTTCCCCGGGTAGCGCGCTTCGGCAGCGGGATCTCACTCAGGGGCAGATAGTTCGTCCGCTCCCCCATCGCTTCCGCGTACTGCTTTTCGCTCACATGCGTAAACTTCGCGATACTCATTTTTTCCTCCTGAAATCAGATTCCGGCGTCAGTCACCGCGTCGGCCAGCCGGGCCAGCTCCTCCAGCGTCAGCTTTTCCCCGCGGATCTTTTCGTCCAGGCCCGCGGCAGCCATCAGGGCAAGCGCCTGCTCCCGCTCCACGCGGAACGAGGCGCACAGGCCGTTGGTCATCGTTTTTCTGCGCAGCGCGAAGGCTGCCGTCACCGTGCGGAAGAAATCCTTCTCGCTCTTCACCTTCACGGCGGGCTCCTGTCTCACGGGCAGCACCACAAAGGCGCTGTCCACCTTCGGCGGCGGGGTGAAGCAGGCGGCCGGAACGTTCAAAGCCAGATACGGCTCGCAGGCATACTGACAGCGGACCGCCAGCGGGCCCCAGCCCTCCTCACCCGGGGCAGACAGGATCTTGTCCGCCACCTCCTTCTGCACCATCAGGGCCAGGCGGCTCAGGGGCAGGCCGGAGGACAGAAGCTTTGTGATCAGCGGCGTCGTGATGTAGTACGGGATGTTTGCCACCACGGCAAAGGGCCTGCGCAGATCCTTCGTCAGCTCCGCCAGATCCGCCGTCATCACGTCGCCCTGCGCCAGGGTGAAATTATCCGTGCCGGACATGAAGGCCTTCAGCAGCGGGATCAGCCGCTCATCCAGCTCCAGGCTGGTCACACGGCGCGCCGCGGCGCACAGGGGCTTTGTCAGGCTCCCGGCGCCGGGACCGATCTCCAGCACGTCCTCTTCCTTTGTGACGCCCGCCGCCTCCACCAGCGCGGCGAGCAGATCCTCATCATAGATAAAGTTCTGCCCGAGATTCTTTTTATACTGGAGATTGCTCTCCCGGATCCTTTCCTTCCCCTTGCTCAAATCCTGTCACTTCCCCGAACGCCCCCTTTGGGGCAATGCTTTTGGCCGATGGTTCGTTCTCACTGTCCGGATAACCTGTCCGTAAGGACTTCTGCAGTATACCATATCCCGGGAACTAAAAAAAGCTTTACGGAAAAGGGACTGCCGAATTCTCGGCAGTCCCCTGAAAACCGTTGAGGAGTATTATTCCTGACCGGCCATCTTCTTGTAGCTCTCGCGGCGCACCTTGGCGTCCTCCTCCTGCTGCACGAACAGCTTCGCGGCAGCTTCCGGGAACTGCTGTGCCAGAGAGGTGTAGCGAACCTCGCCCTTCAGGAATTCCTGATAATCGCCGGTGGGATCCTTGCTGTCGACGGTCATCGGGTTCTCCAGGGTCGGGTTGTAGCGGTAGAGCTGCCAGTAGCCGCACTCGACAGCCTTCTTGATCTCGGCCTGAGCCTTGCCCATGCCGCCCTTGGCGCGGAGGCCGTGGTTGATGCAGGGCGCGTAGGCGATGATCAGG
>JAEEGL014214458.1_pt1 | contig 13992 bp, 8 predicted proteins | sample 9134231 | NCBI WGS metagenome assembly JAEEGL01 (sample SAMN16246548, study PRJNA631951) | gut metagenome | biome: gut microbiome; feature: rumen; material: fiber-attached | host: Bos | place: Iran: Karaj | collected 2018-10
AACGAACCGTTGTAACAAGCATCAAGTGATACCAGTATGGATTGGGGGTGAAAGTTCTTGAACTCTTGGGTTACCAGTATGTCACGCGGGTCTCTGGTTCCACTGAGATATTGAATGGTCGGGTCACCGTGATGTGAGAGAAGTGCATATGCATTCCTGGGATGTTGCAGTTCATCTGTAAGACGCGTCTTAATGTACTTGTCACGGGTATAATCCAGATATACAACAGATAACTGTTGGTCTCTCATCCAAGGGAATTGCTCATAGAATTCCATTTTGGCATCTGTGCGTGCGGCAAAAGATCCGGACAGATTACCGTCACCGCCAAACATCAGGACACGACCCAATTCCCTTTTGTTCTTGTCGGCTTGGTTGACGCGTTGCATATACCGGCGTAACTTCTCATATCGGTTGCCGCGCTCATTGTCACGGGGCGTGATACGGGCCGAGTATATGGTTGGATTGAGTTTCTGGGCACCGTCGGCACGTAGGCTGTAGTAATACCAGCGTGACGAGTCCTGGTCCATATAATCGAACTTGAGGTCAAAACAGTCATAGAAACGGTCTGACGGGATATGCGTTTCTATCCTCGGATAGCGGTCCTGGTCCATTTTGAAGGCACTGGCCATGTGCTGTGCGTCACGCACCATCGGGACGGGTATGTCTCCTATCAGGACACAGCCTTCGATTGGGTAGTCATCGGCATCATGGAGTCTGATCAGTTCGCTCCTTATGCTGTCGGGAACCCCCCAACGGTCAATCACAAGGATAGGGTGAAGGCCACGGCTTTCAACCACCTTCAGGTATTTGTCAATCTCAGCCTTGGCCTGGCTGTAACTCTCCGGGTCAATTACCACGGCAAATCCCGGTTTGACAGGACCTGCACATGACACTGCCAGCACACAGGCCGCAAGTGTAAGAATATGTACAATTCTTTTCATTTCAGTCGGTTGTATGTCTTGAGTGCTTCTCTTCTGACTTTCGGGTCAAACCTCCCGTCATCGGCCACCTTGAGCGCAAGTTCCGCAATCGCCGGTGCCTGATATGAAGTCACGTACCATCCCAATGCTTCCCACATGACTGTCTGCAGTGTCACGTCGTCAGGGTTCTTGAGATACTCAAGCTCCCTGGGTACCAGGATGTGATAGTTGTTGTTGCGGGTGGTACGTAGTGCCATTATGCGGTCGGTCAGCTCCTCGTCGGGGTTGAAAACCGTGCTCTCCACATTGTTCAGCTGACGGGTGCAGGTCCGGTGCAGGCTGTTACGCAGCTTTCTGTACCTCTCTTCCTTGTCATTATAGAAGGTCAGTGTGGGGAAATAACTGTCAAATGTCTTCATCACTATGGCTGAATCCATGGTCTGAAGGCTTGTGCCGGCCGTGTATTCCACACGTTCAGGAACGGTGTTGGCCGAATACAGCCTTACAAGCGGTGCTATCAGACGGCTGTCACCGCAGTCCGCTGCCTCCTCGGCAGCGAGTCGCATGGTCATCTCATGAGCATCGTTCATACCGAGTATCAGAGCCTGTACGTAGTTCTCGTCATGATATTTCTTCAACTCCTCAAGGGCAGCCAGACGGACTATGCCCGATTCGGACTTACAGAATTTTTCAAACAGGATATCCGAAAAGTCCCCGCCGCTGTCTGCCAGCTTGTCCATTGCCAGTATCTGTATGGCAGGGTAGGGGTTGTCAAGCTGACGTTTCCACAGCTTGACATCATCGGACAGCAAAGCCTTGTTAAGGTCAAGGCCGCAGTCTGCTCCGGGAGTGAACGCGAATGTCGGGTCACCGAAGAGATGCGCCTCGAGATATGCCCCGTATTTGGCCATGTTCCCCACGCGCGCGCCTAATCCCACAAGACCGATGAAATGGCACACCCACTTGTTCTGCAGCACATTGACCGTATTGCCCATTGCTACAATGGTGGCATTGTCCGGACCGAACAGATAACCTTCCTGTATGCTCTCGTCCTGATGGAACGAGCCGTTGTAGCAGCCGTCAAGGGTTATCATGCGGACCTGCGGCCGGAAAGTCTTGAAGTCGGAATAATAGAGGTTGCGTTCCCGGTTGAAATCCACTGTAGGCTCACCCTGGAACCACTCATCGGGGAAGGTGCACTCAAAGGCCTCGTTTATGCTCTTTCTGATGACATCCATATCCGTACCTTTCGCCTTTGCACGGGCCACCTGATCCAGAATGTACTGCCTGAGCCATTCCGATGACTCGTAGTAGTCGGTCCCTACCGGAAGGTCGCTCAGATGCTCAATGTCCGGACTGCCGTGGTGATGGACTACAGCCCAGTCATACTCCGGCATCTGGAGCTCGGTCATGAAACGCTGCTTTACGAACGGGTCACGCTTGTAGTCCAGGTAGGTTATGGCGTTCTGCTGGCCTCTCATCCACGGGAAGTGGTCATAATGCTCCGCCTTCTCGTCTATGCGCGTATCGACCGATTCCGACACATATCCGTAACCGCTGAAATAGAACATGCGGTCCAGCGGATTGTTGTTCTCATCGGCCCTGTTGACACGCTCCATGTAACGGCGCAGCTTGTCGTATTTGTCACCGAGGTCATTGGTGCGCGGCATGATACGTGCCGAGTATATGGTGGGCCGAAGCCTCTGCGTGCAGTCGGAGCGCAGACGGTAGTAGAAATACTCGGGTCTGGCAGTATCGCGGTCAAGATAGTCCCACTTCAGGTCGAAGCTGTCCTAGAAACGGTCCGATGCCACTGTATATTCCGTACGGTCGAACTGACCGTCCTGGTCCATCTTGAATGCGGTGGTCATGTGCTGTGCCTCACGGGTACGTGCAATGGGTATGTCACCTATGAAGACACAACCCTCAATGGGGTGGTCCTTGTCATTGTAGAGACGGATAAGCTCACTCCTGATACTGTCCGGCATCCCCCAGCGGTCAATGACCAGGATGGGATGGAGCCCGCGGCTCTTCACCAGTTCCTGATAGCCGTCTATCCCGGCCTTGGCTTCGGAATAGCTCCGGCTGTCGATAACTATTGCAAACCCGGGTGTCCGGTTGTCCCTGCATGAAACCGCAGCGGCGATGGCAGCAGCCAATATAATTGTCCTTAAAGCTTTCATATAGAATGTTTATTCAGAACAGGAGGCTTGCCCTGACGCTTACGGTCCTGCGGTCGTCAAACCTGCTGTAGCTGCCTGTATATCCTGTGTAACTGTATCCTGCACCGAGACGGCAGTAGCACAATGTCCTGTCCTGACGCTTTATGCGGTATGAAGCATCGGCCGTAGCCCCTGTGTTCCAGAAACCTGCACCGAGATACTCGTATTTGGGTATGAAGTATGAGTTCATTACCTTGCGGGTACCTGTAGCCGTAGGCAGCTCATATTGCAGTGCGGAAATATCCTTAGTCATATTGCCTGTGAGCCCTATGCTGAAACTGAAATCCTTCAGAAAGAAAGTCCGGCTCAGTTCCGCTCCGGCATTGGCCAGTGTGTAACGAGCAAAATAGCCGTCGGGATACTGGTTGACCGACACCTTGCCGGCACCGGCATTGACAATGGCCGTGAAGACCGGCCTGCGGGAGCTCAGGTGGTCAAACCTGTAGGAGAGAGTCGCTGACATGTCGTTCTGTTTCTGGACCACCTCCTTGGACAGTATGTCATACAGTGTCTGGCCGAATTCACCTATGCGGGCTTTCTGCTTGTACCATTTGGCGGAACCGTAGGTCATGGAAGCTGACAGGATCAGATTGTGGATTGCCGACGGACGGTTCATGCAGAACCTGTTCCGGGCGGTTATGAGATATTCGGAATAGTCTCCTCCGTGGCGGGTGAATGACGTAGCGCCGTCATCGGCCTTCTCCGTATTCATGACAAGACCCGCCTCAAACAGGTCTGACAAGGTGGTGCCCTTGGCCTTGAACTGCAGGAATCCGCCTAAGCGGCTTCCGTCATACCTGCGTTTCCCTGACTGTTCCACGACATATTTTCCGAGTTCCTGGAACAGGAACGTGTTCTCGTGGCCGGGCAGAAGATTATCCATGACAGACATACTGACTGTCTCATGATAGACCTCGGCATCGAATGACAGTCCAAGGGCTATCCTGTCGGAAAGGGAGTATTCAGCTCCCGGATTTATAAGTACTCTTGCCCCGTGAGCCTCGAAACGGGGGTCTGATTCATCGGCCTTGCTGCCAACCCTATAGACTGCACGGAGTCCGACCAGGAACTTATGGGAAACCTGCCATGCGAAACCGCCGGACAGGGTGAACAGTTCGCGGTTCTGGTCATTGGGGATTGAGTCGGCATGAGTGGCCGTCTTGTAATATACAAGCGAATCAGCTATGATGAACGGATTGTTTTCAGACAGAAGAATGGTGTTGTTCCACCGTGAATCCTGAAGGTCATGCACCCCATAATGCATGGAGCCCTCAAATGATATGGTATTGAGTTTCTTTACGCCGTAGATGTCAATGTCGGTAAGTCCTGCTTTACCTGAACCGTCAACCGGCATGAATGACCCTGTGCCGCGGCTGTATGACACATTGAAGTCATTCAGCAGGGTGTAGGGGTTTGATGCTATGGAAACCGGATTGTCGGATCCAAAGCTCAGATTCTGAAGAAACAGTTCCTGCCCATACCTGATCTTTTCCGGTTGGGTGCTGTTTGATGACTCTGTGCCCTGGCCGTAAGCCGTGAGCAGCGGCAATGTCAATGTTACGACAGATAGGAACTTCTTCATATTTCGGTTTGTTATGGTTGTTTTTTAAAATAATAAGGACCGGTCCCGCATAAATCAGGTGATGCGGGAACCGGTCCTGGAATAGAAATCACTGAGCGTCAGCAGCGGTGAAGGTCCTCCTTACGACAGCCTTCTGACCTCCGAGAATGAAGTCTTCGGTTGAGTTGTTGGTGTCCTTGAAGTAGGCGCGGCCTTCGGTAACCATTGTGCACTTCCTGCGCAGGCTCTTGCCGCAATAGTACGGTGACTCCCAGCTCTCGAAGCTTGTGTCATAGTCAGGAGCGTTCTCGTCCAGACCGGTAACGTAGGTGTATCCGGCATCCTGTGCGGGATGGAACACCTTTACGATCTGTGTCTCACCGTGACGCTGTATGTCGATGGCGTCAAGGATGTAGTCACAGGGAACGCAAAGACTGACAGCGGTGGTACCGGGTGCTGAATGGAAATTGCTCTCGTCCGATACGAGCTCCTCGGCTGTCATGCCCTCCGGGAGCTGGATGAGTGCCATCGGCTCACCGGCAACGGCAGGCATGAAATAGAATCCGCCGCTTCCGTAGATGAGCTCCATGTTATTGACATCAGGATTGTCAATGCTGCGCTGTGATGTCGGGATGTAGAGTTCCCAGTCTGCGTTGCTGAGGTCGGCAGGTGAAACGGCGTCATCCTCGGTAATCTCTCTGGCTGAGTGGTTCATCGAGAGGTTGGCGATGACTGTTGACTCACCGGGCTGCAGGGGATAGTCATGACCTGAGCCGGGGAACTGCATGATGTAACCCTTCAGAGGATAGAAGTCTGCAGGGATGTTGCCGAGAGAGTCAGCCCATTTGTGGGTCTCGTTGTTGAAACCGCGGTCTATGCAGCCGAAGATGATACCGTCCAGATACTTGACCTCATCCGAGTTGTTGACCAGCTCGTAGAATGCGTCCTGGAAATAGTATGAGGCAACTCCTGTGAAATAGACCTCCTTGAAGATTATTCCGCTCTCCTGCTTGAGGGAGGGAAGCAGCACCACGTCAACATCCAGGTCCTTGTCAACAACGGTAATTGTCTTTGAGGTGTTGAAGTTGAACTCATCGTTCGATGCCGAACCGGAAACAGAGTAGGTTCCGGCAACGACATTTGCCGTGTAGGTGGCCTTCTTGAGCTCATCGGCTGTAAGTTCGACAGCCTCACCCGATGCAGTGGAGAGCTTTACTGAAAAATCTTTCAGTGATGTCACATCAGTTCCATCGGCCGAAACGTTGATGGTAACCTGATACTTCTTTGCAACCTCGTCCTTCTCGCATGAGGCTGCCATGAACAGTGCGCTTAGGCACAGGCATGAAATCAATAGTTTCTTCATAATTTTAAAAAGGTTGATAAATAAAGTTTTATAGCTTCAGTTTAATTTCAGCACCGAAATACTGGTCAAGAGCCAGGTTGTTACGGCTTCCGTCACTCGGGTCAACATATATTTTCCTGGTGTTGAACATGTTGTTGGCCAGGAATGACACTTCAAGATTCTTGCCGAACTCCTTGGTCAGGCGGAAATTGAATATGACATGTCCGGGATAGACAGTCTTGCCGAAATAGTCAAGGACCGAATAGCGGGAAATCATGTCGTACTGCCTGGTGAAATACTCCTTGCCCCGGTATTTGGTGTCCCATTCATATATGTTGCCGGCCTTGTCCATGTATGAAACCGGGTCAACCGCGAGGCACGGTGTGCCCGAGTAGTTCTCGCTCTGATACCAGCGGTCATTCCCGTCGTCATCAATCCAGACCTCCTGTTCAGTCTCCCTCCAGATTACCTGGGCAGTCGTGGTGAACACCATCCTGACTTCGGGAATATGTGTAATGAACCTGAAATTGGTGCTTGTGCGTGTCAGTATGTCTCCTTTGCCTGCCGGTATCAGCCTCATGTACGGGAAATACTCGTTGGTGTTGCTGGTTACGGTACTCCATGACGGAATGCTGCTTCTCAGGTGGCGTACCCACAGCCATGAGCCGTCAATCACAAGCGATGTCCTGATGTAGGGAAGCTGTCCGAAGTTGATGCTGTACTCGATACCTTTCTTCCTGGTCTTCCTGCTGTTCTGCGGGGTAGAGTAGGAGTAGAACATGGTATCCTGCCTCACCGAAACAGGCTCCACGCCGTTATGCTGCTGACCTTCCACCGTGTAATTCATCTTTCCGCCTGCGAATGATATCTCATCAGCGTTGCCCGGGAGGTAGAATTCATATCGGTTGTACGGCATGATGAACGGAGTTGACTTGTAACTGAACTCATCCTGGTAGTTCTCGTAGAAGAATGTGACCATTCCGTTTATCTTGCCTTTCTCAAAGCTCAGGCCTATCTCCGTCTTCCGTCCCGTAGAAGGCTTGATGTCAATGTTGCCGGTGTTCTCCACGATCCTTGTAGTCAGGACTGCGAAGAAAGGCTCCACATGGTTGTATGACACCTGGTCGAAATAGGCCTTGTCAGGGTACAGATAGGCCAGTGACGGCATCTTTGAGGTCATTCCCCAGCCGCCGGTCAGACTAAGGTTGTCTATGAAGCTGTTGTTCTTGCCGTTAAGGATTGAGTACTCCACATTCACGCGCGGGTCGAAGGTGACGAAATCGTCGCGGTCCAGCCATGAGCGGTCAATGAACAGACGGTTGGCACGGACACCGGCCTGGAATGTAAGGCTCGTGGTTCCTATCGGCATGATTGTCTTGTTCTCGAAGAAAGCCGACAGGGTTTTGATGGCCGGGATGTCGGTATAGGGACGGGGCCTTATGGTCTGCACGTCATTGATTACCGGAGGCTGGTAGGGGTCGAACACATACCCTTCACCGCGGTTCGCGTCATAGGCGAATTCAGCTCCCAGTTTGAATGCCGATGTGAAATCCTCGCTGAAGAAGAGTGTCCTGTTGGCCTTCAGCTGTCCGAAAAGGCTTAACGGCTTGCCGTCAATATAGTGTTCGGAATAGTAGTTGCCTTTCAGGTACGGGGCCTCCCTTTCACCCTCGGAAGTGGCGGAACTGATGGGCTGCACACCTGTACGAAGATTCATGAAAGAGATCTTCTCATCCCTCTGATGGCTGTAGCTTGCTGAGAAGTTGTATGAAATGTTGGACACCAGGGCACTCTTTATGTTCCAGTCACCGTTAAGTATGAAACGGAATCCTTTGTTGTCACTCTTGCTCTTTTCAGAATCCCTCTGTTGCGGGTCCTTCCTGACAGTGTTCAGGTTCTGGTAATAGGATATCTTGGCATTCACACTCAAGGGACGTTCCCTGAAGAAAGTCTGGCTTACTCCGAACGATCCGGTAAAACGCTCGAATCCCTTGGCTTTAAAACGGATATCATCGTAGGACGATGTGTAGTCGGCCGACAGGTTCACGGTCGTTCCGGTAGGAAGGGTGAATCCTTTGCCTATGGATGCCATCTTGGAATTGGGGTCAGTCTTGCCCTTCACCTCCCAGGGCGTATAGCCCTTCTTGGTCTTCACGATGATGGCTCCCGATGTGAGGTTGCCGTATTCGACCGAAGGTATTCCGCGAATCATCTCTATTGACTCGACATTGTCCGGCGATATGGTCCGGAGGTCAAGTCCTATACCGGTGGATGACTGTCCGGAAAGGTCACTGATGCCGCTTCGGGCTGTGTTGGAAGTCATCAGCGTGGCGTCATTTGACAGAGGGGCGCCGTCCAGGACAATTGCCGCACCCATGGAGTTGTTCTCATCGTTCTTAATCTTGTTGTTATCTATGGAGCCTACCTCTCTTATGCTGGCCTGTCCGATATCATTCACCTTGGTGTTGTGGGTCACCGAGCCCGGAGTGAGTTGTAGCATGTCCTCGATGCTTTTGGGCTGCAGGTGCTGGAGTGCGGTTTGGTCAATTACTGACGAGGAGCCCATGGCCTGCTGCTTGGCTGTGACGGTAACTTCGGCCAGTGACAGGCTTGAGGCCTGTAGCTTTATGTTGAAGTTTGTGATATCTTTCCCGTTAACCTTAAGTACACCTTTGGCCGTCTCATATCCCACGTAGGATACTTCATAGTGGTATTCACCGTTATTGAGGTTAAGGCTGAACCGGCCTTCCAGGTCAGTCACGGCCCAGAATGAGTTGTTCTCGAAAACGATATTCACCACCTCGAGCGGCGAACCGTCTTCGGCATCAATAACCTTTCCGCTGACTTTATAGCCCTGCTGGACAGAGCTGGGTCTCTGTGTACCTCTGTTCTGGGACAAGACCGGCTGTCCGGCCAGAAGCAGGCCTGCCGCGATAAATAAGATTCCGGATAGTTTCATCATCATCAGTTGTTTTTTACCTGTCAAAAAACCGGTGCAAAATTAACCAAAATAGCTGATAAGGTATGCAAAAAGTTGACTAAAATAGTATAAATACCTATTTTATATGAGGAAAATGAATAAATATACGTGCTGTATATACTTGATTGTTGGTATTCAGCTTTTGTGGGTCATGATGTCCAGGATAAGACGGTCTGTCTCATTCATACCCTGTGAGCCAACCCGTGTCAGGTTGTGTATGCTCTTGTCCACATCGTCCTCGATAATGCCCTCCACGCTTGTCACCACGTCATTCTGAATGGCCATTATGGCACTGAGGACGGCTGTCGATACGCCGCTGCTCACCTTGAGCGAGCAGCTGGGTTTGGCGCCGTCACATACAATGCCGGCCAGATTTGCTATCATGTTCTTGACGCTGTATGAAACCTGCTCGTATGAACCGCCCATGAGCCAGGTTATTCCGCAGCTGCTGCCGGTGGCGGCCACCACGCAGCCGCACAGTGCGCTCAGCCGCCCCAGGCTCTGCTTGATATAGACCGCTGTGAGATGGCTCAGCATGAGGGCGCGTGTCAGCTCCTCTTCAGTATTATGGTTCTCCCGTGCAAAAACCACTACCGGCATGGTAGCTGCAATACCCTGGTTACCGCTGCCTGAATTGCACATGACGGGAATCATGGCTCCTGCCATTCGGGCGTCGCAGGCACAGCTTGTGGCTGCCAGGATATGGCTGAACATACTGTCGCCCATGACACCACGACCCAGCGGACGGGTAAGGGTCTTGCCCCGATTATGCCCGTAATTGCCTTTGAGAGCACTGTTTGAGGCCTCCTCGGTCAGTTTGGGCGCCTCGTTTATCAATGCAATGTCGGCAATCGGGGCAGTGGTGGCGAACTCAAACACCCTTTTCAATGTGAGTTCCTCTTCCTTCTCTTCCGATTCAGTCTCTGACAGGATATCCCTCCGGTCATTCATAACCGTGCGTTTTCCGTCTTCGGACACTCTGTCCAGATAAATGAGTCTGTTGTGCTCGCGTGCTATTATCGCAGTTGACGAGCATCGGCCTGCCCTGCAGCATACCTCTATATATAGTTTCTCCGTGATTCCCTCTTTCAGGGTTATGTGAATCCGGTTGTCGCTTATGAACTTTTTTCCGGCCTCCACCTGTTCAGGGGTGGTATCCTTGAGCACTTCGAGCCCGTAAGAGCTCTTTCCGTAGAGTGCGCCCAATGCCACCGCTATGGGCAATCCTGTCATACCGGTTCCAGGAATACCTACACCCATCGCGTTCTTGAGTATGTTGGCGCTCAGTGCGATATCGATACTATCCGGGGTGAGTCCCAGTTCACCTGCAGAGTATGAGGTACATAGTGCCACAGCCATAGGCTCTGTACAACCTACAGCCGGAATCACCTCTCTCTTGACAAGCCTGATGATTTCAGAATCATTCATTTTGATTTGCTGATATGGTATGAACAAACATCATTCAGACAGCATTCCCCACATTTCGGGGAGCGGGCGGTACATACATACCTGCCGTGTAGTATGAGCCAGTGGTGTGCTCTTGAGAGCAGTTTCTCAGGGAAATACTTCACGAGCTCCTTTTCCACACTCAGCGGAGTGGTGCAGCGTTCAGGTGCCAGTCCTATGCGGTGACTCACCCGGAACACGTGGGTATCCACGGGCATGGCATTTGCTCCGAACGCCACAGCCAGCATCACGTTGGCTGTCTTGCGGCCTACACCAGGAAGAGTCACCATGCTCTCCATATCCTGCGGTACCTGACCTCCGAACTCCCGGCACACCATACGGGCCATTCCGGCCAGATGGCCGGCCTTGGAGTTGGGATAGGAAACGCTTTTGATATAGGGTAAGATCTGCTCAGGGGTGGCGGTAGCCATATCCTGAACCGTGGGGAACGCCTCAAACAGTGCGGGGGTGACCATATTGACCCGTTTGTCAGTACATTGCGCGGAGAGCATCACCGCCACAAGCAACTCATACGGAGATGAAAAATGCAGCTCGGTTCCTGCCTCAGGATATGCCTGAGACAGCCTCTCGCTGCATTTGTCATATAGTTCCCTCTTTCTCATAGAGGAATATCCTAATCTTAATCAGTTGGCCGCTTCAAACTCGCGCAGGAAGCGGACATCGTTCTCGGAGAACATCCTCAGGTCCTTGACCTGATATTTGAGGTTGGTTATGCGCTCGATACCCATACCGAGTGCGAAACCTGAGTATTCCTTGCTGTTTATGCCGTTCAGCTCCAGTACGTTGGGATCTACCATGCCGCAGCCCAGAATCTCCACCCATCCGGTACCCTTGCAGAATGCACAACCCTTGCCGCCGCAAATGTTGCAGCTTATGTCCATCTCGGCCGAAGGCTCTGTGAACGGGAAATAGCTGGGGCGCAGACGTATCCTGGTGTCAGGCCCGAACATCTGCTGAGCGAAATAGAGCAGCACCTGCTTGAGGTCAGAGAAACTCACGTTCCTGTCCACGTACAGGGCTTCAACCTGATGGAAGAAACAGTGTGCGCGGTAGCTGATGGCCTCGTTCCTGTACACACGGCCCGGGCATATTATACGGATGGGAGGCTCCGAGACCTCCATCACGCGGCTCTGGACGGATGATGTGTGGGTGCGGAGGATGATATCGGGATGTGCCTCCACAAAGAATGTGTCCTGCATGTCACGGGCGGGATGGTCCTCGGCAAAGTTCATGGATGAGAACACATGCCAGTCATCCTCCACCTCAGGGCCGTCGGCCAGGACGAATCCCAGACGTGAGAAAATCTCTATTATCTCATTCTTGACAATGGTGAGCGGATGACGTGTGCCCAGCGGAACGGGGTAGGCGGTGCGGGTCAAGTCCGGTTTCTCGGACTCGGCCTTCTGTGCCTCGAAATTCTCCTTGAGGGCGTTTATCCTGTCCTGTGCCATCTGCTTGAGCACGTTCAGACGCTGGCCAACCTCACGTTTCTGCTCAGCCGGCACGTTACGGAAATCGGCCATGAGGTCATTTATGGCACCTTTCTTGCTCAGATATTTAATACGCAGTGATTCAAGCTCTTCGGCCGATGCAGCCTTAAGCTCTTTTATCTCACTGATGAGCTGTTCAATTTTCTCAATCATTGCGGATACTCTTTTTCAAAGGCGCAAAATTAGCAAAAAACAAGCGGAACAACAATTAGAATGAGTATTTTTGCAGTCATGACTATCAGAGAAAACTGTTCACTTGCGGGCAGGAACACTTTCGGCATGAATGTCAAGGCTGACCGCCTGATTGAATTTTCCTCCACGGAGGAGCTCAAGAGCATCCTGCCGGGTCTGGAAAGGCCTGTCCTGATGATAGGTGGCGGCAGTAACCTGCTGTTCACATCGGATTACCGGGGTACTGTGCTGCATTCAGCCATCACGCATATAGACGTCTTAGGTGAGACTGAGGATTGTCTCCATGTACGTGTGGGATCCGGTGTCATTTGGGATGATTTCGTGGCCTGGTGTGCCGTCAACGGTTTATGGGGCGTGGAGAACCTGTCCGCCATTCCGGGTGAGGTGGGCGCCAGTGCGGTACAGAACATAGGTGCTTACGGTGTGGAGGCCAAGGATGTGATTGATACCGTGCAGACTGTCTGTCTGGATGACTGCAGTGAGCGCGATTTCAGCCATCAGGAGTGCCGGTACGCATACCGTCAGAGTGTCTTCAAGAATGAGCTTAAGGGGCAGTACGCGGTCACATACGTTATTTTCATACTATCCAAGGTTCCCCGGCCCAGGCTGGGTTACGGGTCACTGGAGCAGGAGGTGGAGCGTATGGGAGGCCCCACTCTGGGGAACATACGCAAGGCTGTCATTGGCATACGTGAATCCAAACTTCCTGACCCTAAGGTGCTGGGCAATGCAGGCAGTTTCTTCATGAACCCGGTCATCACAGAACAGGAGTTCAGGGTATTGAGGGAGAGTTATCCCAATGTGCCTTCATATCCTGCTCCGGGCGGCATGGTTAAGGTGCCGGCAGGATGGCTCATTGAGCATGCGGGCTGGAAAGGGCGCTCGCTGGGTCCTGCCGCTGTCTATGAGAGACAGGCTCTGGTGCTGGTGAACACGGGCGGTGCCACGGGTGCGGACATCATCCGTCTTGCTGACACCATTATAAGAGAGGTAAAGGAAAAATTCGGAATCACACTCTCCACAGAGGTTAACTATATCTGAAAAAAGGAACAGGTTTGATATGAAACTGACATTCTTGGGAACGGGAACATCCATAGGGGTGCCGGAGATGTGCTGCCACTGCCAGACCTGCCGCTCGGCAGACCCTCATGACAAGCGTCTGCGTACGTCGGCATGGGTTGAAAGTGACACTTCTTCAGTCGTTATTGACTGCGGTCCGGATTTCCGTCAGCAAACTTTAAGAGCCGGTATTGAACGTATTGATGCAGTGCTTCTTACACATGAACATTATGACCATGTGGGAGGCTTGGATGACCTGCGTCCGTACTGTACGGACCGTGTCATTCCCGTCTATGCCGAGCAGAATGTGATACAGCATGTCATGGAGCGGATGCCGTACTGTTTCGGCAGTGAAAAGAAACCTCGCACTCCTACCATGGAACTGCGTGAGATTCATCCCGGGGAACGCTTCACCGTGGGTGACATAGATATTCTTCCCATCCGCGTGTGGCACGGCCTGATGCCTATCGTGGGTTTCCGCATAGGAAAACTCACCTACATCACTGACATGAAGAGCATGGATGAGGAGACTTTTGACCTTATTCGCGGTACCGAGACTCTTGTGGTCAACGCCCTGCACACCAAGGAGCACCCCACGCACCAGAACGTCCGTCAGGCGGTCCTGTTCGCTGAAAGAGTGGGGGCTAGAGAGACATGGTTCATCCACATGAGTCACCGTGCCGGCCTCCATGAGGTCATGAACGCCAAGTTCCCACCTCACGTACGTTTCGCCCACGACGGACTTTCCATTACTTTACC
>JAEEGL014899252.1_pt1 | contig 13992 bp, 8 predicted proteins | sample 9134231 | NCBI WGS metagenome assembly JAEEGL01 (sample SAMN16246548, study PRJNA631951) | gut metagenome | biome: gut microbiome; feature: rumen; material: fiber-attached | host: Bos | place: Iran: Karaj | collected 2018-10
GTAATACAACATTTCCGTATTGCTTTTGGTAACCGTATTGTTGCACATATGAAGAAATTCGTTCCGGTTTATGTAGCATGTGGTGGAGATGAAATTGAAGGAGTAGATTACTTCATTGCTAAAAAGATATTAAGAAAATTTGAACAATTAAATATCTCTTATATAAGAGATGAAATGGATGGATTCGTTGAATTCTTAGATAATACCTTTGGTAAAGGTAAGATGAAAGAATGCGAAGAATACGTATTAAGACTTAAAAAACTAACATAATAGAATTGAGGTGACATTATGGAAGAAAAAGATGAAATACAACAAGAAGAAATAGATAAAGCTGCTTTAGAAGAAACATCTAAAGTAGGAGAACTTCAAGTTAATAATTTATATAACGAATATGATAATTCTGAATTAGAGGGATTCTATAAAGAATTATCTTCATCTTTGGAAGTTAATGTCGACTATGATAAGACTGAATTCAATCTTGAATGGTTAACAATAATGGAAGAAACAATTAGATATATTGATAATATATTAAGAAATCCTAATCGTTTTATTGTTAATGAAGAAGATGTTGTAAAAGTAGAATTTGCTAGAAGAATAACTGTAGAAAGTATTAAACATTTAGCAAGAAATACTAATTTAATACAAGAATATGATCAAGATACAGGGGATATTAAACCATCTAAGATATTAAATATTAATAAAGAAGAAAGCTATAATACTTATGAAAATAGGTTTATTTATAGTCTTATTCAAAATATGAAGACATATTTAATGTTTAAGAAAAAAGGTTTACAAGGTGTATCAAGTGCTAAAGATAATAAGAAACTTAAATATAGTGGAACTACTAAGATAGGTAATACTAAATATGAAATATCTGTTAATTTAACTAGTTCATTAGATCTAAATTCAGCACAAGATGAGAATAGTCTTGAAAACATTATGGCACGTATAGAAAAACTAGATAATAGAATAACTGATTTAACTAATTCAGAAGTATATAAAACATTAAGTAAATTACATGTTTCTTTAGTTACTTCACCAATTAAAAAGACTAATGTTATTCAAAAGAATACTAACTTCCAATATGCATTAAAACTATGGAATTTTATGCAAGAACATATGAATACAGATATGAATAATATTAAAGATTCTAAAGAAGAAAAAATAGAAGGTAAAACAAAAAAATACTCTGATGAAGTATTCTTATTAGAACAATTAATACTTGATTCATATACTAACTCTGGTGTTAAAAAGACTAAAAAACAAAAGAAAGAAATATCTAAGAAAATAGTTAACAGTATGCTTCAAAGACTATTAGAGATGGATACTATAGATAAAAAAGAAATACTAGAATTAATAGATAAATATTATACTGTTATAAAATATAAGAGTGTAGTAAACGATAAAGAAATATTTGAAAAGTTTAAAACTTCAATAAAGAATTATAAAGAGAAATTTAAAATTACAGATATAGAATAGAGGTTATTATGGCAAAAAAAGTACTTAAATATTCTTTAAAAACATTAAAAGTTTTGTCAACTGTTGTAGTAATAGTTGCTTTAATAATTGTAATACTTCAAAGAGTTACAAATAATAAATTTAAACTATTTGGTTTTGGTGTATATACAGTAGTATCTGAAAGTATGTTACCAGAATATGAAATAGGGGATATGTTTTTATCTACAGAAGTAGAAGAAGACGATATTAAAGTTGGAGACGATATTGTTTATTTAGGGGAAAAAGACTCTTATAAAGACAAAGTTATTACCCATAGAGTAATAAGAGTAGAAGCTGATAAAACAATCGTTACAAAGGGTATTAATAACGATATGGAAGATCCTCCAATAAAATATAAACAAGTATATGGAAAAGTATCTGTAAGATTATTAATATTAAGTTTATTTAGTAAGTTAATGAATAATAATATACTTTTCTATATAATAATATTTGTACCATTTACTATATTAATATTTTTAGATACTAAAGATTTATTTAGTGATAAAAAGAAAAAAGAAGAGAATAATGAGGTAAAAGAGGTAACAGTAGAAAACAAGGAGTAAATATGGATAATTCTAAGCAAAAGAATAAATTTATAGAATTATTAAAAATTATCTTTAAAAGAACAAGAATAACTACTATTCTTTTACTTTTAGTGACTTTTGCTTCTAGTACTTTTGCTTGGTTTATTTATGCTACAAAGGTAGCAGGTGGTATTACTGCTCATATTGAAGCTTGGAATATATTGTTTACTAATGAAGATAATGCCTTAGAAGAATATGTTAACTTTTATATTCCTAGTTTGTATCCAGGTATGCCTGATTATAACGATAGTATAACTGCATACAATCTTGGTGAAAAAAGTGCTGAAATATCTTATGAAATTGTAAGTGTAAGAATATTAGATACTACTTATAATATTGAAGGTGGTAGTTATACAAGTGGGGCTATTGAAGTTATTTTAGGTAATAGTTTCCCATTCAAAACCACTTTCTCACTTGCTAATACAGTTATAAATCCTGAAGTAGGTAATACAACTTTTTCTGTTCATGTTACTTGGCCATATGAGTCAAATAACGATGCACTTGATACTTATTGGGGTAATCAATCATATTTATTTTCTCAAAATAATCCAGATACTCCAAGCATTGAAATTGTTGTTAAAGTATCAGCTATTCAGACAAATCAAAACACACCATAGTGGTGTGTTTTTTTATATTTGAATTGCGTATACGGTAACATCCAAGAGTCCTGCTTGATCACCAACCGTTGTATTGGTATCTTGGGCATTGGTCATAAGATTTAATGAATCATCCCATTTAATATAAACTCTTATATTTAATGTTCTATCAGTACTAGTTAAAGGAATGCTTCCTTCAATAGTGTTTTCATCTTCTTCTTCGAAGTCAATTGCTTCGCCACCATTTATTTGATATCTTGTAGCAACTAGTTCTGTAACTGGACTATCTTCATTTGGCTCAACAGTTATTTCATATCTAAACGATACATCAACATTAGTTGCATCAAGAACTAAATCAAAATATCCTTCAGCATTAGGAGCAATAACGTTACTACTTATATTAGTACTTCCAGGAAAAACAGGTGTTATTAATGAAGTAGAAGTAGCACCAGTAGTTATATCTTCATCATTTACTAAAATTCTCCATCTTGCTATTGATGTAGAAGATGTAGAAGTAGCATTAGAAACGTATTTAGCATATGTTTCTGTAGCTAAACAAATGGTTACATATAAAGAAATAAATGATAACAATAACAGTATGTATTTCTTATCCATTTTTAACATCTCCCATCATGGCTTAATTATATCATGACATATTGATTTTATGCTTATTTCTATTGAAGATAACTGTAAAATATGATAAAATTTTACATAGATAGAATATGAAAGATGTGAGGCTATGGCAAGAGATGTTTTAGTAACTGCTCAAGCAATTAAAAGAAGAAAAAAAATAACGCGTATGACAATGATAGTAGTTTGCGCTCTTTTTGTCGTTTTAACAGCTATTTTCTTGATTCTATCTTTTATATTTAATGGTGGAAAATTTACTATAAGTCTTGAAAACCATGATGGGTTAGATACTAGCTTGGCTCTTTTCGATAGTATGGAATATAGAGAAGTAAAAAGAAAATTGTATGCTGATGAAATAGACTTCATGGATAACATATCAGTTAATTGGTTGCCAGAAGACATTGATAGCGAAGATAAAGAAGGTTCTCATAATGGAGATAACTATATCGCATATACATTCTATCTTGCTAATACAGGAACACAAACAGTTAACTATTGGTATGAAGTAATAATTGATGATGTTATTAAGAATGTTGATGAAGCCGTTAGAATAATGATTATTAGAAATGGTGAAAGAACTATTTATGCAAAAATAAATCCTGATACTAAAAAAGAAGAAGAGGGAACAAAAGCATTCTATGACAATGTAACATCTAGTACAGAACATATTGCGGTATTAGAAGAAGTTAAAGATTTCAAACCACTAGATATTGATAGATTCACAGTTGTTGTATGGATCGAGGGTGATGATCCTGAATGCGTAAATGCAATAATTGGTGGAGATATCAAAATGCATATGAATATTAGAGAAGAACATATCTTACCTAATGTTAATGTAATAGATAAAGAAGATATCAAAGAAAATGAAGATAATGAAAATGCTCAAGTAGTTGATGATATCGATAATGAAAACATAGGAGAAAGAGAGAACGAAGATGAGGTTTAGAAAATATAGAATAATATATTTATTAATACTATTACTATTTACCACTGTTATGTTTTCATCATCAACATATGCTTGGTTTACTGCCAATAGAGTAGTAACTATTAATTCAATTAATGTTCATGTTGCAGCAAGTGGTGGAATAGAAATATCTGCAGATGGTACTAATTGGAAATCAATTATATTACCTGAAGATATAATAGGTGTTCATGATACAACTTATAGAACTAGTGTTAATCAAATACCATATCAAATGGAACCAGTATCAACTGGAAAAGGAATTGATGAAACAACTGGATTCTTGGAAATGTATTATGGAATTGCTGGTACTAATAGAAGAGGAGATTACATATTAACTAGTACAAGAACTATTGAAACAGAAGGAAATGGACCAAGTAATGAAGGAAAATTTATTGTATTTGATTTATTCTTTAAAACAAATATGGATACACCAATGTATTTATCAACTAATTCAAATGTAAAATATAGAAATGAAAATGGGAAAGGAATTGCTAATGCAGCAAGAGTGGCTTTTGTAAATGAAGGAACAGTTCCAAGTGGTGCTGATGTAGCTGCTATTCAAAGACTTAAAAATGCAACACCACAAACAACTTACATATGGGAACCAAACTATGATGTACATACAGCATCAGCAGTAGCCCATGCAAGAGATGTTTATGGAATAACAACTACAGAAACAGGAGCAGCTTTAATTACTTATGATGGCTTAATTAGTGAAATAACTAAAGAAGATAATATAACAATGAGAAATGCTAATAGCACTAATCATCCAACATTATTTAGAACAGTAAATGTTGATTATAATACAGCAAAAGACTTTACTACTAACAAAGCAATGCTTGATTTACCAGAAGGTATAACAAAAATAAGAATATATATGTGGATTGAAGGACAAGACGTAGATTGTGAAGATAATGCATCTTATGATGATATTGAATTTAATATTCAATTAACTGTAAATCCATCATAGGAAGGGTTTAATTATGAAGAAAAAAAGAGTAACGAAAAAATTTAATTACAAAGTGATTATTTCTTTTTCGTTCTCTTTTTTTCTTTTTATTTTGGGATTTTCGGCATATGTAAAAAGTTATAGTGAATTTGTAACAACAATTCAAAGAGTAAATTCAGGAATATCTGATAACATAGTTTATATTAATGATGCAGAAAGCGATTTAAATTATTATTTAGGACTTAATTATACATATACAGATGATGCAACACTTCCAACTGGTACAAATAATAACTATTACAATGAAAATACTTTAGTAGAAACAAAAGTAGAGTATAGTGGAATGGATATTAACAATAATTTAGTTGGATATGTATCTTTAAATGAAAGACAAAATACATTTATATATTATAAATATTATCCAGTTAATGATAATGGAACAACAGAATTATCTGATGACTATATTTTAATTGAATTAATAGATAATCCATTTGCTGATAGACCAACTAATAAAGCATTTAATGGATGGTATACCAATTATTTGAATGCAGAACTATCCTTTGATAGTGATTATTATCTAAGATATGCTAAGGTTCCAATTACATATACAAATAATATACCAAATGCTGTTAATATTACTTTTAATACATCATGGATAAATGCGACAGTTTATAGATTAACATCAACAAATAATAATGCATGGAATAATGCAATGAATAATTTAAAATCAAAAGGAATGGAACATGTCAATGTTTATGAAAAAAATTATTTACCTTATGATATGACTGGCTATTTCTATCAAGAAAATATTGGCTTTTTTGGATCATGTTCAAGATATTATAATAATAATGGTGTTATACAAAATAATTGTACTTGTTACAGTTGGAGTGGATGTACATATTATAGAAGAATTGAAAATGAAAATTTTAATGAAGATTATCTAGATTATTATTATAAACTTGATGGAACAATGCAAAAAGTTACTTTAGATGACTTAGATCTTGAGTATACTGTAAGTTATTATGATGATTTTAATGCTAATTCTATAATGGCTAGTTACTATAAATTGGTTCATAGAAATAATGGAGAATCAATTGATGGTTTATATAATGAAGATGGAGAAATACTATCTGGTACTAGTTATAATAGTAATACAGATTACTATGAGTTAATACAGTATAGAGATGAAAATAACAATATATCAAATATTGATTATAATAGTGAGTATTATTATTTAGTTACTCGTGATACAAATATTGTTTATTTAGGTGTTAATTTAACTAGAACATGGGGATCTTCTGCTACTAAGCCATTTACATTTACTGGACTTCATAATGGAACCCTTAGTAATTATAGATGGGATGTTGGATCTTTAGCAGTAAGAGCATATTCTGATATTAGAATAGAACAAATGATAATAAACTCTGGACAAACAAAACGAAGTGCTAACCCACCAACATCGAATAATACAGCAAGAACGCTATATGGTAATGGATATAATCTAAAAGTTGGAAGAGGAATTAGACAATATAATAATAATGGAACATTTTCTACTGTAGTTGCAGGAACTAATGGAAGTATGGGAAGTAGTAGAGATAATGTTAAAAAATATAATGTTATTTTAGAAAGTGGAATATATAATGCAGTTTCACTAACAAATGGAGCAAGTAATCCAGGATCTACTACTAATTATTTGGAAGTAAAAGCAACATATGGTAGTGATTATGATAAAGTATCAAATAATGGGGGAAATAATAATGATAATCTAGATGTTTACTACTGTGCAAGTGGTAGTTGGGGAGGAGATGTGTATGCATCAACTAACGAAGGAATATCATATGATTTAGTAGTTAAAAGTGGAAATTTTGGTGATTTAAAAAGTGATAATACAAATGGAATATATGTAGGTGGAAGATATGGTGGAGTTCATTATACATCAAGAAAAGCTAAAATAGAAGGAGGATGGATTTATAACCTTATTGGAGGACCACTTACTGCAAGTAATAGATCAGATATAAATGATAGTTATATTTATGTAACTGGAGGAGAAGTTGATTTAATAATAGGTGGAGCAGGACAAACTGCAACATATGGAAATAGAATTATCCAGGTAACTGGTGGTACTATTAACTATAGTGTATTTGGAGGAAGTAATGGTTCTGATGGTAGTGAAGGCGATGGAACTGTTAATGGAAGTTCATTTATATATATTGGTGGTTCTTCTCACATCGGTAAAAAAGAATATGTAGATAATAATTCAAAAATATTTGGAGCAGAAGCAGGTTCTGTTTTTGGAATAGGAAATGGAAAAGAAGGCTCTTCTACAATTGGATCAAGTGATAACTCACATATTATAATTGCAGATAATGCTTTAGTTAGAAACTCTGTATATGGTGGTGGAAACTTTGGTGCTACAGGAATTAGTAGTTCAAGTAATACAACTACATCTAAAATTGATATTTTAAATGGAACTATTAATGGAAGTGTTTATGGTGGAGGAAATCAAAATGGTTCAGGAAGTAGTTCAAAAACATCATCAATTACTATAAATATGTATGATGGAACTGTAAAAGGAAGCGTTTATGGTGGAAGTAATGTATCAGGTAGTGTTTATGGTGATGTAGAAGTTAATATCAAAGGTGGAACTGTTGAAAACTCAGTATATGGAGGAGGAAAAGGTGGAATTGAACCTGCTCCTAACCAAAGCAATGGAACTTATGTATCAGGAAATGTCAATGTAACAATTGGTGATAATAATTTATCAACAGTACCAACTATAGATAAAAATGTTTATGGTGGAAGTGCTTTTGGTACAGTTAATGGAACAGCAAATGATAATAATGTTTCATCTTATAACACTAATGTTGTTATTAACAAAGGAACAGTAACAGGCTCTGTATTTGGTGGAGGAGAAGGTGATGATACTCATACTCCATATGTTTTAGGAGGAGTTAATGTAGTTGTTAATGGTGGAACATCTACAAATGTTTATGGTGGAAATGATCAAAAAGGAACTCCTAATGGATCAATAGAAGTAACAGTAAACGGAGGAACATGTACAAATGTATTTGGAGGAGGAAATCTTGCTCCAGTTAATGAAAGTGCTATTTACTTAAATGGTGGAACTTGTACTAATGTCTATGGAGGAGGAAATCTTGCTGATGCTACAACAACTAATATTTATCTTCAAGGTGGAACTGCTACAAGTATTTTTGGTGGATCAAATCAAAATGGAATTGTAACTAATTCGTATATAACTACTACTAGTGGAAATGCAACTAATATTTTTGGTGGAAATAATTTAGGTGGAACTACAACTAATTCACATGTAAATATTAATGGTGGAACAATAGGTAATACATATGGTGGAGGAAACGAAGCCGAAACTAATACAACACAAATTAATTTAAATAGCGGAACTGTTACTAATGTTTATGGTGGAGGAAACAAAGCCGGTATAACAACATCAACAACAGTTAACTTAAATGGATCAACTGTAACAGAACTTTATGGTGGATCAAATCAAAGTGGAACTGTACCAACTTCTAATATAACTACAACAAATGGAACTGTAGGAACTATATATGGTGGTAATAACTTAGGAGGAAGTACAACTACTGCTAATATAAATGTAAATGGTGCTAATATAACTACTCTTTATGGAGGAGGTAATGAAGCACATACAGATTCTACAAATATTTCAATAAGATCATGGTCAATAACTGATGTGTATGGTGGAGGAAATCTTGCAACAGTAGATACATCTTCTATAACACATCATAGTGGTTATGTTGGTAATATCTATGGTGGAGGAAACCAAGCAGGAATTAACACTTCAACAACTGTTAATTTAGCTGGTGGAACTGCTTCTAATATATTTGGAGGATCTAACCAAAGTGGTATTGTTGCACAGTCTAATGTAAATATATCTAGTGGATATGCAACTTCTGTATATGGAGGAAATAACTTAGGAGGATCTACAACAGTTGCCAATGTTACAACAACTGGTGGAAATGTAAATGACATATTTGGTGGAGGAAATGTAGCTAGTACTGGTACAACAAATGTTAATGTCAGTGGTTCACAAGTATCTAACGTATATGGAGGAGGAAACCAAGCCTCAGTTACAACATCTAATGTAACAGTAGGAGCAAATGCTAGAATAACTAACTTGTTTGGAGGATCTAATGTTTTAGGTACTGTTAATACAAGTCATATAAATATTCCATTTGTTGGTAACGCACCAACAGTTAATAACATTTATGGTGGAAATAACCAAGGTGGACAAACAAATAGTGCAAATATTGACATTCACTGTGGAACAATTGATTATGTCTATGGTGGAGGAAATTATGCACCAACTGGATCAACAAATACAAGCGTTGAAAGAGCTACTGTAAATGAATCAATTTATGGTGGAGGAAACCAAGCAGCTGTTACAAACAACGCAATTCTTAACTTAAATAATGCAAGAGTAACAAAAAATGTTTATGGTGGAGGAAACCTTGGAACAATAGGTGGAAATACTACTGTTACTGTTCTAGATTCTACTTTAGGTAGTAGCTTATTTGCAGGAGGAAATGGATATACTGCAGCAGTTTATGGAAATACTTTACTAAATGTTGGAGGAACAACACATGTTGCTCGTCACGTATTTGGTGGAGGAAATGCTGCTCCAACTGGAACAGAAGAATATAAAGACTCAACAAGTGTTGTTAATATTGCTGGACTTACTTGTGGTGGAAACGTTTATGGTGGAGCTAATACATCAGTACTTTATGGAGAAGTTACTGTTAACATTGGTAAGAATGCTGTAACAAGTACTATAAATGATGGAGATATTCACATTGGAGGAACAGTATTTGGTGGAGGAGAAGCCAATGAATCAGGATCAGAAATCTATGACTTCTCATTCATAAGTGTTACTGAAGGAATAACAATTAATATAAATGCACAAAACCATAATACATTTGAAATAGATGGATCTATATTTGGAAGTGGTAATGCATCAAGTACAAGTGGATTTAGTAGTGTTAATATTAAAAACTATGGAAATGGTAATAACTATAAGAAAAATGTATCTATTCAAAGAGCATCTCTAGTTACTCTTGATAATTCTGCAATAGAATTAGCAGGAGCAACAGACAGAACTAATGAATATTCTGATGTATTATTCTCTTTAAGTAGATTAGATGAAATAAAACTATTAAATAATTCAGTTTTATATCTTGAAACTGGAACAAACTTAGTTAAAAAGTTTACAAGTGGATTAATATCAAATGGTAATGAAGTTAAAGCTACAGTAGAAATAGATGATGATGGTGATGTAACTAGAAATGTTAATAACCAATTATATATCTATGAAGGTAAAAATATTAATATTGCTACTAATGAAAATATAACTGCATATGGTGAAGTTAGTGGTATGACATTCTTTGGAATGTATTCTCATGATAGAGATGGAAAAGTATTTAAAGCACTTTATAATACTAACTATGATAAGAATAGTACAGTACCATCTTCAGAAGTAGTGTACTTTACTAAAGGTAGTTATGTTTTAGGTCTTCATAATACTAATCATAATTATGAACAAGATGGATTCTATAGTAACTTTGCAAGGGAAAATACTGTAGATAAGATAGATGTTAAATATATAGTGCCAACTCCAGATGATTCTAACTATTATATGTGGTCTATTGGAGAACAAGTAACTTCTTATGAAGTTAACTTAACTGCATCTAAGTATTCTACACTTGGTACTTACGAACTACCACTTATTAACTTCTCTGAAGCTAATACAAACTTCTCAGTACTTGGATTTAACTATAGTGACTTAGATAGTAATGCTGAATTAGTTGATAAAAGTGAAATAGCTCGTGTTGCAAGTAGTGGATCTGTTGCAGATAATAAAATGAGCTTAGTTATGAAATCAAGTGATAATGGATGGATTACAATAGGTAAAACAACATTCTTATCAAATGAATCATACTTTACTGGTACTACAAACTATATTGGTGAAAACTCAAGTATAGTACCAACATTCTTGTTCTATTTATATCACTCTAAAAACTTAGAAACTGCAGGGGATATGGGAACAGTTACTATTTCACTTGTAGCAGTAACAGCACTTAACGACCTTGAAAGTGAAATAAAAAGAGTTAACATAAATGTTAACCTAAGCCGTGCTATATATACAACAAACGATTATGAAGGAACAATAACTCAAGGAAAAGTATATGAAATGTTCGCACCAAGTACAGTTAATATAACTGCAACAAGTGCCTTTACAACATATTATTCATTGTTTGTTCAAAGTAATGAATCAATATATAGACCTGGATATCATAGAGTTTTATCATCTACTTATAACTTCCCAGAAAATACAAAAATAACAATGATAGATTTATTAAGTGGTACAACTCCTGAATATTACTATTATGTTGTAACAGATACAGATTATCAAAATGGAGTAACTGAACTAGCAAGTCATGGAGATGTAGCATATGAATTATCTAAATTTGTAAGAATGGGAAGTTCAAATGTTAACAACCATTATGATGATGCAGTTAAGAATAACTTATATTATGATTCTTCAACGCATTATGCAGAAGAAGAGTTCATATTCATAGTAGATTTTAAAGAATCAGGAATAGAAGAAGATGTATTAGAAAAACAATTATTATTAGAATTAAGAAATAGTGATGATGAAATAATACTATCTGTTATTGGTGTAGAACAACAACAATTATTCTATAACTTATATGTTGATAGAGATTCAATAATTGATGTTGATGCTACTATGGCTACTAATGAAATATATATTGGAGAACAAGTAAATGTTAATGTTTATACAAACTTTGTTCAACAAAACATAAGTACAAACCCAATAGTGGATACTAACTTTAATGATTACAAGTCAGGTATTAAAATATCAATATTAGATGCAAATGATAATGTTGTTAATGGACCAAGTTTAATGGGATTATCTTATACAATTGGTAATGATACTTATTATCCAAGATTTGATGGTACAACAAGAATTAATGTAGCAGAAAGAATTGCTAATGTATCAACAAGAATAATTATTAATACTGAAGGAAGTAATCTAGCATCAGGAAATTATAAATTATTAATTGAGTCATTTGCTTCACCTGATGGTATTTACTATGGATTAACTTCATCAGACTCTGTTGAAATACCATTTGTTGTAAAGAATACAATATATGGATTAATGGTATCAGCAGATAATGGTGACTTTGTAATAGATAAAGCAACAGGTGTTAATGACAATGGAACTAATACAATAACATTTAATATTAATTATTCTTCTGGATTATTAAATCCAAATCTTAGAATATCTCTATATAGAAGAGATTATAATGAGATATATTCAGAAAGATATAATCTTGTTGATTTACAAGATTATGTTACAAATGAATTTGAAGGAACTAATTTAGAAAAAGTATATATGTTATATAATCCTCCAACTAGTACAATGACAACAACATTAACTCTAAAAGAAGGATTAGTATCAGGTACTTATAGGGTAGTTTTCGGATTATATGACAATGATACATTTATAGGTAATGTATATAAATATATAGTTATCAAATAAAAATCATGTTATAATATTTATTAAGTTAGGGTGATTATAATGGGACAAGACGAGACAATTATTAATGATGATGTTTCAATTGACAGTTTAAGTAATCAAGAATTACTAGATTATTATCACGAAATAGAAAGCTTTTTAAAAATGGTTGATGAAGAGCTAAAAAAGACAGATGTTGGTGATGATAGTGAGTAAGAAGATTGAACAGTACAAAGAACTATTGCAAGTATTACCAAGAACAAATGTAAAGAACTCTAGAGAGTACAAAAAAAGAGCATTGGTAATGAAACAAGAAATGCAAGAAAAAAAAGATTTAGTTCTTAAAGAAATAAAGAAAAGATATTTAGGAATAACTATTGATGATAATCCTGAAATTGAAACGCTTAAAGAGCATCTAAATAATGATGAAAGAAATCTAACTTATTTAGATCCATACAATGATTCTTATGAAAAGATAAATATAGATGAAATACTATATGACTTAAGTAAATTCTATAAGAATGATTTAAATAAAGTTAATAATGATATTAAAGTAGCACTAGAAATGTTTAATCTAGTGTCTGTAAACCTAACTGAAAAAGATTTCCAATATGGTAAAGAAGTAGAAGAATACATGAAAGAATTCTTCTTACTAAAAGATAATAATACTGAAAATATAAATGAAATATTTGATAAATTATATTGGAAATGCCCAGATATATTTGAATATATAAATATATGTTTTAGATATTTATATTCAAAGAATAAAAAAGCATTTGAAAAATATTGTTCTGATCAAGTAAAAGATATAACTCTAAAAGAAGTAGAAGATCACTATAAATTAATTTATTCTAAATATTTACAACAATCTAGTAGTGATATAAAAATATTACAAGATAAATTCTTAGAAGGTAAACTAGATATAAAAGAATATGAAGATTCTAAGATAGAAAAATTAAAAGCATCTATTCTATTAAAAGAAGATGCTAATGATGATCAAATAGGTAATATATTAAAGTTATCATATTCTTTATATGAATATAAAAATTATCTTGAATTTAAAGAAAAGATTGAAAACACTAAAAAGATTTATCAAGATAAAAATAATAAGAATTTAACTAAATCTATACTTAAAAGCATTAATAAAAGTGAAAAGAAAATTAAAAAAGCTAATAAGAAAA
>JAEEGL016335040.1_pt1 | contig 13992 bp, 7 predicted proteins | sample 9134231 | NCBI WGS metagenome assembly JAEEGL01 (sample SAMN16246548, study PRJNA631951) | gut metagenome | biome: gut microbiome; feature: rumen; material: fiber-attached | host: Bos | place: Iran: Karaj | collected 2018-10
AACAGCTGAAAATATGGAAGAACTCAAAAAAACAAAAGACGAGATTCAAAAAAACATATCGGAAACTGAATCAAAAGCTGAATGGCTGCTAAAAGAAAATCAAAAGAAGTCCGGAGAACTTGCAAATTTCACAAAGACAATAGACGATTACAAAAAACTTGAGGAAAAACGGCGGGAAATTTCAGGAGCAAACGAAACTCTTATCCTTCTTTCAAAAGATTTGACAGGAGACAACCCCAAAAACATCCAGTTCGCGGACTGGATTCTTGCCATGCATCTGGCAGAAGTCATAGACTATGCGAACATTCGCCTTCACGAGCTTTCCATGGGGCGTTATCAGTTCACGATAGAAAAGACTACGAACCGCGGAAACCACGGGCTTGACATAGCGATAAACGACGCTTTCACAGGCCAGAACAGAAATCCTGCGACGCTCTCCGGCGGAGAAACATTCCAAGCCTCTATAAGCCTTGCGCTTGCCATGACGGACACGGTTGAGAGCCATTCGGGAGGAATAAAACTGGAATCGCTTTTCATAGACGAAGGTTTCGGAACGCTTGATTCCGCCGCACTAAAAACGGCAGTCGCAATCTTAAAAAAGATAGAGATGTCTAACAAGAAAGTTGGCATAATCTCACATGTGGAAGCATTGCAAGGCGAGATTCCGTCACAAATTTCAGTTGAGCGCGGTCATATAGAAATCGTCTAGGCTTTCATGGAATGCAGGAAGTTTTTAAAATGACATTTTTCAAGAATCAGACTTGATATATTTGCATTTACGCTTTTTCGCCACATCTGTCCTTAACAGCCGCTTCTCAACCATATCTTGCAGGACGAAGCGGCTTATCCCAGATTATGCTACCAGATATAGAAGCAGATATTTCATCCAAAATCGGGCGAAGGCTTTCAATCAAATTTTTCTCCCTTTTCTTGGATCTGCGCCCGACACCCTCGTACACGATTTTTGAGACGAACGCATCATAGCTTACTGAAAAATCATCTTCGTCCGTGTGGGGAAAAAACGATGCGGACACGGAATATGACACCCGTCCGCCCTCGGAATCCACAGTAAGCGAAACAAGAGCCGCGCGGCGCGCGACCCCGCCAAAGATACAATCCGCCGCAAAATACTGCGAGTAAACATCTGCCGTCATAAAACAGGTCTATTTTTTGAGCAAAGCCGCGAACGGATTGTATGTGTCTCCGTCATCAGCCTTTTGCTTTGAGAGAAACTCGCTCGCATCGTCGTCCTGCTTCTCGCTGGTTGCAGGAAGAAGTGAGATTCTCTTTTCATCTTCATCAACGCTGTCAACTACGACATCAAAAGCCTCTCCCACCTTGAACATTTTTTTGAGGTTGGAATTAGCCGTAACTCCAGAAAGAGCTGAAATATGAACAAGACCATCAATGCCTTTTGCAATATTGATGAAAAGCCCGAACGGAGCTACGCGCGCAACAGAGCCTGAAATTTTTGTTCCAGCAGGGAAGCGTTCAGCAACGCCATCCCACGGGTCAGCCTCAAGCTCTTTTGTTGAAACGGAAACCTTGCTTCTGTCAGGACGCTCATCGTTCCACTCTGCCTTTATGATTTTTACCTCGATTTTTTGTCCGACGCTCAGAACTGACGCAACATCGCTCACGCGCTCGTGAGAAATCTCCGAAATTGGAAGGAGTGCCTGGAATCCGTTTATATCAACGAACGCACCGTAGCTCTGGAGCGAAACTACAGTTGCAGGGAAAGTTTTTCCAACCTCAAGCTCTTTTGAAAGCGAAGTGATTTTCTGTGCCTCCTCGTTTTCAAGGAGCTTTCTGTTGGAAACGATTATGTTTTTTCCTTCGTTCTTGTACTCGGTGATAACAAACGACACATTCTTTCCGATATACGATGAAGGCTCACCCCTGTTCTTGTAGCCCATCTGAGAGTACGGGCAGAACGCGCGTGCAGCTCCCAGTTTTACCTCAAAGCCGCCTTTTATCTCGCCCTCCACTTTTCCTTCCACCGGAAGACCTGACTTATACGCATTCTCAAGAATCTCAAGGCCTGCGGCGGCAGCTTTGTCAGCAGACAGCCGTGTGGTAAAATGAAGTTCGTCACGATTTGATGAAACAAAATAAACCTTGATTTTGTCTCCTTCCTTTATTGTAATGTTTCCGTCCTTATCCAAAAACTCGCTTTTGTCAACAAAACCTTCGCTTTTCAATCCAAGGTCGATGAAAACAGTATCATTTGAAATCTGAACGACAGTCGTTTCGATTTCTTCTCCAATCTGAAAACCTTTCATTTATAAACTCCAATTATTTTTTGGGCAGTTCTAAAAACCCATTCTGAATGCTCTATTGTAACGAGAATCAAAAGAATTGTGAATCGGTTCTTTTTTCAGATTTTTTTGATGACAAAAGGATTTTCAGTGGATAACGCCCGCTTTATGTATTTTTGCATATATTTTTTGATTTCAGTGCTTACTGCCCTATCAGATACTGTGGTTTTGCATGATACTGAACGCATGATTCATAGGACCTGAGCCTTTCCCGATGTCAAGCATGAACGAAAGCGCACCTGAAATATAATCTTTTGCCTTTTGAACGCTTTCTTCTAACGAAAAACCTTTGGCAAGGTTTGATGCAATCGCGCTTGAAAGCGTACAGCCCGTTCCGTGCGTGTTTGGGTTATTAATCCGCTTTCCGTTGAACCATTTTTCTATAACAGAGCCGTCATCGTTTTTTCCGTAGAGAAAATCATTCGCATCATTGACATTATGACCGCCTTTTAAAAGGACTGAGCAGCCGAATTCATCGCTGATTTTTCTGGCGGCTTTTTCCATATCAGACGGGGAAACGATTTTTAACGAAGAAAACGAAGATTTGTCCGTAACGAGAGAATCGGAAAGAAGCTGCTCTGCTTCTGGCAAATTTGGCGTTATGAGCCTTGCGAATGGAAAAAGTTTTGTTTTCAGCGTTTTTATAGCATCATCACAAAGAAGCTTTGAGCCGCTAGTCGATACCATCACAGGGTCAACTACGACATTTTTCAGGCCGTATTTTTTTATTGCGGCGGAAATAACTTCGATGAGCGCGGAAGATGATACCATTCCTGTCTTAACCGCGTCAGGAAAAATATCAGTCACAACGGCATCAATCTGCTTTTCCAAAAATTCAGGCGTAACTTCCTGAACTGCAAAAACACCAGTCGTGTTCTGGGCTGTCAGGGCAGTGATTGCGCTCATAGCATACACTCCGTTTGCAGTCATCGTCTTTATGTCGGCTTGTATTCCGGCTCCGCCGCTTGAATCGCTGCCTGCGATTGTCAAAGCTGTTTTCATTACGCTCATCAATAACCCCCTGTTTCAGAAATAAAAAAGCTGTCCGAAAAGAATGAACTTTTTGGACAGCTTTTCTGTCAAGAACTGTGCCTACCGTGACCAGACCTGATCATACATAGTGTCCGTCTCGGCATCGTACAAGAATGTAATCAAGTGATAGGTTGTGGAATCTTTCGTCGTGCTCTTGTAAGTCGTAAAGGCATATTTGTAGCCTTTCTCTTTCATAATAGCCTTAAGCTCGTCGAAGATAACAGTTTTCTCAAAACGGTGGAGCGCGAAGAACTGCTCAAGGCTCTCCTCAGGTCCGATTCCCCAGCCGCACTTGTCAAGGACGGCAGGTCCGCGGTTCTTAAGCTGCGCATCGTTCTTGAAAGCATAGAACTTGTAATTCTTCATCAGGACTTTTGCCTTGAACTCGTACCAAACCCAGTCCTCATCGTCAGCAGTAATGATTTTTCTTTCTTTCGCCTGAGAAAAAGCAGAGGCAGAAATACAAAAACAAGCCAAAAGAACGCAAATAATCTTCTTAAACATAAAATTCCTCCTAAAGAATTCAGAAAGTTTTCATTTGTGATAATCTACAAAAAACAAAGTTCTCATAGATATTTTACATTATATCATTGAAATAGCAATTTTGAAAATCAATTGTTCGTTGTTTTTCAAAACTCTAAAAATAAAAAAACAAGCATTGAAAATAGTAACAATAAAAATCAATTCTGAAAAATAAATCGTCATTAGCTTGATGACTCAACAAGAGCAAATATAGTCCTATCTTCCAGAAAGGATTTTTTTCCATCTGGCGATTGTATCCAATGCCTCGCGCGGAGTGATTCCGTCCGTATCTACGGAAAGAATCTCGTCAAGGATAAGCTCTTCGTCAGAAAAAAGTCCAGGAAGGTTCTCCGAAAGACGCGGTGCCGATGACGAAGGCTCCGAATACACTTTCGTTTCGATTATACTAGATGCAATACCATCCGTTTTCTGCAAGCCTGAAAGAATCTCCTCGGCGCGTTTTATTACGCACTCAGGAACTCCCGCAAGAGCTGCCACATGGATTCCATAAGAGTTCTCGCTTGCGCCGTCCTTGATTTTTCTCAGGAAGACAACATCACCGTCATTCTCGCTTACATCCATGCACAAAAGTTTTAGCCTTTCATGGCTCATTCGCGTAAGCTCATGGTAATGAGTTGCAAAAAGCGTCTTGCATTTTATTGTGTTAAGAAGATACTCCGAAACGGCCCATGCGATTGAAAACCCGTCCTCAGTCGAAGTTCCGCGTCCAACTTCGTCCATGACAACAAATGATTTTTCGGTGCTTTCCCTGAGTATGTACGCAGTTTCGGTCATTTCCACAAGGAAAGTGGACTCGCCTTTTGCAAGATTATCGCTTGCCCCCACGCGGCAAAAGATTTTGTCAATTATTCCGATACGGGCGGAGTCAGCAGGCACGAACGAACCAATCTGAGCCATAATAGCAATCAATGCGTTCTGGCGGAGGAACGTGCTTTTTCCTGCCATATTCGGTCCGGTAATCAGAGCAAAAGACGGTTCGGTTCCGTCTGCGGACACAGAAAGGCTGTTCGGAACGAACTCCCCCGACGGAAGATTTTTTTCCACGACAGGATGGCGGCCAGCATTTATCTCAAATTCGCTTCCGTTGTCAACATAGGGACGCGTCCAGTTTCCGTCGATGCTCGCCGCCGCAAGCGCAGAAACTACATCCGTATAAGCGACTTTTCTTGCCGCATCAAGCAAATATGGGATATGCTCCGCAATTTTCCGCCTGATTTCTAGAAAAATCTCTTTCTCGGTTTCTATGACTTTTACATTAGCCTCGTTAAGCTCCGCTTCTATCTCCTGAAGCCGCTCCGTTGTGTAACGGTCGGCATTTTTCAAGGCGCGTTTTATTATGAAATGCTGCGGAACTTTGTCAGCCTTCCCCCTTGTGATTTCAATGTAATATCCTGAAATATTGTTGTTTCTTATCCTAAGATTATTGATTCCAGTTTTCTCAATTTCCTCGGCTACATACGAATCAAGGATTTTTTCTGCGTTCTCGCTGAAATTTCTGTAGTTGTCAAGCTCCTCTGACCAGCCGTCTTTTATGAGCCTACCTTCCGTAAGACTGGTAGCCGGGTCATCAAGAATTGCCTCATCAATCAGGCGCACAATCGAAAAAGCCACATTCAGGTCTGCTTTTAGAAAATCATAAGCCTTAAGCCGCCCGTAAACATCGCACCAAAGCGCAAGGCTTGTCTTAAGTGCTTGCAAATCTTTTGCATGCGCCCGCTCCATAGCTACACGGCCAGAAAGTCTCTCAATATCAAGAACGGAAGAAAATTTCTCCTGCACGAACTCAAGAAGCTCCCTGTTTTTCACAAAAAGTTCAACATGGTCTTGGCGCGAACGAATCTGGTCCAAATTTTTCAGCGGGTATGAGAGCCAGTTTCTGAGCATACGCTTCCCGATTGCAGTTTTAGTGAAACTCAAGCAATCAAGAAGCGAGAACTGCTGAGTTCCGTCCCTCATGTTCTGAACAATCTCAAGGTTGCGCCTGGACGAATCGTCAATAACAACAAAATTACTGTCGGAATAAACTTTTATTGAGCTTATGTGAGGCGTATTCGTGATTGTGGTTTTCTGGAGATAATCAAGAAGGAATCCTGCCGGCGGAACTTCCGGAGAATTTTCATCAAGTCCGAGCGATTTCAAGTTTTTTGTCCTGAACTGCTCGGTAAGCCTTTTGAACGCATTTTCAGGATTGAAGTTCCAGTCAGGATAATACGAAACAGTTACATTCTGGTTTTGAGAAAGGACTTTCTGAACTATCTGATTCGTACGAAGAGACTCCGGAAGAAGAAGCTCGCGCGGACTATTCCTTCCGAATTCACGGGGAAAAGCCTCTTTCATGTCCTCCACGCGCCAGCTTGAAGCAAAAAATTCGGCTGTCGTAACATCAATAAAAGCAAAGCCGGCGTGTTTTTTCTGAACACACAGGCATGCAAGGAAATTGTTCTGACCGCCCTCCAGATAAGAGCTTTCGATTGCCGTCCCAGGTGTTATGACCTCAACAACTTTTCGTTCAGTAAGACCTTTTCCAGTAGGCTCGCTCACCTGCTCGCATATCGCAATGCGTTTTCCGCAACGTAAAAGCCGCGCGATATAAATCTTTGCAGCATGGAACGGAATGCCGCACATAGGTTTTGCCCCCCTGTGCGTGAGCGTAAGGTTCAAAAGTCTGGACACCTCCACGGCATCCTTGTCGAACATTTCGTAAAAATCACCAAGACGGAAAAAAAGCACTTCGTCCAGATACTGATTTTTTATGGACTGATATTGCAGCATAAGCGGCGTTTGCTCAGTAGATTCCGTACATTGCCGAATGTTACCTGCCACAATCTGATCTTTGTTCTTCCTCATTTTGCGCTGCGTCACATTCCAAGCTGAGAAATAACTTTGTCAGTGACATCAACGGACTGGCTGTACCACAAGATTCCGTTCCCCTGCTGGAGACTAAGAATCATGGTGAAGCCCTCGTTCTCAGCAACGCGCTCAATTACAGAATAGAGCTTTTTATAAAACGCATCCGAATTCTGGAGGGAATTTTTTATTGAATCAAGCTCCATGTTCTTTGCGCGAGTGTATTCAGTGAGGGCATTGGTCTTTTTCGTTATGTCAGAATCAATCTTTGTAGCATGAGCTGTATTTCCGGAAGCCATAGCATCGTTTTTCTGCTGGCGGAGCTTTTGGATTTCCTCAGTCTTCTTATTTATTTCAGCCTGAAACTCAGCCTTTTTCGTCTCATAATTGCGCATTGGGGCTGAATTCTTAAAATATGCCTGATAGATTTTTGCAGTATCAACTACTCCGAACCTCGTAATCTGCTGGGAAACAGCCGAAAACGCAGAGAACAACAAGAAAGCTGCCAAAAAAACGATTTTCATAATTTTCATTTTCACCACACTATTAGAGCAGTTCGGAAACTGGATTCTCACAGAAAATTGATTTCATAAAAAATCCGTTTCTGAACAAGTCTATTTATTTACGATATTGAATGAAAGAACAAATTTCATTGTTTCGTCCATATTCCATGAACTTCCGTCATACTTGAATGTGTTCGCGAACAAGAAACGGAGCGGGAACTGAGGCAAAAGACACCTGATTCCAGGTCCGAAGCTCATGTAGAAATCCTCGCCCTTGAGGTTCGAGAACAAGTCCCCGAGCGTGCTCGTTATTGCAACCGCATCAAAGAAGCCGTCTATAGCAAAGATTCCTGGAACTACAGGCATACGAAGCTCAACAGTGTTCGTCCACATAGCCTTTCCGCGGACTTTGTTGTAGATGTCGCTCCATCCGCGTCCAGTGAACATACCATCGATATAAAGCTGGTTCGTGCGTCCGATTCCCGAGCCATCGGCAGGTACCATGAACGAAAGCCCCATGTACGCCATAAGAACAAGCTTCAAGTTGTACTCTTCGGTAACATGCCAGTTGAACAATGTGAAGTATTTCTCAAGTTTCGTGTCCGAGCGGAGATAAAATTCCTCCTCCCAAGGAGTAAGACCGTACCATGCAAGTCTCTCGCTTGCAAACCAGCCTTTCGACGCATCATAGTTAACATCCCTTCCGTCAAGTGAAAAAGAGCTCCAAATATAGTTGACCCAACCCCATTTGTTAGCATAGCGGCTTATAGCAAGATCCTGCGGTATCCACAGATTCTCGTCGTAAATGTTGTTGCGGAGGCTTCCTGTAATTCCAGCAGAAAGCGTCAGGATTGCCCAGTCAGGAGTCCAGCGGCGTCCGCCTGACAGACCGAGCGTCCACTTGTACTGCTCGTACTCCATATAATATGTCGTGTTGCTTGTATCGCCGTTGTGGATAATTCCATCGCCGTCAACTGCGTTTCTGATTGCGTTAAGACTTGAATGTGCGAACGATGTTGAAACTGATATGGAAATAGGCATATCGAAAAGCCAGTTCTGTCCGAAGCTCAGGTCAATAGACTGCTGCTTTGTGGCAAGGTTAGTTCCGACAGAAAGCGATTTTCCTGTTCCCTTAAGGTTACTTTCCTTCCAGCGCGCAAAAAGTGCGAACGGAAGATCAGAAGCCTCAGATACGCCTGAGAAAGTAACACCGAATTCAATTGATGTAGTTGACTGCTCTTCCACATTCAGAACAAGGTTCACAAGATTTTCCTCGGAACCTGGCAGAATGTCAGGAACAATCGCGCTGAAAAACTGCAAGTTGTAAAGATTCCTAAGACCGCTCTGAATTTTTGTCTTTGAGAACACATCGCCCGACTCAATGCCAAGCTCGCGAGTAATGATTTTTTCCTGCGTCTTGTTGTTGCCGCGAACTACTATGCTCTCAACATGGCTGCGCACATTCTCGGCTATAGTAACGACCCATGAGACCGTCCTGTTCGCCTCGTCCTTGGTCGGAATGGGCTGAAAGCGGTTTGATGTATATCCGTTCTCATAATACAAGTCTGCGATTGCGGCAAGACCTTCCTGAAATTTTACCTGCTCGAATACACGGCCTTCCTTGACCTTAATGCACGCAAGAAGTCTTTCATCAGAAAAAATCTCATTTCCGACGAATGTAACTCCGCCGTAAGTATACTGCTCGCCTTCCTCGACTACAAAAGTAATAGTAAGCTCATCGCGCTTTTTTGCCTCATTAACCGCAAGATCTCTCGTAACATCGACGACTTTTGCGTCTATGTAGCCCTCGCCGTGATAGAACGCTTCTATAGCAAGCTTGTCGGACTCAAGCGTTGACTCTTGGAACGCACCCTTGTTCAGAAATTTTGCTTCCTTAAGCTTTATGTTCTTTTTTATCTGTCTGTCGTTGAAAACCTTGTTTCCGCGGAACGCAATCTTTGAAATAACGGTAGCCCGTCCCTCATCAACCATATAAACGATTTCAATTCCTTTTTCCGTTTCTTTTGTGTTTGAAGAAACCTTTACATTCGTAAAGCCTTTCTCAATATAAAGGTTCATAATCTCGCGCTCTTCGGAGCTGATTTTGCTCTCCACGAATACATCTTTTTCTTTTACAGAAAGCTTGTCCTTAATCTCGGCAGTTCTCAGCTGCTTGTTTCCTGAGATAACAACCCTGGAAACGGCAGGACGCTCCTTTACATTGAAAGTAATTGCGACAGTGTTTCCCCTCGCATCGCCAGGAACAGCCTCAGGAACTATATCCTCAAAAATATCAAGAGCATAGATTCTGTCAATCATGTCAGCAAAAACTTCGTCATTGAACTGTTTTCCGATGAAACCGCTCGTAACGCCGTCAACATCTTTGGATGCGACATTCTTGAGTCCTTTGAATGTAACGCTTTTTATGAGCTTTCCGTAGTACCAGTCAGAATCAGATTCCTGAGCGGTCTCGCTTTCCTGCGAAAAAACAGGAGCAGAAAAAGACGCGAAAAGCAAAGCAACCAAAAGCATACACTTGCACGAAAAAGATTTCATATAAACCCTCTAATCAAAACGAATGTTTCCAGCTCAAAGTCATTGAGGCGGATGGAAGCCATGAATTATTCAACATAGCCGCAAAATTAGGAGCGAGACCGAAACGAATGTTCACAAACGGCGACTCCATCTCAAAACCAAACTCAGGCTGAAAAACAAACCCATTAATAGAACCTGCCTCACCGATTTTGGTTTCATCATAAGTCATGCTCAGCATCGCATCTGTATAAATCGAACTTCCAAAATACTTTCCTACATAAACAGTTGTATTATCAAAATAGTTACCAACTGAAATCTGTCTGTCTTTTTTATCAGTACGGCTGATTTTCAGCGCATTCTGAATAACATTAGTACGGATTGAAAATATATCAAAATTCAGAATATCTCTCAATGCGTTTTCAACTTTTCGGATTACAAGAGTCTGAACAAAAAAATCACCGCCGGAAGCGATTACATCCGTAGCTCCGGACGCATCGCCGCTGATAGCCTGCCCCAAAAGCTCCATTATCTCCGCCTCAGATTTTGCCGGGCTTGCGGAAAAAGACGGCTTGAACTGGCTCAAATGCTGGTTCACGGCAGAAAGAGTGAGCGTAACCCTGTCCCCCGAATTGTCGCGCTCTTTCGTTTCCGCGCGTACCGTAACAATCGGGTCAATCGATGAGATCGTTTCATTGCACTTGACTTTTCCCTCACGAAGATAAAAATTCCTTCCCAGCCACATTATTTCTCCGCCACGAAGCTCCAAATCGCCTTTGAGCGCGACTTCCCCGGCCGCAGAGTCCAGTTTGAGGGCAATTTTCGTCTTAGGCGAGATTACAGCCCGCATAATCGGATTGAAAAAAATACTGAATTTCTGACCGGCATGAACCGTTATGTCAGCCACACAATCTGGCTTCCGCCCCATTTTCGCGCCCTTGTCCGAATCTTCGGTAAGGAATGAGGCGAACGCAATGCTTGATATAGTACTCTGGAAATCTGACACGACAAAGTTCACATCACCGCGCTCCCCGTACACATCACCTTTCAGATACACGATAAAATCAGGAACATTGAATGTCATGTCGAGCGCAAGGGCCGCGTACCCTTTGTAGCCGACGAGAGGAAATTTCATGTCAATGGGGACTGGCTTCTTTGCGCGCGTGTCAAGGCGGAGGTTCATGTCGCCGAATCCCCAGCCAAGAAGCTCTATGTCAGCGGACAAGTCAAGGATTCCTTTTCCGATTGTGAACGGAGTTTTTTTCAAAAACACACCGCCGCGCTCAGCGACAAAATCTGCGCGCTGGGCTTTTATTACATTCGCAGAAATTTTCGGAACTTTGAACTCCGCGCCGCTGAACGAAAGAGAGCCGTAAAAATCAGGGTCGTCATTAGCCCCGGAAACCCGCACCGAGCCTGTGACCGAACCTGAGTGAAAATCCACATTCGGAATCTTGACGAATTTTGAGATTTTCCCCAAATCGCCCAGAATGCTCGTTAAGTTCAAGTCAAGATTTTTTCCGCTGATGCTTCCGTTCATGTCGAAAGAAAAAATATCGTTCCGTGCAACCTGAACGCTCACATTCCCGGACTGAGAGACAACAGCGTGGAACACATTGCTTTTTCTGGTGAAAATCTCAAATCCGTTCGGAAGTTTCATCACGATTATGTCGAACGGAAGCGGCCGTGTAAGAAAATCTCCGGACACACCGGGCGAAGTTACGTTCACCGTGACGAACTCAGGGACAGAAAGATACTCTGAGCGCGATATTCCGCTCAAAGAAAGCTTAATCGGAATGTTTCCTTTCATTTCGGGAGCATCAAATTCAACAAGAGCTTCCATGTTGCCTGCGAATGTTTTCGGGTCAAGGAACGCGCTCACGCGGGAAATATTTAGCATTGACCACGACGCCTTCAAATCGTAGATATTAAGACCCGTTTCATCGTAAATCACATTTGCCTGAGCGAAGCATTTTTTTCCGCCGAGCATGAGGTTTATTTTGTCAAGCGAAACCGTGACGAACGGCTTGGATATAGTCCCGCTCACCACAAGCTGCCCCGTAATATTGTCCGCAGGATTCTGATTTTTCAAAAATCGTGCCACAGGAACTTCGTTTACGGTAATCTCTCCTGCAAGAACGAATTCGTTTTTAAGCGCGCCGAACGAGAACGGAATATGGGACTCATTCGTGCAACCTGCCGAAACAAAAACGGTCTCGTTTCCAGAAGAATTGTGCAAAGAGATTTCGCAGCGAACCGACTCAAAGACCCCCAGCGGCATACTGAGAAAGATGCTGCCGCTTCCCTCAAGCGCGGAAACAACATCAGAATAAACAACGCTGTCCGCCACGAAGCCGTTTTTGTCGCAAACGCCAGAAACAACGATACGCGGCGCAGATGCGATTTTTTCCGATGACTCCTCGACTTCAAGGCTGTTCACAACGACGGAAAAATCATCAGCGCAAGAGCCTGTGAATGTGGAGAAAGTCGAGAACGAATAGACGGACTTTCCCAGCGGGACAGGAAGCGAGCTGAAACTTACAGAACCCGAATACTTACCGCTTTTTTTGTCACGCATCAAAATCGTGTTAAGCTCATAGTCGCCCGAAACAGACAGAAAATCTCCGGTGCGGACACCAGAAAATCCATACGGGATTGAGTTGCAAGTCAAGTCCACGCTGAACGAGAAATCAGAGTAGCCGGATGAAAAATCGAATCCTGCCGTAGCCTGAACGAACTGACCTGCCGTGTGCATATCGAACTGGCTCACCTGAAGAGTCTCTTTTGAGCCGTTCACGGCAAAAAGAACGATTTCATCATAATTGGAAGTGTTCGCAAGAACGCAGTCAGCCAAATTGTATGTTATGTCCTTAAAATCAGTTGAAACATAAAGATTTCCAGAAAAAATGAACGGGCTTAATTTTTTCTCGATTGAATCAAGATTCCTCATCTTATTTCCAGAAAAAATCCTTGCCGCCTTCAAAGCATTCTCCGCAAAAAAATCCGATACGGAAAGCGATGCCTGAACGAACTTTTTCTTTCCTCCGATGTAACTTCCTTCAATGGAAAAATGACCGTTAGAGCCGTACGCCTCATGGGAGCAGTCATCGAAACTGACTGAAAAATCAGCAGAGTCTTTTTTCAAAAACGCAGTCAAACTCAGGGCGGAGACAGATATTTCTTCCCCAGTTTCCGCAAATGATGCGAACACGCTAGGGGAAAAACACGAAAAACCGCCATCATTCGGCTCGACGAACATTTCTGAGGAAAGCACGCATCCGTTTTTCAAGACAAAATGACTCAGGCTCAGAACGCCGGAAGGAATCTTTTTTTTGATGTCCACGCTTCCGCTGAACTCCGCGCTCACAAGGGATGACTCAAGCACTGCTTTCGGCACGCAGACGACAGCCCCCTTTTTCTCGCATACGAGCGCGCACGAAGCCTGGTAGCCAAGAAGCCTCTCGTCCAAAGATGAGGATATGTCGCAGGAATAAGAAAAATGCCCTTCCCGGCGCGACAAAGCCGCTTTCCCGGAGATTATAGTCCCGTCGATTTTATCCATAAGCTCTGCCTTGTTCCTTACAGACACTAGACTGAACGGATTAAGCTCCTTGAACTCGGAGAAAAGCTCCATCTCGCCAGAACTCAAATCAGCCCGCGCCGAAACTGCCACAGGAATAACGGAGTTGAATGATTTTAATGAAAGAACCGATTTACTGTAGCCGAGAAGAAAATCCAGGTGGGTCAGAGAAAAATCAGCAGGGCGGTTTCCTGAGAGCTTTACGGTGACGGAGCTTCCGTCGATTTCCGGAAGAACGGTTCCGAGAGCGGTGAACGCACAAGAGAACACAAGCCTTCTTCCGCCAGAACTCAGCATTTCGTTCGTAAAAAAGAATTTTCCGTCTGAAGAGGCGGATATTCCGCCTTCGCAAAAAGTTTCCCTGAGCGCAATTTGCGAGAGCGAAACCGTAACATCGTTTGCGGAATCAAAATAATGAAAAGAAAGATTCTTTATGAACACATCGAAGGGAAGATGAAGATTTTTCCCCGAGAAAGAAGCATGCAAGGGCAAATCACCGTCGCCCGACACGGAAAGCCCATGACCGTCCACGGATTTTTTTCCGGGCAAGAAAAAATCACTAAGGCGCGATATTGTGCTTGCGTCCAAAGATTTGTCAAACTCCACTTTCACTCCGCTCAGAGTTAAATTCTTAACT
>JAEEGL010709292.1_pt1 | contig 13991 bp, 10 predicted proteins | sample 9134231 | NCBI WGS metagenome assembly JAEEGL01 (sample SAMN16246548, study PRJNA631951) | gut metagenome | biome: gut microbiome; feature: rumen; material: fiber-attached | host: Bos | place: Iran: Karaj | collected 2018-10
CTGTACGGCGCGTATATCGGCAACTGGGGAAAGGCCGCGATGGTGTACCGGTTTGAGGCCGTTAAGGACGGAAAGATCGTGAAAACCGTCGAGCGTTCCGTATCCAGAGAACTCCATCTGGAGGCGCGGCCGGACCATACCGATCTCAAGGAAGGCGCGACCTACGACGTTTGCTCGATCCGTCTTTCCATTGATGACCAGAACGGGCAGGTCCTTCCGTTCTATCAGGGGAGCGTCGCGGTTGAAACGGACGGTCCGATCGAAATATACGGCGGGAGCCGTCTTGTGACGCTTCGCGGAGGCGCGGGCGGATTGTATATCCGCACAACAGGGATGCCGGGAAAGGCAAGCGTGACGCTGAGAGGGGAGCAGACGGAACCGGTCACGATCCGGTTCACCGTCGGCGCGGAATCCCGGGCATAAGCAGAAAACCGGGCGCGGATGACGCCCCGGAACCGATAAAAATCACATGAACCAAGGGGAGGAGAAATGACGGACCGTTCATCAATGATCTTCGGAAATCCGATCCGTCCGGCTGACTACCGGAAGTCGGAAAAATCCAAACAGAAAATGATCCGCACATACGGAGACGACAGCGGCCTGTACTATCCGGCGTCGCTGAAGGAAAACCATGTGCTGACGGACCGCTTCGGTCTGTACGAGGTCAGTCTGGGTGAAGGCGTGCCGGCGGACAGTGCGGAGACCGGGAACAGCGCGGGATTCGATACGGAAAAAGGCGTGATCGTAGGCAATATCCGGATGGGATTCGGTCACTACAGGATCTCCATGGCGATGGCATCCGCGGCGCACGCTCTCGGTTATACGCCTTACTGGATGGATCTGAACGGATATCCGCATACGACCTGCACGAAAATCATCAGCGGACAGAACGATCTGTATTCCATGGGTTCCAGACTGTCCCAGAAGAGCAGGCTTTTCAACAAGCTGTTCTGGGAGCCGATGAATTACGAGGGGTTCAGGAAACTGACCTATAACAGCTCCGACCAGAAGAACGCGGAGCTGATGGCGCCGGTTTACCGCGCCGTGCCGAAGGACGTTCCGGTGATCGCGACCCATGTATGGCCCGCCCAGGCTGCCGTGCATGCGGGGATGCTGCATGTCGTGAACGCGATTCCGGACAACTGGCCGATGGCGCTCCATCTTTCCGAGGGCAGTCTTCATACGATCCAGACGCATCAGGCCTATCAGGGATACAGGATCCTGAACGGCATGCAGGCGGACGACGTGCTCCGTCCGATGCCGGCGGACAGCCTGATTTATACGGGGCACTATATCGATCATGAGATGACGGCCAACATCGAATCGGACTGTGCGGCGCGCGTTGCCAGGAAAGCGGAAGGGAAGCCCATCCGATTTCTTCTGACAATCGGCGGTGCGGGCGCGCAGAAGGAGATTTTCGCCGAGATCATCCGGTATCTGATGCCCGCCGTACGCGAAGGACGCGCTGCGCTGTATGTCAATGTCGGCGATTACAAAACGGTCTGGGAGCAGCTGAAGAAAGAGATCCCATCCCTCGCTGGCGGAAGAGCCGCGTCCGCGGAGGGTGGACCGGAACTCGGAGAGCCCAATTCCGTTATCGAGCACTTCGACAACTGGCAGGAGACCGGCTCGTTCGCGGAAGCGGCGATGACGGGCGACGTTTCAGGCGTGCACGCTTTCTGGCATCCGGATATCTTCGAAGCGGTATACTGCACCAATCTGCTGATCCGCAGCTGTGACGTGCTGGTGACGAAACCGAGCGAGCTCGCTTTCTATCCTGTTCCGAAGCTGTTTATCAAGCGGATCGGCGGACATGAAATGTGGGGAGCGATCCATTCCGCGGAGATGGGAGACGGCACGCTGGAATGCCGCGATATCCCCCATACGCTTCAGATGATCCAGCTGTTCCTTGAGGATGAAACGCTTCTGAAGGATATGTGCGGATGCATCTGTGAAAACAAAAAATCAGGCCTGTATGACGGCGCCTATAAAGTCGTGGAGCTGGCGATGGGCCTGAAGAACAGATAATTACCGAGAACACAGGAAAGGTTGGGAAGAAATCAACATGAACAAGCATACACTCACCGGTAAGGAAAAAGTTTCCTACGGACTGGGCGCGATCGGCAAGGACATGGTCTACATGCTCTCCGCCAGCTACGTGCTCTACTACTTCCAGGATCTGCTCGGGGTCAGCGCGATCGCGATGGGCGTCATTCTGATGGCCGCCCGAATCTTTGACGCGTTCAACGACCCGATCATGGGCGTGATCGTTGCAAGGACCAAAACGCGCTGGGGCAAATTCCGCCCGTGGCTGATGATCGGAACACTGACCAACGCGGTCGTCCTGTTCCTGATGTTTGCCGCGCCGCCGAAAATGGACGGCAGCGGACTGGTCGCCTACGCCGCGATCACCTATATCCTTTGGGGCATCACCTATACGATGATGGACATCCCGTACTGGTCCATGATCCCCGCGTTCACGGAAGGCGGCAAGGAGCGTGAAAACCTGACCACGCTGGCTCGTTCCTGCGCGGGCGTCGGTTCCGCGATCATTACCATCGTGACGATGATCGCCGTTCAGGCGCTAGGCAAGATGTTCGCCGGCTCCGGAGCGGGCGCCGTGATGGTCGAAGTGACCGGCTTCAAGTACTTCGCACTGGTTGTGGCGGTCCTGTTCATCGTGTTCATCACGCTGACCTGCCTGAACATCAAGGAAAGCAGCACCGTCGACATGAAGGTCGCCTCCGTCAAGGATATGTTCCGCTCCCTGGTTCAGAACGACCAGGCCATGACGGTCGTCGTTGCGATCGTTCTGATCAACTGCTCGATCTACATAACATCGAATCTGGTCATCTATTTCTTCAAATATGATTTCGGCGGAACGGGCTGGTACAACAGCTATACGCTGTTCAATATGTTCGGCGGCGCGATCCAGATCCTTTCCATGATGGTGATGTATCCGCTGCTGAGGAAGCTCTTCTCTTCTCTCCGCATCTTCTACATTTCTCTCGCCATGGCGATGGCCGGTTACGCTGTCCTGCTGATCCTTGCCTTTACGAACATGGGCAGTGTGTTCCTTCTCTTTATCCCGGCGTTCTTCATCTTTGCCGCGAACGGCATGCTGACTGTTCTGACGACCGTGTTCCTTGCTAACACCGTGGATTACGGCGAACTGAAAAACAACCGGCGTGATGAGAGCGTCATCTTCTCCATGCAGACGTTCGTCGTGAAGCTGGCTTCCGGCGTAGCGGCGTTCATTGCCTCAATCGCGCTGTCCCTGTTCCATCTGAGCAGCGACGCTGTCGACGAGGCTGCCCAGACTGTGGACTTCTCCGCTGCGGTGGACGCGGCTTCCAAGACCGGCCTCAGAATGACGATGACGGTCATTCCGGTCATCGGACTTCTGATCGCGTTCCTGTGGTTCAGAAAGAAATACATCCTCACCGACGCCAAAGTCGCGGAAATCGCGGAAGAGGTCAAGGCGAGGAGAGAGGAAACGGCGGAATAATCCCGAAACAGCGATAAGCGGAAAAGGATGCCATTATGATCACTTTCAGACATAACGCATGGATACTGGGTACGCCGGAAACGACCTATATCTTCCGTAAAACGAAAACGGGTCATCTAGAGCACCTGTATTACGGGCCGGCGATCGCGCACGCGGAATCGCTTTCCAAGGACGATCTTGCCGCGATGAGCGTAAGGCGCGTTTTTCCCGCGGGAAACATGATCTCGTACGACGCGGATCATTCCGCGGTGACGCTTGAGAACGTGAATCTCGAGATGTCCTCAAGGGGAAAAGGGGATATCCGGGAGCCGTTTCTGGAGATCGTAAACGCGGACGGGAGCAGGACATCCGATTTCCTGTTCGATTCGGCGGAGATATCCGAATCCGCGCCGGATCTTCTGACGATCCCCTGTTCCGTTCCGTGGCAGGGAGATCCGGAGAAAGCGCCGGATCATCTGAAGATCGTTCTGAAGGACGCCGCGGCGAGGCTGAAACTGGAACTGCATTATTATGTCTACGAAGACTGCGACGTGATCACACGCACCGCACGCCTGATCAATGAAGGAGAGAGCAACGTCACGATCCTCCGCCTGATGAGCGCGCAGCTTGATCTGGAACGCGCGGACCTGCAGATGACCGCATTCCGCGGCGCGTGGGTCAGGGAGATGGCGAGGTTCTCGGTCCCGGTCAGCGGGCCGAAAGTGGTGAACGCCTCGGCGTGCGGAACATCGTCGAACCGGGCGAATCCGTTTGTGATGCTTCATCCCGCCCAGACCTCCGAAGACGCAGGATTCGCGGCGGCATGCAATCTGGTCTACTCCGGAAACCACTGGGAGTCCGCAGAAGTCAACGCGTTCGGCCAGACGCGGTTTCTGGCCGGCATCAACCCGGAGGGCTTCTCCTGGCAGCTGAGGCCGCAGGAGACGTTTGAGGCTCCGGAGGCCGTCCTGACATGCACGGATTCGGGATTCCACGGCATCAGCCGGCATATGCATGCGTTTGTGCGCAGACATATCCAGCGCGGGAAATGGGCGGACGAGATACGGCCGATCCTTCTGAACAGCTGGGAGGCGTGCTACTTCAAGATCAATGAAAGCACCCTTCTGAGACTTGCGAAGGCTGCGAAGGATTCGGGAATCGAACTGTTCGTGATGGACGACGGGTGGTTCCTGAACCGGAACGACGACCGTCACGCGCTCGGGGACTGGACCGTCGACAGGAAGAAACTGCCGGGCGGGCTTTCCGGACTTTCCGACAAGATCCACGGGATGGGACTGAAGTTCGGCATCTGGATCGAGCCGGAAATGGTCAATGTCGAGAGCAACCTTTACCGTACGCATCCGGAATGGGTCATGCAGATACCCGGACGCGAGCATTCGGAGGGCAGGACGCAGCGTGTTCTGGATTTCGCGAATCCCGCGGTTGTGGATTATATGACGGAACGGATGAGCAGCGTTTTCCGCGAGGGCAGGGTCGATTATGTCAAATGGGACATGAACCGCATTTTCTCCGACGTCTTTTCTCCCTATGTGGCGTCTTTGGACACCGACCCGATCCGGCAGGGCGAGACCGCCCACCGCTATATGATCGGCGTGTACAGGCTCGCGAAGAACCTGACGGAAGCATTCCCGTCCGTTCTGTTCGAGGGCTGCGCCTCCGGGGGCAACCGGTTCGATCTCGGCATGCTGTGCTGCTTCCCGCAGATCTGGGGAAGCGACAACACGGACGCGATCAGCAGGTCGTATATTCAGGAGGGATACAGCTACGGATATCCCATGTCTGCCTTTACGAGCCATATTTCCGCGGTTCCGAATCATCAGACGCTGCGGGTGACCTCGCTCGCGACGCGTTTCGCGGTATCCGCTTTCGGCATATCTGGCTACGAGCTCAATCTGATCGATATGCCGCCCTATGTGCGGGATGCCGTCACAAAGCAGGTCGAGCTGTACAAGATATGGAGAGAGGTCCTGCAGAAGGGCGAGTTTTACCGCGGAAGGATTCCCGGGGCGGATTCGGTGTCCGTCGGACAGTCCGGATATCCGGAGGGGCTCGACGCGTCCGGACTGTATCCGGGCAGCGGACGCATCCATGAATGGACCTGCGTTTCCAGGGACCGCAGGTACGCGGTCGGTCTTCTGCTGCAGGAGATGGTCACCCCGAACAGTCCGTTCGAAAGCTATTTCCCGCGGGGACTGGATCCGAATCTCAGGTATAAGTTCACCAACCTGGACAAAAGTTATGATATCCGAAAATTCGGAGACCTGATCAATACGCAGGCGCCGGTCCACGTGCGCCAGGATTCCCTTCTTCACAGGACAATCGCGAGATTCGTCAAGATGCCCGGAGAGAAGGAAAACCATGTCCTGCTCGGTTCCGTGCTGATGAAGGCGGGGATCCGGCTGAGTCCTGCGTTCGCGGGTACCGGATACAGCGACGGCGTGCGGAAATTCCAGGATTACGCCGCGAGGCTGTATTTCATGGAAGCGGTCGATTCTCCGGAGGAGGAATCCGATTCGTGAGACGGTCGGTTGAACGACGGAAAGATACAACAGCCGGGAGCAAAGAATACGCTCCCGGCTTTCATATTGGAAAGGACCGGGAGAAGGGTGTAAAATGAATTATCTTCCGGGAACGGGACGGGGGCTCCCGTCCGCGGATACCGCAAAGAGGGGATGCGAATGAAAAAAGTCAGGCTGTTCCTGTTCATACAGTCGCTTTTATGCGTGCTGCTGGCCGCGGTGCTGATCTCGGCCGCAATCGGCATCTGTATCGACGGTTCCGCAGCGCTTGCGGAAAACCCTTCGGCTGCCATTTTCACGCGGGAGATCGCGGCGGAACGCCTTCGCGCCGTTGCCCCGCTCTTCTATGCCTGCGCCGTGCTTACCGCAGCCGGGCTGATTCTGGGGATCAAGGACGATAACAGCCTGACGCGCGCGGCAGCCGTCAAAACGGAAAACAGCGTGCGCGGCGGAAAAACCGTGCGCGCGGCGCTGCTGGCGGCTGCGGCCATTCTGCTCGCCGCAGGCATTCTGAACGGGAGCGCAGGGGACGTTCTTGACAATGCGGTAAAGATCTGTGCGGAGTGTATCGGACTTGGATAATACGGTCAAAACAGATTGGAGACAGAGACTCCGGCCGTCGACCAGAAGGCTGGTACAGCTTTACAGCGCGCTGCTTCATAACGCTTACTTGAGGGGATTTGTCGACGGAGAGATCTATCAGGGCAGGGCAAAGTACGCCTGCGTGCCCGGACTCAACTGCTATTCCTGTCCCGGAGCGGTCGGTTCCTGTCCCCTCGGGGCGCTTCAGAACGCGCTCTCATCGACCGGCCACAGGGCAGGATGGTATATACTCGGCATTCTGGTGCTTTTCGGAACGATTCTTGGAAGGACGGTCTGCGGTTGGCTCTGTCCCTTTGGACTTGTTCAGGAACTGCTGCACAAGATTCCGACATTCAAAATCAGAAAAAGCCGTATCACAAGACTGCTGTCCGGTCTGAAGTATGTCATACTGTCTGTCTTCGTGATCGCGATCCCCCTTTGGTACGGCATACGGCATAACATGCCTGTGCCGGCATTCTGCAAGTATATCTGTCCTGCCGGAACGCTGGAAGGTGCGGCGGGACTGCTTTCCAGTCCGCGGAACGACGGACTGTTCGGAATGCTCGGCGTTCTGTTCACGAACAAGTTCGTGATCCTGGTCACCGTGGGGCTTGCCTGCGTCTTCTGCTACCGAAGCTTCTGCCGGTTCGTCTGTCCGCTGGGAGCGGTCTACGGCCTGTTCAACCGGTTCTGCCTTGTCGGTGTGACAGTTGATACGGACAGATGCAACGGCTGCGGGAACTGCGTCCGTCACTGCGGAATGGATGTCAAGCATGTCGGCGACCGTGAGTGCATCAGCTGCGGCAAATGCATGGACGACTGCGCTCAGAATGCCATATCGATCAGGGCGGGAAAGGCGGTTCTTAAGTCTCCGGCAGGCATCCTCAGCGGGGAAGAGCAAGAAAAGCGTAAACGCACGGGCAGGATCGTCTGGGGTATCGCGCTGGCGGTGCTTTGCTTTGCTCTGATCTGGTTCAATTTTCTTGATCCCGCGATTCGGTCCGGCGGCGCTTTTATTGGATGAGCCGTGAGCCGTGATTGAGCGGGCAGTCGTAAAGACTGTCTGTAAGGGCAGGGATCCGAGACAAAAAAACCGGAAGTATTTTGAAATACTTCCGGTGTTTTTATGCGACAATCAGGCATCGCGGGTTCAGGAACGGGACGCGGGGCTGTAGAGCGATACGATCTCATCCGCGACTTCCCGCTTCGGCACACACCGGTCCATCGCCTGCTTCTCCAGATACCGGTGCGCTTCCGGCTCTGTCATGTTCCTGTTTTCGATGAGAAGAAGCTTGGCCCGGTTGACGATACGGATTTCCTGCATCTTCTCTTCCAGCGTCTGGGTCTTCTTTTCCAGATTCCGGAGCCTTTCACGGGCAGATACGAGAAAATCGAGTCCGTAACCCGCCGCGGTGGAAGAAGTCGGCTTCGGAAGGGTGAATACGCCGAAAGGAGACACCCTGCTCCGGACTTCCGCATACACGTCCGCCCGGATAAACAGCAGACAGACGGTACTGCGTCCAAGCGAGAGATCGATGGCAAACCGCGTGCCCGGTTCGTCCGGAAGCGGCGCGCTTACGATGACCAGATCGAACGTGTTCTCAAGGATGAGGCGTTTTGCCGCCGCCACGCTGTCCGCGAACAGTACCGGACGGCAGTGCGCGGGAGCGAAGAGGGGCAGGAGGCTCTCTTTGAATTTTTCAGAGGACGTGACAACAAGCGTGCGGTAATCGCGCTCTTCCAATGCCATGCGTACAGCCTCCTTTCCTCAGATTTGTCCCGGGTCGCGCTCAGTCACAGAACTGCCGTACCAGCGCTTCGGGCAGGTGCCTTCCGATAAAGGCGCTTTCCAGCGCAACAGCTTTTGCCTGTTCAAGAGAAGCGGGAAGCTTTTTGAAGCGGCTGACCACCTCTTCCGAAGCTGTGAACAGGTTGATGTTCGCCGCGGGAGGCAGCTCCATGTTGTGCTCGATTCCCTCAAGGCCCGCATAGATCAGAAGGGCGAACGCGAGATACGGGTTTGCCGCAGGGTCGGGGGAACGGAGTTCGAATCTTCTGTACGGCCCGAACGCGGCGGGGATCCGGATCAGCTGGGAACGGTTTTCCTCCGACCAGGAGATATAGCGCGGCGCCTTGAAACTGCCAAGACGCAGATAGGAGGATTCCACGGGATTCAGAAAAACGGTCATGTCCTGCGCCTTGTCCAGGATGCCGGAAATGACCGCGGGATACGGAACACTGCCGCTGCTGTTCTGGACCGAGATATTGATGTGGAGTCCGCTGCCTGCTTTATCCAGCAGAGGCTTTGGCGAAAAGTCCGCGCAGAGGCCGTTCTGAAGAGCGATCGCCTTCACGACGGTGGAGAACGTCATCGCGTTATCTGCAGCGGAAAGGGCGTCAGAATACCGGAAATCAATCTCATTCTGTCCCGGTCCCTCCTCGTGATGGGAGCATTCGGGATAGATCCCCATCCGCTCCAGTGTCAGGCAGATCTCCCGGCGGACGTTTTCTCCCTTGTCTTCCGGCGCTATGTCCATATAGCCGGCGGTGTCATAGGGGATCCGGGTCGGATCGCCGTTTCCGTCCAGCCGGAACAGATAGAACTCAATCTCCGTGCCGAAATTGAAACGTAGGCCCGCCTTCCGCGCGTCTTCCACGGCGCGGATCAGGATGGAACGGGTATCGCGTTCGAAAAGATTTCCGTCGGGATATGAAATCGAACAGAACATGCGCACGACCTTGCCCTGTTCCGGACGCCACGGCAGAACCGCCAGCGTATCCGGATCCGGGTGAAGAAACAGATCGGAATGCACGTCTCCGCCGAATCCCCGTACGGCGGAAGCGTCGATCGCAATGCCGTAGGAGAACGCGCGTTCCAGCTCGCTGGGCATGATGGAGATGTTTTTTTGTTTTCCGTAAATGTCGCAGAACACGAGACGGATAAACTTGACATCCTCTTCGCTGACATACTGCATGACTTCATCCGAGGTATATTTCATAATCTGCCTGCTTTCCCGGCGCAATGCCGAAGCTTTATGAATGATTATATATAAAAATAACAGGTCAACGATACCATATTTCTTCGCATTCCGCCATATCAGATAGAAAAACGATACGTATCCGGGCGAAGAAAAATGGTTGACAAAGGATTTTCATAAGAGTATGATTCTCCCATAAAGGCAAGGGCGTCTTTGAGTTTGTTACTCGGGGCAGCTCTTTTTTAATTGCATAATTAGGATCCAGAAAGGCAAAGGCGTCTTTTCTGCGGAGGTTTCTCCGCAAAAAAGGCGCTTTTTTATTATCACCAGGAGGATAGAAACCATGTCGTATGTAGACGAAGTGATCGATCTTGTGATCAGGGAGAATCCGAACGAACCGGAATTCCATCAGGCCGTTAAGGAGGTTCTGAACTCGCTCCGCCCCGTGGTGGAAGCGCATGAGGAGATTTACCGCAGGGACGCGCTTCTGGAAAGACTTGTCAATCCGGAACGCCAGATCAAATTCCGCGTCCCGTGGATCGATGATAAAGGACAGGTCCATGTCAATACGGGATACCGCGTCCAGTTCAACAGTGCGATCGGTCCGTACAAGGGCGGACTGAGACTGCATCCATCCGTGAATCTGGGAATCATCAAGTTTCTGGGATTTGAACAGATATTCAAAAACTCGCTGACCGGGCTGCCGATCGGCGGCGGCAAGGGCGGATCGGATTTTGATCCGAAGGGTAAATCGGACCGGGAGGTCATGTCCTTCTGCCAGAGTTTTATGAGCGAACTGTGCAAGTATATCGGATCCGATACGGATATCCCTGCAGGCGACATCGGTACCGGAGCGAGGGAGATCGGGTATATGTTCGGCCAGTATAAAAAACTGCGCAGTCTGTTCGACGGCGTTCTGACGGGAAAAGGCTATTCCTACGGAGGATCGCTGGAAAGAACGGAGGCGACCGGTTACGGACTTTTGTATATCACGGAGGAAATGCTTAATTGCCATGGAGAAAGCATCAGCGGAAAGACTGTCGTTGTTTCGGGCGCGGGAAACGTCGCGATCTACGCGATCGAGAAGGCTGAGGCGCTCGGCGCGAAAGTCGTGACCTGCTCTGATTCGAACGGATGGGTCTATGATCCGGACGGAATCGATGTCGCGGCGCTGAAGGAAATCAAGGAGGTCAGAAGGGAACGGCTCAGCGTTTATCCGGAATACCGACCGAAGTCTTTCTATTATCCCGGCAGGGGCGTATGGAGCGTTCCGTGCGACATCGCGCTTCCGTGTGCGACACAGAACGAGCTCGGCATCGAAGACGCCGTCAGGCTCGTGGAGAACGGTGTCATTGCCGTAGCGGAAGGCGCGAACATGCCTACCACGATGGAAGCTACGGAATACCTGCTCGATCACGGTGTGTTGTTCTTGCCGGGCAAAGCGGCAAACGCAGGCGGTGTTGCAACATCAGCGCTTGAGATGTCGCAGAACAGCGAGCGTCTCCACTGGTCGTTCGATGAGGTTGACGAGAAACTCCGGGGAATCATGACGGATCTGTATCACAATATCGACAACGCTGCGCGGAAATACGGTATGGACGGGAATTATGTGGCCGGCGCGAATATCGCCGGGTTTGAAAAGGTTCTGGACGCGATGACTGCGCAGGGGATTGTCTGAAACCGAATAAACGGAGGATGAAACAGATGAAATCAGTCACGGACTGTTTCGGAAGTCTGGTATTTGATGACAGGGCCATGAAAGCGGTTCTGTCCAAGGAGATTTACGAAGCGCTCAGAAAAACGGCGGCCGAAGGTCAGAGCCTCAGGCCGGGCGTCGCGGATGAGGTCGCTGCTGCCATGAAGGACTGGGCGGTCTCAAAGGGAGCGACGCATTATACGCACTGGTTTCAGCCGCTGACCGGCATAACGGCGGAAAAACATGAGAGTTTCCTGAGCCCGTCGGAGGACGGAGGCGCGATCCTGGACTTTTCCGGAAAGGAACTGATCAAGGGTGAGCCTGACGCATCCTCTTTCCCGTCGGGCGGGATCCGCGCCACGTTTGAAGCGAGGGGATACACCGACTGGGACCCGACCTCCTACGCATTTATCAAAGGGAATACGCTCTGCATCCCGACAGCGTTCTGCTCGTACGGCGGAGAAGCGCTCGACAAGAAAACACCTTTGCTGCGGTCCATGCAGGCGCTCAGCCGGCAGGCGATGCGGATCCTGAAACTGTTCGGGAATACGGAAGCGAGGTTTGTACGGCCGATGGTCGGCGCCGAGCAGGAATATTTTCTGATCTCAAGGGAAATGTTCGAGAAGCGCCCCGATCTGATGTTTACAGGAAGAACGCTGTTTGGCGCAATGCCTCCGAAAGGTCAGGAGATGGACGATCACTATTTCGGGGCGATCAAGCCCAAAGTTGCCGCATTCATGGAAGATCTGGACGGCGAACTCTGGAAGCTTGGTGTTCCGGTCAAGACGGAACATAACGAAGTAGCACCGGGACAGCATGAGCTCGCGCCGGTATACGCAACGGCGAACGTGGCGACTGATCAGAACCAGCTTACGATGGAGATCATGCAGAAAACGGCGGCAAAGCACGGGCTTGCGTGCCTGCTGGCGGAGAAACCGTTTGCCGGCGTAAACGGAAGCGGCAAACACAACAACTGGTCCATCGCGACAGACACGGGCGTCAATCTGCTTTCCCCCGGCGAGACGCCTTATGAAAACGCACAGTTTTTAGTGTTTCTCTGCTGCGTGATCCAGGCGGTGGACGATTACCAGGATCTGCTGCGGATCTCTGTTGCGACGGCCGGGAATGATCACAGGCTCGGCGCGAACGAAGCGCCGCCTGCGATTGTTTCCATCTTCCTTGGAGATGAACTGACGGGAATTCTGGAAGCGGTCGAATCCGGGGTTCCGTACGCAGGTTCCGCGAAAAAGCAGATGAAGCTTGGTGCGGACGTGCTCCCGAGATTCATGCGGGATACAACGGACCGCAACCGCACCTCTCCGTTCGCGTTTACGGGCAATAAATTCGAATTCCGCATGGTTGGCTCTTCTGACAGTATCGCGTCCGCCAATGTCGTATTGAACAGCGCGGTGGCGGAAAGTCTCCGGAAGTGTGCGGACGAGCTTGAAAAAGCTGAGGACCTGGACGCGGCGCTGCACGAGTGGATCCGCAAGACGGTAACGGAACATAAGCGGATCCTGTTCAACGGCAACGGTTACGATCAGGAATGGGTCAGGGAAGCGGTGGAACAGAGAGGATTGCTGAACTACAGAACGACGCCGGACTGCCTGCCGCATCTGACGGATGAGAAAAACCAAAGAATGCTGACCCGTCACGGTGTTTTTACGGAAAAGGAACTGAATGCGCGGCTGGAAATCATGTTCGAGAACTACTGTAAAACTGTCATGATCGAGGCAAACACCATGCTTGATATGACGGAAAAAGGGATTCTTCCGTCGGTAACGGCATATACCGCGGACCTTGCGGAAACGATCCGTTCCAAACGCGGAGCAGACAGTTCCATTGCCTGCGGGTATGAGATCCGGACGGTACGTCTGCTGTCGGAACTGAACGACGGGATAGCGGAGAAAGCCGACACGCTCCGGGATAAACTGGAAGCGGTCCGGGAGATACCGGATACGGAGGAGAGAGCGTACGCGATCCGCGACAGACTGATACCGCAGATGGAAATGCTGCGTGATCTGTGCGACCGGGCGGAACAGAAAATGCCGCGCGGCGAATGGCCTTATCCCGGTTACGGAGAAATCCTCTTCAGCGTGCACTAGAGAAAAATCGGTGGAGTCAGTAATTGTTTATCACCGGCAGAGATGCCGAAAAGGAGAGATCCGCAATGTCCACAATGAAGAAAGAAGGTGTCGATATGAAAAAGCGGAAGATCAGAACGAAACAGAAAGATTACCCGACCCTGTATTTTCATGCGCCGGACATGCTCCTGAAAGAGCCTGCCTATAAAAAGGCGTATGTCGAGGCGTTCCTGAAACCGGATCACGGTACGACAGTTCAATACTGCGAGAATACGACGGCTTACGACTGAGGAATCCGGAACGCAGAACCGGAAAAGAAGAACCGATGGAGAAGATACTGATACTGGATTTCGGCGGGCAGTACAGCCAGCTGATCGCGAGACGGGTCAGAGAACAGCATGTATACGCAGAAATCGAACCTTTCCGCAGGTTCGACCCGGAACGGATCCGTAAAGAAGAATGCAAGGGCATTATTCTGACAGGCGGACCCGACAGCGTATACGCCGCGGACGCGCCGCGCTGCGGCGCGGAACTGCTCAGGACGGGGATTCCCGTTCTTGGTATCTGCTACGGCTTCCAGCTGCTGGCGGACCTTGCCGGAGGCATCGTGGAACAAGCGGAGAC
>JAEEGL011022982.1_pt1 | contig 13991 bp, 12 predicted proteins | sample 9134231 | NCBI WGS metagenome assembly JAEEGL01 (sample SAMN16246548, study PRJNA631951) | gut metagenome | biome: gut microbiome; feature: rumen; material: fiber-attached | host: Bos | place: Iran: Karaj | collected 2018-10
CGACGCCGCGGCGCTTGAACGCAAGGTTGCGTTCGTCCGCTGCAAGGGCACCTGCGAGGCTTGCAAGCAGCAGGGCAACTACGTCGGCATCAACGACTGCCGTTCGGCGGCGCTTGCGGGCATCAACCTCAAGGACTGCGATTACGGCTGCATGGGGCTCGGTTCCTGCATCGCCGTCTGCCCGCAGAATGCGATCCGGCTCGTCGACGGCGTTGCGGTCGTCAACCCGAACCTGTGCGTCGCCTGCGGCTTGTGCGTCAAAGCCTGCCCGAAGGGACTCATCGAGCTCATTCCGGAAAGCAAGCATGTGCGGGTACAGTGCATGAACCGCGACAAGGGTCCGCTCGTCAAGAAGGTCTGCTCCGCGGGCTGCATCGGCTGCTCGCTGTGCACGCGGCAGTGCCAGTTCGACGCGATCCATATGGACGGCAACCTTGCAAAGGTCAACTATGACAACTGCACGCAGTGCGGCAAGTGTGCCGAGAAATGCCCTGCACACGTCATCACCCCGCCCTGTCCGCTTCCCGCTGCGGAACAGCCGTCGAAGGATACGGAGGCATAAGCTATGGAAAAACGAAATCAAGCTGCAAAACTGATCATCGGAACGGTCATCGTTATCATTGCGGTACTGTTCCTTGCGGGCATCGTCAGCGGACACAATCTGCTGTACAAAGGCGCTCCGCTCTCGCGTGAGGATATTGCGTACAAGCAGGTCGAAGCGCCCGCAGCGTCCGGCTATGACGGCACCGTGCAGGCAGCCGACTGGAAAGCGCTCTATCCCGACATCGTCGTTTCGATGGGCGCAAACAGCGAAAACAGCGACGTCGTGGACTATCTGAAGCTCGATCCGTACCTTGTGGAGATCTACGAGGGCTACGGTTTTGCGAAGGACTACGGCAGCGCGCGCGGTCACAGCTTCACGCTGACCGACGTCAACAAGACCGAGCGTCCGCATAAGACGGCAAACTGCCTGACCTGCAAGACGCCGAACCTCGCCAAGAAGGTGCAGGACGAGGGCAAGTCCGTGTACAGCATGGACTTCAGCGAGGTGTATGCGGAGATCACGAACAACGGCGGCGAGACCGTCAGCTGCGACACCTGCCACGGCAACAACGTCGGTGCGTCCTCGCCGAAGGAGAACCTCGAAGTCACCCACGGCTACATCAAAGAAGCGCTCGGCAGCAATATCGATTCGATCGACCCGGGCGTGCTCGCCTGCGGACAGTGCCATATCGAGTACTACTTCAACCCCGCCGACAAGGCGACCACGATGCCGCATTCGTCGATCGAGACGATGACGCCTGAAGCGACCTACGACTACTACACCGAGATCGGTTTTTCCGACTGGACGCAGGAGAGCACCGGCGCAAAGATGCTGAAGGTGCAGCATCCCGAGATGGAGACCGTCCTTTTGGGCAAGCACGGAAACCTCCTGAACTGCGCAGACTGCCATATGCCGGTCGTGGAGAACAAGAAGACGCAGAATGTCTATCACAGCCACAAGCTCGTAAGCCCGCTGCAGGATAAGACGTTGCTGCAAACGTGTCTCCAATGCCACACGAACATGAAGACCACCGACGAGATGGTTGCGTTCGTCAAAAACATTCAGGCACGCATCACCGATGAGGAAACGCGCATCGGCAACAAGCTGATGGAATTCAAGCGTGCGCTCGTCAAAGCGAATCAGGGCGGCACGATGTCCGAGGAACAGCTAGACGAAGTGCGTGAGCTCTACCGCAAGGCGCAGTGGTTCTTCGACTACTGCTACGTTGAGAACGCCGAAGGCGCGCACAACTCCGACCTTGCGACCCGCTGTCTCTCCACAGCGGAACAGCTGATCAAAGAGGGCATGGCGCTGCTGAACGCCGAATAATCCCTGATTGATACATGCGGCAAGGGACGCGTTTCCTTGCCGCATTCTCTACAGAGACATGGAGATTCTGAAAAAAATCTACAAGTTCATCGCGTCCATGAAGTTTGCGATCATCCTGCTGATCGTCGTTGCGATCGTCTGCATGATCGGCAGCCTCGTGCCGCAGGGCGAGCAGTTCGATGTCTATCGCGACGCGTATTCCGAGCGCACGGCGGCATTCATTCTGGCGTTTCATCTCGACGATGTGTTCCACAGCTGGTGGTTTATTTCGCTGACCGCCCTGCTCTGCCTGTGCCTGCTGCTTTGCAACATCTCGCGCGTCAAAGCGCTCGTTTCGGAGACGAAGCGCGCCGCCGATCCTGTGCATGCACTGCAAAGTCAGCCGAGCGCCGTCAAAGAGAGCGTTGCCGATCCCGAGGCGGTTTTCAAACGGCTGCGCTTTCTGCATCCGCAACGGACCGAAGCCGACGGAAAGCCGATGCTGTTCGCCTACCGCAACCGCGCGGGCTTCTGGGGCGCGTGGATCTGTCACATCGGTATCGTTTTGATCGTTCTGGGCTATGCGCTCGGGCAGATGACGCTGTTTTCGACGTACGTTTACGGCACGCCCGGACAAACCAAGCCGGTCGAAGGGACCGATCTTTCGGTCACGATCGACGGGTTTTCCATCGAACGCAATGAAACCGGCTTTATCGAGCAGTACCTTTCGGCGCTGACCGTGACAGACGCAAAGACCGGCAAAACGCAGAGCGGCACCGCAAGCGTGAACCATCCTGCGGTGCTCTGCGGCAGGAAGTTCTATCAGACCTCGACCGGCGTCGCGACGCGCGTCACCATTGCCGAGAACGGCGAACCGCTCGACAGCGCCGATCTGTGCGTCGGCGAAGAACTGACGGTTTCGTTCATCCCTGGGCTGTCGCTGTACCTGAACGGCTACGAAGCGGATCACAACGGCTCCCCCGCCTACCATCTGCTGTTCTTCTATCTCAATCAGCATCTGGACACCGGCACAAACTACTTTGCGCCGAACAGTGTCATTGAGCTCGAACCGTACACGATCACGCTCTCCGAGCCGATCGACTATACCCAGTTGCGCGTCAAGAAGGATTCCTTCGCATGGGTCGTCGGCATCGGCGCGGTTCTTACGACGCTCGGACTGTTCCTTGCGCTGTATCTCGTACCCGAATCCGTTTGGGCAACGCAGAACGAGGACGGTACCTGGACGGTCTCCGGCAAAAGCCGCAAGCTCGCGCCGCTGTTTTGCGCGCAGTTTGAAAAGGCTGTGAACGGACGAAAGGAGGCGATCGATCGATGAAAGCGGAGAGCATTCTGTTTCTGATCACGCTGATCGCCTATGCGTGCGTCATGGCGCTGTATTTCATCTATGTCGCAAGCAGGAAACCGACGCTTGCCAAGCTCGCCGTGCGCCTGCAGCTTGCGGTGCTCGTCGTACACACGGCGGCAATCGTTCTGCGCGGTATTCTGATGGGGCGGCTGCCGATGGCGAACCAATACGAGTTCTCCACCGCGTTCGCATGGGCGCTGTGCCTTGTGAGTCTGATTTTTATCCGAAAGTTCCGCTTCCCCGTGCTCGGGGCGTTCGCTTCGCCTGTAACGCTGCTGCTTGCGCTCTATGCGGGACTGCAGAAGCTGAATGAAATGAAGGTCATTGCGGCAAACGGCGCAGACAGCATCCGCAACCTGATGCCCGCATTGCGCAGCAGCTGGCTCGGTATTCATGTTTCGACTGTCATCGTCGCATACGGCGCATTCGGCGTGTCGTTCGTGCTGTCGCTGCTGTTCCTTCTGCGCGACCGGATGCAGAAAAACGGCTTCTGGGACGCGCACATCCCGAAAAAGGAAACGCTCGATATGATCAGCTATCGCTGCGTTTCACTCGGCATGATGTTTCTGACGGTCACAATCAACATCGGCGGCATCTGGGCGGAAAACGCCTGGGGCAGCTATTGGAGCTGGGACCCCAAGGAGACGTGGGCGCTCGTGACGTGGGTGATCTATCTTGTCTATCTGCATCTGCGCATCCGAAAGGGTTGGAGCGGCAGGACCGCTGCGATTTTCGGCGCGGGGGGCTTTGTCTGCGTTCTGTTCACCTATATCGGCGTGAATACGCTGCTGCCCGGGTTGCACAGCTACAAATAATACGGGTTTTTGTATAAAAATTCGACCGTGGGAATTGACACCCGCGGTCGTTTTTGGTATGATAAAAGGTGCAAGAAACGAGCAGGAGGGAGCATAACGATATGTCGATTCAAATGCGGGAATACCCGAACCCCAATAACAGCAATCTGCCGCTGCGCATCGCGAAGGGACACTTTGCCACGAGCCACAGTCATATCAATTACTATGTCGATCTCACGATGACGAAATACTGTCTGCCCGAAGCGCGCGAGGCGGCGATTCAGCTCGCCGCACGGTTCAAAGGCACGACGATCGTGGATACCATCCTCTGCCTCGACGGAACCGAGGTCATCGGCGCATGCATGGCAAGCGAACTCAGTAAGGTCAGCTTCACGAGCATCAATGCAAGCCGCCCGATCTGCGTGCTCACGCCCGAGCATACGACCGGCTCCCAGCTGCTGTTCCGCGACAATACGATCCCGATGATCGAAAATAAGCATGTTCTGGTCCTTGCGGCGTCCGTCTCCACGGGCTACACCGTGCTCGGCGCAACCGAAGCGATCAAATACTACGGCGGCACGACGGTCGGTATCTGCTCGATTATCGCCAACATGGAGGAATGCGGCGGCTACCCCGTCACCTCGATCTTTGACACCGAACATCTTTGGCCGGACTACATGAGCCACGCATCGCATGAATGCCCGCTGTGCAAGCAGGGCGTCAAGCTCGACGCGATGGTGAATACCTACGGGTTCTCGAGCTTCTGATCCCGATTGCAGCAACAGAAACAACAAAGCCGGAGTTTTCTCCGGCTTTTGTTTTTATGATTCAATGGTATCGGGATCATCCAACGGCTTGATCTTTTTGCGGTAGAGACGGCGGAACAGGAATGAGGCAACGATCAGGGTGACAAACTCGGAGATCGGGAACGCCCACCAGATACCGTCGACGTCCTTGGTGATCCATGCGAGCAGTGCCGCAACCGGCAGCAGCACAAAGAGCTGTCGCTGCAGGGAGATGATCGCGCCGTAGAGACTTGTATCGGTTGCACCGAACGCGGTGGTGAATGAAATGCCCGCCGCGGCCAGCACAAAGCCGATCGAAATGATGCGCAGCGCGCGGTCGGCAACGTCGCGCAGCGCCTGCGTCACGTCAAAGAGATGCATCAGCGGATCCGCGAAGAACTGGAAGAGCAGCGTGCCGAACAGCATGAATACGCAGACGTAGATCATCAGCATCTTGAACGTGCGCATGAAACGCTTGCGGTTTTTGGCGCCGAAGTTGTAGCCGAGTACGCTCATCGCGGCGTTGGTCAGTCCGAACACCGGCATAAAGATGATCGACTGGAGCTTAAAGTAGGTGCCGAACGCGCCGACATAGAGGTTCGGATAATCGCCGTTCGGATCAAGCGTCGCAAGATGATAATCGCCGAGCGCTTTCAAAATGGTGTTCATACCGAACATCATGATCGTGCTGACTGCCTGCATCAGGATCGACGGAAGCCCGACGCGGTAGATCTCATAGACGGTCTTGCCGTTCAGTTTGCAGTCGGCAAGACGGATGCGAATCTCGTGTCTGGTGGTGAACAACAGAATGAACGCAAGAATCATGGAAGCGAACTGCCCCGCGACCGTGGCGATTGCCGCGCCTTTAACGCCCATCGCAGGAACGAATCCCCAGCCCAGTACGAACACGCGGTCGAGCACGATGTTGACGATCGCGCCGGTCAGCTGCATGAACATCGCGTAAAGTGTGCGGCCCTGCGCGGTCATGATGCGCTCGATGCCGCAGGCGAGGAACACGCCGATGCAGAGACTCAGACAAATCGACATGTAATTCGTGCCCATGAGCCGGACGATCGGATCGGCGCTCTGCCATTGCATGAACAGACGGGACAGCGTGAGTCCGACGATGGTGAACACTGCCGCGGACAGCACGAGCACGACGAGGCCGTTGCCTGCCGCGCGGTTTGCATCCTCAAAGCGGCGCGCGCCGAGACGGCGCGAGATCAGCGAATTGATCCCGACCGAGGTGCCGACCGCAACCGCGATCAAAAGCATCTGCAGCGGGTAGACGAGCGACAGCGCGGAGAGCGCCTTGTCGCCGATGTGTCCGACGATCTCCTGCGTGTACAGATCGCCCAAGATGTGCTGCAGCGCTTCCGGCGACAGTGAATCCATGCGCGAAACAAAAACGCTGTCGACGATGTTGTACAGCGCCTGCACGAGCATGGACACGATGATGGGCCAACCCATCGAAAGAAGCAGACGCCCCTCGGGCGCCGTTCCCATTTTGTTCTGTTTGAGATTGCGTTCCATAACGGTATTATTATAGGGAATGCACGGATATATTGCAAGAGGGATTTGCCCGATCGGTTTGACTTATCGGAACGTGATCTCGTACTGCTCGCCGATCGTATAGGTCAGCGTGACGGTGAGCCCGTCCGGGAGTTTCAGCGAACCGGAAAAGCCCCTGTCCGTCGCAATCGGATCGAAGGCTTCGAGGAGCGATTCCGCATAGCCGTTTGCGCGCAAGAACGGCGAAAGCACAACGTACGCCGCATCGGCGCGCACGCTCTTGAACAAGGCGCAGGTCTCCGAATAGACGTCGCCGGTGCGGCTGTCGAACTGCACCGACAGGCAATAGACCTGGCCGCTGTCCGCCGTATAGTACGCCTGCGCGCACCACAGCGCCAGTTTTGCGCCGGTTTCCTCATTATAGAAATCCCGCAGCGTCGCCGTGTAACGGCTCTTCTTCAAGACCGTACGCAGTGATTCGCCGCTGTTGAGTTTTTCGTCGTTTGCATGCAGCGCAAGCGTTTCGTTCCACATCGACTTGAGCCGGTCGATGATCTCCGCCTGTCCGAGCTCGTTGGGCATGACCGCGCGTTCCGCGCCTTCACGCTCGCATTGCCGGAACAGTCCGACGCGCGTTTCGCGCGAGAGCGGCGCACCGATGCTGTCGGCGCTGATGATGCTCGTAACCTCATACTCGGTCTTGTTGTACAGACCGGATTCGCTGAGCTTGAAGATCAGACGGTTGATGAGCACGAACAGAAACGCGACCAGAACGGTGCCGACGGTCAGCGCGATATAGACGATGCGTGTACGGGTATTGCGATCGCGGTTTGCGAACAGACGAATCTTTTTGAACTTAATCCGCTTCATCGTCGTCGCCTCCTCTCTCGCGTACATAGAGCGGCACGTCGAACCAGACGAGCGTTCCCTTGTTGAGCTCGCTTTCAAAATGCAGCTTGCTTCCGTGAATTTCCGCGATACGGTTTCCGATCGCAAGCCCGAGCCCCGCGCCGTGCTGCGCTCTTGCGCGGGATTTGTCGACCATAAAGAACGCCTCGGTAATGCGCGAAAGCTCCTCCTCCGGAATGCCGATGCCCTCGTCCCTGACCGAGATGCGGTATCTGCCGTTCATACGGCGGCCGGAGAGCGTGACTGTCTTGCCCGGGCTGCTCGCCTTGCGGGCATTGTCGATGAGGTTTGTGACGAGCGTCAGCAAAAGATCCTTTTCATACAGAATGATCTGCTGTTCGATTTCGAGTTTCAGCGTCAGCTCCGCCTTTTCAAGCATCGGCGTCACAACCGCCACGACGTGTCCGAGCGCACGGCGCGCGTACCCGCGGATCAGTTTGAAATCGTTCTTGTCGAGCACGACGAGGTCCATGAGCTTCAGGGACATCGCCTCGAGCCGCTTTCCCTCGGAGAAGATGAAGTTTGCCGCCATGAAGGCGTCCTCCTCGTCCAGCTCGGTGCTGCGCAGCATGTCCGCGTAGCCGATGATCGAGGTCATCGGGGTCTTGAGCTCATGCGAGAAGCTTGCGACAAAGTCTTTCTGCTGCTTGGCGTTCAGCTCAAGCGCTTCGACCTTTTGTTCGATCGCGCCGGTCATATCGTTGAATGCGACGGTCAGATCGCCGATCTCATCGAGTGTCGTAACGCGCGCGCGACGCGAATAGTTCCCGCCGCCGATGATCGCGGTGAAGCGCTGTAAACGCCGCAAAGGTTTGGTTGTGAAATAGGAGACCAGCAGCATCGCCGCGGTGGAAACCGCAACGGTAATGATGTGCAGCAGCGTCAAAGACTCGATCTGCTCGGCGCGCAGCCGCATGAGATCGGTCGCATCGTAGCGTACGGAGAGAAAGTAGTTCTGCCCGCCGATCGAGACGCAGCCCGCGGTGTCGAGCATCGTGCGCCCGTCCTCCGCGCGGATCAACCGATAGGCGAAGCGGCGTACGCGCAGCTCCGAAAAATCAAGCGTTTCCGGGAAGCCTTCGCGGCTTGCGGTCAACAGCGTAAAATCGGTGTCGTAGAGCGCGCAGGGCGATTCCACGCCCTGATTGGAACCCGCGCGCTTCAAAATCTCCGCATACATGGCGGGCGACGCGGTACTGTAATAGAGATAAATGCCGTAAAGCTCCGCTTCCATCGCGGAGGCGAGCGCCGAATAATCCGCAACCGCCGCCTGTACGCGAAAACGCAGCGCGGTTCGGAAACTGCGTGCAATGAGAATTTGTCCCAGCACGCCGAACAGCAGCGCTACGATCAGTACGGTGCAGATGCAGATTTTAAGGGCGAATCTCATGTCTCCTCTTCGGGAATCTCCAGCTTATAGCCGATCTTGTGGACCGTCTTGATGCGGTCCTGCCAGCCGAGCTTGCGCCGCAGACGCTGTACATGGCTGTCGAGCGTGCGCGTTTCTCCGACGTAATCCGTTTCCCAGACGCGCTCGAACATCTGCTCGCGGAAGATCGCGGTGTTCGGGTTCTGCGCGAACATCACGAGAATATCGAACTCCTTGCGCGTCAGAACGATGTGCTCGCCGTTCTTGATGACGTCGCGCGCTTCGAGGTCAATCAGGATATCGCCGCACTGAATGAAGCTCTGCGTCTTGTTGTAGCGGCGCAGCACCACCTCGATACGGGCAAGCAGCTCCACGATCTCGAACGGTTTGACGATATAATCCTCCGCGCCGAGCTTCAGGCCTTTGACGCGGTCGTTGACATCGCCCTTTGCCGTCAAAAAGATCACGGGCGTACCCGTCGGACGGATGAATGCGAGAAGATCATAGCCGTCGAACTTCGGCAGCATGATATCCAAGAGCACCAGATCAAAGGCGCTCTTTTCCAGAAAGTCCGCCGCCTGCTGCCCGTCATAGGCGCAAACGCACTCATAGCCCTGCCGCATCAGGTTCATGCGGATCAGGTTTGCGATCGGCTCTTCATCGTCCACGATCAAAATCTTTACCATAGTCTCTTCCTCCGATTCGTCTTTTCACGGAAGATTGTAACATGCAAATGCGTCATAATTGTAACAGGAATGTTTCAAACACCGGTCTTATTGCGCTTTTTTGGAAAAAAATGTCGTTTTCTTTTGTAAACCGGCGCTTCGCTCGGCTCGCGGCGTTTGGGAAAGAAGTGCGTAACGCCCGCAAGCTCCAACTGCATGAGCACCGCGCAGGTGATCGGCAGCGCAAACATGCCGATACCGCCGAACAGTTTCAGACCTACGTACATCGTCACAAGCGTCACCAACGGATGCATGCCGACACGGTCGCCGACGATCTTCGGCTCAATGAACTGCCGCGCAATCACGATCACCAGATACACGATAAACAGGATGATCCCCTGTTGATAGTTGCCGCGCAAAAGCGTGATGATCGACCACGGCAGCATGATCATTGAGGAACCGAGGATCGGAAGGATATCGAATACCGCAATGCCGAGCGCGATCAAAAGAAAATGTTTGACGCCGGCGCACAAAAGACCGACCGTCAGCTCCGCAAAGGTAATGAGAAAGATCAGCGAATACGCGCGCAGATACTGCCCGATCGTGCTTCGCAGCGAATTGAATGCGGCGGATGCCTTTTGATACAGCGATTCCGACATGCGCGAGGTTACGGCGCGGCGGATGTTGTCGTAATCGAGCGCGAAGAAGTATGTCGCCACGACCGAGATGATAACCTTGATGACGAACGACGGCACATTGGACACGAGCCCCGTCACGACCGTGGTGGAGAGCTGCACGACTTTCGGCTGCAGTGATGAAATCAGGGTATCCTTCATCGAATAAAGCCAGCTCATCAGCGCGGAATCCGAATCGTGTATGAGACTGTCAATCTTCAGAAGCAGCGCATTGACGTCCGGTACGAAGCGCGTATTGAACCAGTCGACCGCGCTCGACGCTGAGCTGTACAGGAACCGTCCGGCGAGCATCAGAAGCCCCGCGATGATCAGATACGCAACGGTCACGAGGATTGCGGCGGTCAGTTTTTTGTTGAGGTGCGCCTTACGGTACAGAAACGAGACCAACGGCAGCACGAGTGCGGAGATCAAAAGCGAGACGATGAACGGGAACAGCAGCGGGATTGCGTATTTGAACAGCAAATAGACGATCGCAGCCATCAGGACAGCGATCGACAGGATCAGCAGATAGCGTTTCAGCGTCTCGTTTTTCATAGCTGCAGTATATCATAGAACGGCGGAATCGTCAAAGTATTTCGTTCGACAAAGTTTGGGTTGCAAGATCGGTAAAAACTGCGTATAATCATGGGTATGAGTTGGTATCATCATTCGAGAGATCCGCGCTATAAAACGCCGTTCGGCGCGGTGAAAACAGGTGAGACGGTCTTTCTCCGTCTCGACGGCGACGCGAACAGACATCCGCAGCTTCTGGTCGACATGCCGGGTATGCGCTTTTCCGTACCGATGGATTGGGACGGAACCTGCTATCGCGTGCGCTTTACCGCGCCCGCCTATCCGTGCCGCATGGGCTATGGCTTCCGCCTCGACGACGGACGCTTTTTCGGTGCGCAGAGCGGCGAAGCCGTGACCTCGGACGTACCGGTGCTGTTCGGGCTCACCGTCTATGACGGTGCGTTTACAACGCCGGAATGGTTCCGCAATTCGGTCTGCTATCAGATCTTCCCCGATCGCTTCTATTGCTCGGATTTCGAGCGCTTCCGGAAGCGTGCGGCGGACTACCGCGCGACGGGGCGTTCGATCTTTGTGCACGAAAACTGGAACGAGCCGCCCTATGACGCACCGCACGGCGGCGCGAGGGACTATATCCCGGACGATTACTTCGGCGGCGATCTGAACGGTATCCGCGAAAAGCTCCCCTACCTTGCTTCACTCGGCATCACAAGCCTGTATCTGAACCCGATCTTCGAGGCGCATTCGAATCACCGCTACAACACCGCGGATTACAAGAACGTCGACCCGCTGCTCGGTACGAATGCGGACTTTACCGCGCTTGCCGAAGCGGCGAAGCAGTACGGCATCCGCATCATCCTGGACGGCGTGTTCTCGCACACCGGCGACGATTCGATCTACTTCGACCGCTATCACCGCTACAATACGCACGGCGCATGCGAGAGCAAGGAATCGCCGTACTATTCTTGGTACCGCTTCTATGACTGGCCGACCAGATACGAATGCTGGTGGAACTTTGAGACGCTCCCGAACGTCGAGGAGACCGAACCGCATTACACCGCATTCATACAGGGTGAGGACGGCGTGCTCGAAACGTGGCTCAAACGCGGCGCATCCGGCTGGCGGCTTGACGTGGCGGACGAGCTTCCCGATTCGTTCATCCGCGGGATCCGGAAGACGATTAAGGCGTACGACTCCGACGCGCTGCTGCTCGGCGAGGTGTGGGACAACTGTGCGACAAAGCTCGGTCCCGAGGGACGCCGCGGCTACGTCAACGGCGATGAGCTTGACGCCGCGATGAACTATCCGTTCCGCGATCCGACCGTGGAATTCCTGAACGGCCGCATGGATGCCTTTTCCTATGCCGATCGGCTGAACGTACTGCTGGCGGACTATCCCCGTCCGTTTCTTGACGCGTGCCTGAATCTGTTGGGCTCGCACGACACCGAACGCATCAAGACTGCGCTGTGCGGCATTCCGAATGTGCGCACGCTTACCCGCGCACAGCAGCGCGCCTATAAGCCGGATGCCGGAACGCTCGAAAAGGCGAAAGCGCGTGTACTGGTTGCGACCGCACTGCAGATGGTTCTGCCCGGCGTGCCCTGCATATTCGCGGGCGACGAGGTCGGCGTACTGGGCATGATCGACCCCTTAAACCGCGTGACCTTCCCGTGGGACGGCGGCGATCTCGATCAACGCGAGCACATTCGAAATTTCATTGCCCTGCACAAGGAAAGCGAAGCGATCCGGAGCGGCGGCATTCGCATTGCCGCAATCGGGCGCAACGCGCTGTGCGTCATCCGCGACAGTGAACGGGAAACTCTGATCCTGCTCGTCAACGCAGGCGACATGCCCTGCCGCATGTCAATCTATCCGGCGTTGTTCCGCGAGGGTCCGGACGCAAACAAGCCGTTCTCTTTTGCGGGCGTTTATCATGACGCAGAGGGCAACGCCGTCACCGCGCGCAACACGCTCAGCTGCACTCTCCCGCCGGTATCGGCACGGATTTTTCGAAAAGCTTAGTGTCACCAAAATATCACAAATCGAGTGTTGAAAAACCGCGCGGGATGCGGTATACTACATCCGACAATATGAGAAGGAGCAACATACATGATTACCAAGGACATGAATATTCAGGACATTCTGAGAGTCGACGAAAACCTTGCTGGCATTCTGATCGCAAGCGGTATGCACTGCCTCGGCTGCGCGATGTCGCACTTTGAGAATCTGGAGCAGGCGTGCGCCGTCCACGGCATCGATGCGGACGAGCTCTGCAACGCGCTGAACGATTATCTTGAGAACAAATAGACAGCAAATGCTTGCCCTGCCGGTTCCGGCGGGGCATTTTTTGACGGTATGGCAAACATCATTTTTCTCGATTCCGTCGACCGTCCGGAGCTCGACGTCTATGCGCGGCTGACCGAGGCACAGATTCGAAACCGCTTGGAGCCCGAAAAGGGCGTGTTCATTGCCGAAAGCCCGAAGGTCATCCGGCTTGCCCTGGACGCGGGTTTTGTTCCCGTTTCCTTTCTGATGGAAGAGAAGCATATTGCGGGCGACGCAAGCGCGATCCTCGCGCGCTGCCCCGACGTACCGGTGTATACAGGCAGCCGCGAGTTGCTGCAATCGCTGACCGGCTATACGCTCACGCGCGGCGTGCTTGCTGCAATGCGCCGTCCAAGGCCTGCCGCGCCCGAAACGGTTCTGCAAAGCAGCCGCCGCGTCGCCGTTCTGGACGGTATCACCGACGCGGGAAACCTGGGCGCGATCGTGCGCAGCGCTGCGGCGCTGAACGTGGACGCGTTGCTCTTTACCCCAACGTGCTGCGATCCGCTGAACCGCCGCGCGGTGCGCGTCTCCATGGGGACGATCTTTCAGCTGCCGTGGGCGATGCTCGAACGCTGGCCGGAAGGCGGGCTTTCGCTGCTGCACGGCGCGGGCTTTACGGTTGCCGCAACGGCGCTTTGCGCGGATTCGATCCCGCTCGGCGATCCGAGGCTTCGTTCAATCGACCGCCTTGCGCTGGTGTTCGGCACCGAAGGCGACGGACTTTCGATGCATACGATCCGCGCCTGCGATCTGACGATCAAAATTCCGATGGCGCACGGTGTGGATTCCCTGAACGTCGCCGCAGCGTCTGCGGTGCTGTTCTGGGAATTGCGGACGGAGTGAACCGATGTTCCCGTGAAAAAAACTCTGTGCAAGAAAAAGGGGCTTCCTTACGGAAGCCCCTTTTCTGGGTGAAACTTACAGCGGTTCGATCAGGCCGTAGTTGCCGTCTTTGCGTTTATAGAGAACGTTGATCTCGTTCGTATCCGCATCGCGGAATACGTAGAAGGCATGGCCGAGCAGCTCGAGCTGCAGCATGGCCTCCTCTTCGCTCATCGGCTTGACGGAGAATTGCTTCACGCGGACAATCTGCGGACCTTCTTCTTCGTCGTCGAGCTCCTCGACGGGAAGATCGCGGAACGCATCCTGACGAAGTCCCTTCGCGAGACGCGTGCGGTTGTGCACGATCTGCTTTTCGAGCTTTTC
>JAEEGL014711799.1_pt1 | contig 13991 bp, 3 predicted proteins | sample 9134231 | NCBI WGS metagenome assembly JAEEGL01 (sample SAMN16246548, study PRJNA631951) | gut metagenome | biome: gut microbiome; feature: rumen; material: fiber-attached | host: Bos | place: Iran: Karaj | collected 2018-10
AAAACCAAAGTGAACAACTGCATAAATTATGGTCTGATTTCCGCGTTCAATTTCTCGGGCGGTGTTGTAGGCTTTTGCAATACTGGCGAAAATACAACCGAGGTGTCAAACTGCATTAATGTTGGCCAAGTATTCTGCCTTCGTAACATATCAGGCAACTGTTATGGATGGAACAAAGATTTGGAAAGTAAAACTACCAACTGCTATTACGACAACCAAATTAACACTTCGGAAGGCATAAATGGAAAATATGATATAAATTATGTAAATGATAAAAACGGGGAAATGGAAGGCAAATCCACAAGAGAATTATGCGAAGAAACGGGATTGCCTAATTTTACCGTTGGTGTAAATGGTTGGGTATTTACTGAAGGAATGTATCCACGTTTATATATAAACAAAGACAACCCTGCAATTATATTAGCCGCCACACCTATTACACTTAAGGATGGCGACAAAGCTGATAATGTTACCCAAAACTTTACTGTTTCTACCGATAACTATGTTGTGTGGGAAAGTGGGAACGCAACCCATCTTTCAATAAGCGACAACAATGCGACTATTCATGAGACAAGAGGTGTTGTTTTAACCGCTTCCAAAGATGATGGAGAAGGCCACACATACACAAAAAAAGTATATCTAAAAACGAACATAGACAATTCTACAGTAACACTGACAATCGACAATGAAACTGAGTTAAAACAATTGCGTGATGCTGTGAACAACTACGGTACATACAAAGAATGCGCCAACTACGATGGTTTCAAAGGCATACGTTTTCTCTTGACAAGGGAGGATATTACTCTATCAGACTGGACAGAACCTATTGGAACACACAACTCGTTTAAAGGCATATTCGATGGTGGCGGTCACACTATTAGTGGTATAAATATATCACAATCGGCATATTCTAGTGTTGGTGGCATATTTGGTTGCGCATCATGTGGCGAAATCAAGAATGTAACCGTTTATGGGACTGTAGATGGCAAAGAGCTTATAGGCGGAATCTGCGGTGCAACTTTCAATGAAAAAATAACGAACTGCATTTCTTATTGCGAATTAAACCTCAGCGGGAAATCCCAAGTTGGTGGCATTGTTGGTGATGACAGAGGATATTCAACTTTCACCAATTGTATTAATTATGGTACAATCGAATGTGGACAACGAAGTGGTGGTATTGTAGGCCGAGGACAGATGAACACCATTATCGATGGTTGCAAAAACTATGGTAGTGTCACTGCCAATAACAGCAATATTGGTGGAATATGTGGCGCATTTGCAACATCCTTTGGCGGTGGTGAAATAACAGATTGCGAAAATCACGGTATCATAAGCGCAAATGTAAATGCCAAATTTGAAAATGTCGGTGGTATTGTTGGATATATTCCTGAAACTGCCACAGATAACATTAATATAAATAATTGCCTAAACATCAGCGATATTACAATAAATGGTAATCCTTCTCAATATATTGGAGGAATTGTAGGACAATCAGGAGCCACATTAATTCTTTCTAATTGCTTAAATACTGGTAAAATCAAAGGTGATACAGGATGTGGCGGTATTATAGGCCTTACTAATAGTAATAGCCATGTTTCAATAACAAACTCTTTCAATGCAGGAGAAATATCTGGCGGTGGAATAGTCGGCGGATTTGATGGCGAGCATACTTGGACAAACTGCATCAACATCGGCAACGCCACATCTTCCAACTATTGCATCTTCGACAAGCAAATGTGTCCAGTTAGCGGCAACAATGGTAAATTAACTTCTGCCATGTTAGGCGAATCGTTAAAATCAAGTTTAGACAATGACGCCTGGACATTCACCGAAGGTATGTATCCAAGACTTAAATCCTTTGAAAGTTCTAAATATATGATTGTTGCGGCAACACCATTAATTTTGGCTGCCGATGACAAGATTGGAGACGTGAAAAAAATGTTCCACATTGGAACAGGCAATTCTGTTCAATGGAGTTGTAACAATCCTGAAGTGATTGATATTTCTGGATCTGAAGCACGTTTATATCGTCCTGATACCGATAGCGATATAACTTTAACAGTTATGTTAGGCAGTAATGAAACTGGTTATGCCACGAAATCCATACCATTAGCCATTAAAGCCAAAGGCACTTTAGTCGACCCTGAAATAGATTGGGATTGGACAGGCAGAGCTACCACTTATAATACTGATTTAACATTAAGCGACGATTTAAAAGACGCTACGATGGGCAATGAATGCCATGGTACATTTGAATATAATTTCAATAACGGTGATATATTAGGAGCTGGACAACACACACTTACTGCCACATACAAGCCAACTGATTATGAAGCAACATATTATAATGAAAAAGTCATATCGGTTGATATTACGATAAAAGCTACTCCGACAATCACTTGGGACAACCCAGGCAGCATCGTCTATGGTACTCTGCTATCGAGCACACAACTGAACGCATCGGTAAATGTTGACGCGTCGATTGGCAGCATTTCTTATTCTGAAAATGGTTTGCCAATTGCTGTCGGTGATTTGCTTTCAGCTGACAATCATATCATTACTGCCACATTTACTCCTAATGCACAGAATGAAGGTAATTACAATTCAATTTCAACAACAGCAACTATCGTTGTCAGCCAAGCCGAGCCTACCATTACTTGGAACACGCCGGTTGACATTACTTACGGAGCAGAATTGTCAGGAACACAACTGAATGCAGTGGCTGAGTTCAATGGTGTAGAAGTCAGCGGCTCATACACTTACAGCCCGGCAGAAGGCACAAAACTTGAGGCTGGCGACAATCAGACTTTGGGCGTATCCTTCGTTCCGACCGACACTAAGAACTACACTACTGCCACAGCTTCTGTGACAATCAATGTGGCTCAAGCCGAGCCTACCGTTACTTGGAACACACCGGCTGACATCACTTATGGAACAGAATTGTCAGGCAGCCAACTGAACGCTGTGGCTGAGTTCAATGGTGTAGAAGTCAGCGGCTCATACACTTACAGCCCGGTAGAAGGCACAAAACTTGAGGCTGGCGACAATCAGACTTTGGGCGTAACCTTCGTTCCGACCGACACCAAGAACTACACTACAGCTACAGCTTCAGTGACTATCAATGTCGCTCAAGCCACTCCTACCATTACTTGGAACACACCGGCTGACATTACTTATGGAACGGAATTGTCAGGCAGCCAACTGAACGCTCAAGCCAATGTCAGCGGCTCGTACACCTACAGCCCGGCAGAAGGCACAAAACTTGAGGCTGGCGACGACCAGACATTAAACGTATCCTTCGCTCCTACCGACACCAAGAACTACACTACAGCCACAGCTTCAGTGAATATCAACGTTGCCCAGGCCGAGCCTGTTATCGCATGGAGCAATCCGACTGACATTGTTTACGGAACCGAATTGTCAGAAACTCAACTGAACGCCAGCACTGATGCTGATGGCAAGTTCTCTTACAATCCAGCTGCCGGCACGAAACTCAACGCCGGAAGTAACCAGACTTTGACGGTAACATTCACCCCAACCGATACCAAGAACTACTCTATTGCTTCTACTTGGGTTAAAATCAATGTCAGCCAAGCAGAGCCAGTCATCACTTGGAACAATCCGACCGACATTGTCTTCGGTACTGAATTGTCTGAAACACAATTGAACGCTGAATCCGACGTTGATGGAGAGTTCACATACAGCCCAGCCGCCGGTACTATACTTGAAGCTGGCAGCAATCAAACATTGACCGCCACCTTTGTTCCGACTAACACTAAGAACTACACACCTGCTTCGGCCTCGGTGATGATCAATGTCAGTCAGGCAACGCCGGCCATCACATGGAACAACCCGGATGACATTGTCTATGGAGCAGAATTGTCTGAAACACAGCTGAACGCCACTGCCGATGTTGCCGGTGTATTCACATACAGTCCAGCCGCCGGCGAAAAACTTAACGCTGGCAGTGAACAGACGCTGACCGCCACCTTCACCCCAACCGACACCAAGAACTACTCATCAGCTTCGGCTACGGTGAAAATTAATGTGGAAAAAGCTGAGCCTGAAATCATCTGGGAGAATCAACAAGTTGTTTCCTTTGGTGCAACTGAAGAAGAAATTGAGAATACACTAAAGAATGCAGTAGCGTTGTTTGACAGCACACCTGTAACGGGCGACTTCGTTTACGTTCTTCCGCTTCCTGCTGATTTGAACGCAACAGCTGACGATATAATCGCCACCGTAACATTCACTCCGACTGGCGATGATGCTGTTAATTTCGAATCAACAAGCAAGACAATAAACATCGTGGTTGGAAAAGCGAACCCAACCATAACATGGACACCTGCTGTGTCTGAAATAGCATACGGGACAGCATTATCAGCCGACCAGCTCAATGCCGAAGCCAACGTCGATGGTGTGTTTGCATACAATCCGGCAGCCGATTCAATTTTGAGCTTCGGAGCACAAACGCTTACCGCAATCTTCACTCCTACCGATACCGACAACTACAACACGGCAACAGCCGAAGTTCAAATCAACGTAACAAAAGGCACGCCGGAAATTACCTGGAATACACCTGAAGATATCACATACGGAACACCGTTGTCAGACGCCCAGCTGAACGCTGAAGCAAATGTTGATGGTCAATTCTTCTACACGCCAGGCAATGATGTCATTCTGAGCGAAGGCGAGCATGAACTCACTGTAATGTTCCTGCCAACCGACATTGACAACTACAACAGCGCAAGCGACACTGTTTATATCAATGTAACCGCAGCAAACGACACAATTCCTGTTGAAGACTCGACTGCCGCGATTGTCTGGAATCCAGAAATGATTGTTTACGGAACACCTGTTGGCGAGTTATACAACGCGAATGCACGTGTTGAAGGCCAAATCAGCTATTCGATGCCAGCCGAAACCATTTTGAATGCCGGTGCATATCAAATTCGCGCAACGCTGACTCCAGCTGAAGGCAGAGACACCACAATCGCAAGAATTGTCACCATTTTAAAAGCAGAACTGACCGCAACCGTTGATAACGACACTATCATGCAAGGCGACACAATGCCTAAATTTGAAATCATATACAACGGATTTGTTAATAACGATGACGAAACCAGTCTGACTATAGAGCCCACAGCCAACTGCAACGTTTCAACTGACACCGTTGGCACGTTCGCCATTGAGGTTTCGAGTGGCTTAGCCATCAATTACGACTTCAATTGCATTAATGGTCTGCTGACAATTCTGGCTAAAGCCGACACTCTGACACCAATTGACACATTGCCGAACATCGATACTCTGCCGAACAATGATACTCTGCCGAACATCGATACTCTGCCGCACAATGATACAATTGTAATACCAGTCATCACTTGGAGTGTTCCAAAATCACTTACTTACGGTGTACTCATCGACTCAAGATATTTGAGCGCAACAGCCGATATTGATGGTAGATTCGAATATTCGGCAACAAAGGTTGAATACTTCAAAGGTGACACCACAATCATTGACTATGCTCTTGGAGATTCGGTTATTACCGAGGTAAATATCGTCAAACCAGATACAACATATACAACTCGCAGTCTGGCTATTGGCGACACACTGACTCCCGGCTACTATTATCTATATGCTACCTTCTACCCTGCAGATTCAACGGTGAGCATAGTTCGCGACACGAGTAGTTTGCTTGTCAAGAAAGCCATCTTGGAAGTTTCCGTTGAAGATGTAACCATCGAACAATTCGATGAGGTTCCTGAATCTTATGAAATCACATACCAAGGATTTGTATTTGCTGAAAGTAAAAACGACTTGATTCGGATTCCTTGGGCAAAAGCTCAAGTATCAAATGCCGACGAAACAGGAACATTCGACATCATTCTGCTGGGCGGACAATCTGACAACTATGAGTTTGACTACCATCACGGCAAGTTGACCATTCTCAAACAAGACGACGATGTTGCCATCAACGAGTCTGCAGCAATATTCGAAGTGTACCCGAACCCAACAAACGGTATGTTCGTAGTTGAAACAGACAGCGATGTTGAATACATCTACGTATACAATGCTGTAGGCAAGCTGGTTGCAACCGAAATGAACACCGGAACAACCCGATTCAATCTGACCAACGAGCCCGAAGGCACCTACTTCGTGAAAGTTGGCGAGAAGACGCTCAAGGTTCTGAAATTCTGATAGAAACAGAGCATAAACAAAACGGCTGGCACGAAAGTGTCAGCCGTTTTTGTTTATATCAGCAGTTAAAATGATTGTTTGGTAAATATTGCGACCTACCGCAGTGAGCCAAGCATATCAACATACATCTGGTTCCACTCCTGCCACTCGGGTTGGCCGAAATGCTGATTATGCCAAAGCGTTGTAAACATACCGTTTGTCTGTCGGATTGCTTCGATTAACGATCCAAGTCGTTCTGCGGCCTGATGCGGTGACAACTCCATATAGTTGCGCAATGTAACGTCCATCATCACAAGCGGTTGCAGAGTAAGTTCAGTTGCTTTCTCATTTTGCAAATCGTAGAATTTGAACGGACGGCTCGTTCCTGCACGAAACCCGATATTGGCCGCAAAACCGAAGGAATAGTCTGTCGCGATGCCAACACGTTCAAGCATCTGATAGTATTGCGGCAAAACAATCCGCAGAAAATGCTGCCGCGACTCATTGCATTTTGCTCCGGCAATTTGCTCAAAATCTGCCTTTTCAAACGCAAACCGATTTTCATCGAGCGACGCCGCATACGACGGATGCAGCCCCACATCAGCTTTGGCGCACAACTGCTGCACAAAACGGCGGAAAGCGCGGTTCTGCGGATTTACCGACTTGTCGAACTTGCCGTGACGACCAACTAAAACGAAGTATTTCAGCGGCAAACCTTGATGAATTTCATCAATATAGTCGAATGTAAAAAATGGGTCGCGGCGAAGGCGCAGCAACACCAATATGCGCTCGGCAACCAAAGACAAATTGCACCGGGCGGCATCGCGAAATAAGCCTCCGGCGTTGCGAATCGGGCCTTTATGCAGATAACTCCACGGACTGTCGATGTCGATTGTCGGGCGGAATTCAAAACTCTCCTTTTTCAGCGACAAATCGGGGAACCGCTGATGCAATTCATTGCGTATTAGCATTATCCATTGATCAACAACTGGTGTTTCGAGCAAACCGTTGCGTCCAAGGAACGATTCCGATGGCGAAAACCGCCCGTGGCTGTCAGGCAGAAATGGCAGATATTCCTCGTATCGGCTTAACATCCAGAAAATTGCCGCAAACACATCGAATTTAAATGAACAACCCGAATGATCTGCAAAAATTATGGGCTGACCGTTGTCGAATGTCAAATCGGGCGTGAACTGCCAGACATCGGTTTCGGACAGCAAGCCGCTACAAGGCACACTGAAACGATCCGGCTGCGGCTGCGTGGTGTACCAGATGCCAGCCGAGTCTGTATAGGGTGAACAAAGCTCGTAGCTAATGCCCAAACGCATATTAAACACGTAGTCAAGCACATAATGCAAGCGCGGAGACGATATATCGGAAACAATTTTCATAGCAATGGATGGTAAATTACTTTCAAACGGGCTGTCTCGTTCTCCCAGCAAAGTTGTTCGGCGGCTTGCTGCAAACGAGGTTCGTAGGTTGCGACGTTTGCTGCCACCGAGGCAATTTTCTGCGCCAGACATTCAGCTGTCCGCTCTGTCAAGACCTCACCAACGCCATAATCTTCAACCACTTTGCGCATCTCAGGCAAATCGGCCACCACAACCGGCACTCGGGCTTGAATGTAGTCGAAAAGTTTGTTAGGCAAGGCATAGTGGTAGTTCAGTCCCAAATCCTCTTCTATCGAAAGCCCCACACGCGCCTGACTAGTGACCATACTCAACTCCCCTGGCGCTAAACGGCCTAAAAACTTAACGCGCTGTCCGCACTCTGAAGCTTCGGCCCGTTGGCGCAATTCGGTTTCAACATCACCTGCGCCCGCTATCCAAAGCTCATAATCAGGCAAATAGCGCATTGCATCAATCATCAGTTCAATGCCGCGACCAATGTTTAGTGCGCCTTGGTACATCACAATATTACGTTTTTCTGCTTTCAGTTTATCTGCCTTTCTATAAGGAAGATTCCGCACTACGGCGAACGTTTTGCCATATTTTTCGGAATATATCGCGGCAAGCGAATCACAAACCGTATAAGCCGCAAACACGTGTGGCACAAACATTTGCTCAGCTTTGAGCCAGATTTTGCGTTTTGCGGGACGGCCAATCAGCTCTGGCAGTTCGGTAAAATACTCGTGACTGTCGTAAACCACCGGCCGACGCTTCAGCCGCGCTGCAAGCGACACACCCGCAAGCGTGTCCAAATCGTTGGCCAAAGCAACATCGAACTTGTGAAATATCAGATACCAGAAAAGACGCCAATTTAGAAATAGATAAAATAGTATTCCTTTGTTGGCCAGCAAATTAAATCGCTTTGCGTGGAAATCGATATTGAGCGTCCGGCTGGCCGGAGTTGTCCGCCCGAGCAGGAACACATCAAAGCCCATCGCCTTGAGCGAGCCGGCTATCCGCAGCACCCGTTGGTCGGTGTTCAAATCATCGCTGACTGCAATTAGTATCCGTTTCATATCGGCAAACTTACGAAAAAGTGGCTTAGAAAGTTGAGATTTGCATCAGTTTTCCCCACATTTGCCGACCGAAAAACAAAGCAGTGCCGTAACGTTATTATCGACACAAAACATTATAATACAGCAAAATGCAAAAAGCAATAAACGCTCATTGCCACATATATCCGGCAAACATTGCCGCCCGAGCCGTCAGCGGTATAAAGGATTTCTACAAACTGCGAATGTCGCTTGACGGGACAACCGAAGGGCTAATTCGCGATGGTGAGAAAAATGGTGTAGTCCATTATCTAGTTCATTCTGTGGCCACTACGCCGAAACAGGTGCGGTCTATCAACGAGTTTATCAGTAAAGAAGTCAAGGCGCACCCCGGCTTGTTCACCGGGTTTGGTACTCTGCACCCCGAAAGCACTGATATTGAAGGAGATTTCAACCACCTTCTGGAACTTGGGTTGAAAGGTGTAAAACTGCACCCCGATTTTCAGAAATTCGCTCTGGACGGCGAACAAGCTTTCGAACTCGGCAAAGTCATCAGCAAGGGTGGCGTGCCGGTGCTTATTCATTGCGGCGACCATCGCTACAACTACTCGAATCCGGAACAAACAAAAAAATTTCTCGAAGCCTTCCCTACTCTAACGGTTATTGGGGCGCACTTTGGCGGCTGGTCGGTCTGGAAAGAAGCCGCAGCCACACTTGCCGGAATGCCGAATTTTTATGTTGATTGCTCCTCAAGCCTGTCGTGGCTGACGCCCGACGAAGCCGCGCAGATTATCCGTGCTTACGGTGCTGACCGAGTGCTTTGGGGCACCGACTACCCGATGTGGAAATGCGGCTCTGAGCTTGCTCTGTTCCACCGCATCGGCCTCACCACCGAAGAAGAGCGAATGATTCTCTACGATAACGCAGCAAAGCTATTGGGTGTATAACACCACACAATACAAACAAAGGCTGGGAATACATATTGCACCCAGCCTTTGCTCGTTATGAAACGGTTTGCTCTATTTTCTCATCTGCTCCAAAATAGCATTCATCTGCGCCTTCAGTTCATCAACCTGCTTTTGCAAATCGTCTTTCTCGGCTTTCAATTCTTTAATAGCCTCAATGAGTATTGGTGCAAGCGTTGCGTATTCAACCGATTTAAATCCATCGCCATCAGTATGGATAAGTTCCGGATATTCTGCTTCAAGTTCTTGTGCTATAACACCAATGTGTTTCTCGTTATCATATCCATATTGCAAACTATCGGCCGGAACACCCTTAACGGCGGCCATTTCTTCGCGGTTCTTCCAATAGTAGCTTACGCCGCGTAATTTCAGCACTTTGTCCAATGCTCCGGTAAGTTGCAAAACTTCTTTTTTCAGGCGGGCATCACTTGAACTGCTCCAACTGGTTGTACCACCGGCTTGACCATTGGAATATACTCCATATCTTGCAGAACCTCCAGAGGCTGCACCATATATACCATAACAAGTTCCGTAACTGCCCGATGATGTTGCGCTACCATAAACGCCCATAATAAAACCGCCATTAACTGTACTGTTTGCTGTTGCTGTGCCTATTATTGCCCTTGTGTCGCTGGCATAACTATAGTTATTGGTTGAAGATACTTGAAAACCAGTATTGCTACTGCTGCTGCATTTGTTTACAACAGTCAAACACGGCGAACTTGCCGATGTTTCAAAACTTCCTCTGTTGGCATATAGCCAATTCCATGGTTTGGTTGAGGAGCCAATATCACCTGATCCACTTGTGTATAAACTACCACCGATTCGTATAAATCCATTGCCACCAGTAGCAAATTCGCCATAGATTAAAGGTATTGGACTTGAATTATTGTTAATATACAGCTTATTGCTGCCTTCTTCGTTCATACCAGCATAGTTACCAATAAATACATTGTTGTTGCCTTTATTGTGGTATCCGGTATTGTTGCCAAGGAAAAGGTTTCCAATGCCGGTTGCATTTTCATAGCCAGCCTGATTGCCAATAATTACGTTGTATGAGCCATTGGATATATTGACTTGTGCGTCTTGTTTTGGGTCGTAAGCTATACCGCCACCAGTTGTTTTAAGTGAGTATCCTGCAGTTGTACCAATTATTACATTGTTTTCATTTTCTGTACCTAAATATCCGGCGTATTTACCAAGTAATACGTTGTTTGAGCCTTCGGTATTGTAATATCCTGCGCCACGTCCCATAAAAACATTGTTGGCTCCTCCTGCGTTTTTGTAACCTGCTTGATAACCGATAAAGACATCATCGGTGCTAGTTGTGGTATCAGAACCATATCCTGCCGCATCGCCGATCATAACAGACCTTGTCAAACTTGCTGCTTTGTATGCTGCATTATACCCCATAACAACGTTATATTTGCCAGTTGAATTACTGTAACCAGCATTGTCACCTATGAAAACATTGTACGAACCTGAGTATGATGTCGATGTTCTTCCTGTCCTTGGATCTGTGGTTACCTTTTTGATACCATTATTCAAATAACCGGCATTTAATCCGATAAACACATTATTAATACCTTGCGTGTTAGAATAACCTGCTTGGAAACCCATTAGAACATTGTTCATGCCATTGGTATTGGCTTGTCCGGCATCTTTACCTACAAACACATTGCTATAGCCAGATGTATTGGCAATACCAGCATTATTGCCTACGAAAGTGTTATCGTTGCCTGTGGTTTTCTTACCTGCGTCGTAGCCGGCAAAGAAGTTCTCTGCCGTAACATCCATATAGCTTGCATTGCCGTTTGTTCCTTTTTCACTAACTGCGAAACCACTCTTGCTGCCTGCGCCGGCTTTGCCTTCCACGCCAAAACCGCTCTTGCTACCGCCGCCGTCAACATACACACGGGTGCTGTCGGCTGTTACCTCAAGTACATCTGAATCAGACACACCATTCTTGGTAGCCGAGCGCCCAGTTACAACAAAACCAGTACGGCGAGCGGCTTTCGCGTTGTTATCAAAACGCACCTGCGTACCGTCGGTTGCCACTTTCAGGTAGTTGGTGTTTTCATCTTTGGTGGCTGAGCGGCCAGTTACTACGAAACCTGTGCGGCGAGCGGCCTTGTCGCTCTCAAGCTCATCGTCGATAAAAACTTTTGTTCCCTCATCGTTAATTGACATGAAGTCTGTGCTTTCGCCATCCTTAGTGGCAGAACGGCCGGTTACAACAAATCCCGTACGGCGGGCAGCCTTGTCCGCATCGTTGTCAACAAAGACTTTGGTGCCCTCGTCGTTCACCGACAGCAAGTCGTTAGTCGCTCCGTCTTTAGTCGCTGAGCGGCCGGTTACAACAAATCCCGTGCGGCGGGCGGCCTTACTTTCATCATCATCAACAAAGACTTTCGTACCGTCGTTGCCGATGGCCAGGAAATCGGTGTTCTCGCCATCCTTTGTTGCTGAGCGGCCGGTTACCACAAATCCACTGCGGCGAGCGGCCTTGCTCGATGCTGTGTCGACAAACACTTTCGTTCCCTCATCGTTGATCGTAAAATAGTTGTTGGTGTTGCCGTCCTTGGTAGCCGAGCGGCCAGTTACCACAAATCCGCTGCGGCGGGCGGCCTTACTTTCATCGTCATCAACAAAGACTTTTGTTCCCTCGTCGTTGATGGTGAGGAAGTTAGTGTTCTCACCGTCTTTGGTCGCCGAGCGGCCGGTTACAACGAAGCCTGTGCGGCGGGCGGCCTTCGATGCGTCATCGTCAACAAAGACTTTGGTTCCATCAGCGTTGATGGCAAAGTAATCCTGCTCCTCTCCTTCTTTGGTGGCCGAGCGGCCGGTTACTACGAAACCGGTGCGGCGGGCTGCTTTTGTGGCGTCTGCGTCAACGTACACGTGTACGCCGTCGGGGTAGACGGCAAAGACAACATTCCCGTCTTTGTCTTTAACCTCAAACAGAGCATCCTCGGTTGTGGTTGCAGGCTTCACGTCGAGCTTGTTGAGCGACAGCTGGTCGGTGGCAACCCATGTGGTGCCATTGTGCACCAGTGTCTGGCCTTGTTTGCCTTGCACCTGCATTCCGTCGCGGCCCTGCTCGCCACGGTCGCCCTTGAGGTAGAATGTGTTTTCTGTATTGTCGGTCATGGTGAGAGTTACAAAACCGTCGTTTTCAGCAATGCTGGCAATGCCCACGCCGTTCTGGCCGTTGGCTCCGGCCTCTCCCTGATCGCCTTTAAGGTTGTATGTGTATGTCTGGCCGTTGGTCAGGGCAAAGGTCACCACACCGTCGGCGTTTGTAACGTTCTCTATTCCAACTCCATCGTGTCCGGCCGGGGCGCTGAACTCAACCCAGTTGGCGGCGTCGTTCTTCGGCTGCGTGGCCGAGGTCACGGCCTTCTGCGCTATCCACATCGAGTTGACGTCGGCGTTGGCTTTGCTTGGTGCGAACACGTAGTCGCCCACCTGGTACGCCGTTCCCGATGTCCAGTTGCCTTTGTTGGTCAGGCCCACGCCTGCGTCACCCTTCGGGCCCTGGTCGCCTTTCGGGCCTTGGGGGCCGGTTGCTCCGGTGTCACCCTTATCGCCTTTGTCTCCCTTGTCACCTTTATCGCCCTTCGGTCCTTGTGCTCCTGCCGGGCCTTGGTCGCCTTGTGCGCCTTGCTCGCCTCGGTCGCCCTTGAGGTTGAATGAGTAGGTCTGACCGCCGGTCATTGTGAAGTTCACTGTGCCGTCGTCGGCCTTGGCCACATCGGCTATGCCGTTGCCCGGCTGTCCGGCGGGCGCCTCAAACTCAACCCAGTTGTCGGCGTCGTCTTTGGGTGCGGCAGTGGAGGTTATATTGTCGTTTCTGGCTATCCACATGGTATTCACGCTGGCATCTCTGCGGCTCGGCGCGAACACGTAGTCGCCGGTGCTGTATGTCTGTCCCGATGCCCATGCGCCTCTGTTGGTGAGGCCTGTTCCGGCGTCACCCTTGTCGCCTTTCTCGCCTTTCGGGCCCTGTGGTCCGGCCTCGCCTTGCGCGCCGGTGTCGCCCTTGTCACCCTTCAATCCTTGTGGGCCTTGCGGACCTTGTGCGCCCTGCGGACCTGCCGCGCCAGTGTCGCCTTTCTCGCCCTGGTCGCCCTTGTCACCTTTGTCACCTTTCGGGCCCTGCGCGCCGCGCTCGCCGTTGCCGCTAACCGCAAAATATGCGTACGGAACCGACTGCAGTTTGGTCAGCCCCATGTCGGTGTAGCTGGTGCCGCCGTTGGCGTCCATCTCAACACGCATCCACACGTTGCCGCCGGCCCAGTCGACACTGTCAATCGTCTGGCCGCTGGCTGGCACGCCCGCGCCCACTGTCACCGCCAAAACGCCGTATGCGTTGGTCTCGGCGGTATGTGTCTCACGGTACATCACTT
>JAEEGL014771273.1_pt1 | contig 13991 bp, 9 predicted proteins | sample 9134231 | NCBI WGS metagenome assembly JAEEGL01 (sample SAMN16246548, study PRJNA631951) | gut metagenome | biome: gut microbiome; feature: rumen; material: fiber-attached | host: Bos | place: Iran: Karaj | collected 2018-10
TATTTCTCGGAGGTGTAAGATGACCGGCAGAGTTTTAGTTGGGATGAGCGGCGGTGTAGACAGTGCGGTTGCTGCTTATATCCTGAAAGAATCCGGTTATGAAGTTATAGGTTTGACTCTGAGGACATGGGACAGCGGTGACAGCCGCTGCTGTGCCATAGAAGACGCGAGAGAGACAGCCAGGATACTCGGTATACCATATCATGTTCAGAACTGTGTCTCTGAGTTTAATGAGAGAGTAGTAAAACCTTTTATTAAAAACTATATTAGCGGTAATACACCTAGCCCATGCGTTATCTGTAACAGAGAAGTCAAGTGGGAACGGATGATGTATGCAGCTAATGTTTTAAAAGCTGATTTTATCGCTACGGGTCACTATTCCTCTGTAGTTCAGCTTGAGAACGGCCGATATGCTGTAGTTCGTGGAACTGACGATACTAAAGACCAGTCTTATATGCTGTACAGGCTGACGCAGGAGCAGCTTTCGCGTACTATAATGCCGCTCGGAGGATTTTCTAAAACTCAAGTCAGAAGGATCGCAGAGGAAGCGGGACTACCTTCTGCCTCAAGTCCCGATTCACAGGAGATTTGCTTTGTAACTGACGGAGATTACGGCGACTATATCGTTTCTCATGCAGAGGATCCTTTACCAGGTGAAGGTGCTATTGTAGATTCAAACAATCATGTTTTAGGCAAGCACCGGGGCCTATTCAGGTATACAACCGGACAGAGGCGTGGGCTTGGTGTCAGCGGTGGAAAACCACTGTATGTTATCGGTAAAAATACTGAAACTAATACACTTATAATCGGAGAGGAAAGCGAACTGTATTCATCCCGCCTGACAGCCGGCAGCATCAACTGGATGGCAGTTTCTGGATTGGATCAGCCTATGCGATGCCGCACAAAAATAAGATTCAGTCATTCATTTGCAGACGCTCTCGTTGTTCCTGAAGATAACGATCACGTTGCTGTTGAATTTGATACGCCGCAGAGAGCTGTTACGCCTGGTCAGTCAGTTGTATTCTACGACGGCGATACTGTTGTCGGCGGAGGTATCATAGAATGATCAAGCGCTGTCTCAGAAGTGATTTGCTTTCGAGACAGCGCTGATTCTATTATTCTGTTTTCTATCGCTTGTATTCCATTTATGTTAAAAATGAAATATAATTAATGTATCTGCTAGACGGAGCTAACAATAATGGTTATACATGAAAAAGCCTATGCAAAACTGAATTTATCGCTTGACGTTCTTTCACGTATGGAAGACGGCTATCACAGTATGCTTATGGTGCTACAGTCTGCTGATTTAAGCGATGATGTAACGATAGAGATCACAAGCGGAAGTGGGATTTATATTGATACTGATTTACGATATATTCCCTCTGATTCTAGAAATATCGCATGGAAAGCAGCCGATCTCTTTCTAAAAGAGACTGGAATCAATGGATGCAGCTTGGATATAAGTATTAAAAAAAGAATACCTGTATGTGCCGGGATGGGCGGAGGAAGCGCTGATGCTGCCGCAGTGTTGCGAGCATTAGACAAAGGTTTCAATACTGACTTGAACTCTGTTAGCCTCATGAAGTTAGCGGAACAGATTGGTTCAGATGTTCCATTCTGCATTTACGGGGGTACTGCACTCGCGGAAGGTCGGGGGGAAATACTTACCGAACTCCCGCCGTTGCCAAAGTGTTACATACTGATATGCAAGCCAAAGTTTTCTGTTTCAACACCGGAACTGTTCGCTCTGATTGACTGCAAAAAGATCACTTGCAGGCCTGATACGGCGGGTATACTTGAAGCACTGTCTGAGGGGTCACTAAACGGTGTCTGCAGAAGAATGTATAACGTGTTTGAACCAGTTCTTCCTTCCGGAATCAAAACAGTAACAGCAATAAAGCAAATAATGCTTGAGAACGATGCTCTTGGAGCAGTTATGACTGGTACAGGTTCCGCTGTTTTCGGTGTATTTTCAAATGAAGGTTTTGCAAAGAATGCTGCTGACAGACTTTCTGCTGAATACGGTCGATGCTATTTGTCTTCACCTGTCAACAGAATCGAAGCATTATAGTTTTCTTTATTATCCATACTTGTAATAATAAACCGTTCTGTCCTGAAATCAGAACATATAAGCAATTATTATTTATAAAGATAGGGGATGCAAAATGAAAGTTCTTCTCGTCAATGGAAGCCCGAATGAAAACGGATGTACTTATACTGCTCTTAGTGAAGTCGCCTCAGCACTTAATGAGTGCGGCATAGACACCGAAATATTTCAAATCGGTAAAGACAGCGTTCACGGTTGTATTGCATGCAATGCATGCAGTTCGATGGGAAAATGCGTTTTCGATGATGACAAGTGCAATGAACTAGCAGCTCGTATTACTGAAGCTGATGGAATCGTTATAGGAACACCTGTATATTTTGCAGGTCCGAACGGAGCCCTCTGCGCGTTATTGGACAGAGCTTTTTATTCATGTCCTGCAGATTTACGTTTCAAACCAGGTGCTGCAGTAGTTAGCTGCCGTCGCGGTGGCGCCAGCGCGGCTTTTGATAGGATAAACAAGTACTTTACAATTCGACAGATGCCTGTTGTTTCATCGGTGTATTGGAACTCGGTACACGGTAACAAACCTGAGGAAGTTATGAAGGACCGTGAGGGCCTTCAGACGATGCGTTATTTGGGACGAAATATGGCATTTCTGCTTAAATCGATATCTGAGAGCAGTGAGCCGTTTCCTGAAAACGAAATCCGTGAACGTACGAATTTCAGTCACGGAAAATAATAGATTCAGGACTTCTGCGTAATACGCGCGGAAGTCCGTATATTAATATCTTTGAAAGGGGGGACGGAATATGCTGAAACTGATACTGGGACCTGCAAGAACGGGCAAAACAACTTCCATGATGAATGAGATAAAGGATCTCTGCCAGAAAGGCGAAACGGGACTTTATCTGCTCGTTCCAGATCAGTATTCGCATATGGCTGAGCGAATGTTCTGCGCAGTATGCGGAAACACAGCATCACTGCATGGTGATGTATTGACCTTTAACAGTCTTGCGTCACGTATACTGAGCGAAACTGGACACGCTTCATGCGTAACGGTTAACAATGCCGGCCGTATGCTCATGATGAGCCGAGCACTACAAACTGCTTTACCTGATCTTAGCGTATTCTGCAGACGTACAGGAAATACCTCTTTCATTAAAGAACTTGTCGAGACAGCATCGGAGTTAAAGAACGCATGTGTCACTTCTGATGATATTCGAAAAGCCTCATTAAGCGCAGATCCGCCTCTTTCTGAAAAGCTAAACGATCTTGCACTAATACTGGAAATCTACTGGAGCCTTTTTAGTGCTTCTCGTCTTGATCCTGATGACAAACTTAAGATTGCTTCAGAAGTACTTGAAACCAGTTCTTTCTCTTCATGCGTTAAGATATGGGTCGACGGCTTTGCTGACTTCTCAGCGCGCCAGCTTGAGATGTTAAAGAAACTGATCAGATGTAATGCTGATCTAACAGTAAGTCTTTCATGTGATTCATTAAGCAGTGTAAGCGATGTATTTGATATTACGCGCATTACTGCAGCACAGTTGATTTCGATTGCTGAATCATGCGGTACTAATGTTATATCTCAAGTTTTTCGTCGTGGCGGGGATCTATCTGACAGTTTCCAGGTACTTGAGAGAGTTTTGTCGGGGCAGAAGATTAAAGCAAATAAATATGACGGTTCTATAGCTGTTGTACGTGCATCAAGTATTACTGAAGAATGTGAGTTTGCTGCCTCTAAAGTGCTTGAATTTGTCCGGAGCGGATATAGATGGCAGGATATTGCTGTTGTCTGCGGATCGTGGGATCAATACCGTGCTCTCGGTAAAAGTGTTTTTGCAAAGTACGGTGTACCTCTTTACACAAATGAAAAAACGAATCTTCTCATGCTTCCGCCTGCAGCCCTTATCTCAGCTGCACTTAATATCATAGTATCCGGATGGGAGTACTCAAACGTTTTCAGATATCTAAAGACAGGTATACCTGATATTTCACACGATGAGTGCGATAAGCTGGAAAACTATGTCCTTCAATGGAACATAAGCGGTTCTATGTGGTATTCTGACGATCCTTGGATTATGTCTTTGAGCGGATTTCAAGCAGATGGACCCGACGCTGATAAAGAAAGTCTTGATGAAATCAATGATATACGGCGCCGTGCAGCTTTTCCAGTCATAGAACTGCAGTCTGCTTTATCAGATAATAAGACAGTCCGTGAGAAGCTGACTGATGTATTCCGCTTTCTAGAAGATATACGACTTTCAGATAAGATTGAAACAATCGCAGCAGAATATGAAAAATCTGGAGATTATCAGACAGCAGATACATACCGACAGGCATGGGATTCTATAGTAGACGCGATGGATCAGTTTTGCGCTGTGTGCGGAGAATCAGTGTTCGATCTTAAAGAGTTCCTTTCACTGTGGGAGCTCGTCCTAACTCAGTACAGCATTGGGACAATACCGCCCGCTGTCGATACTGTATCTTTCGGTGACTTTGAACGTGTAAGGAAGAGGGGGACGAAGTGTCTTTTGATACTCGGCGCTGCAGATGATGCAATACCTCGAATTACAAATTCCAGTGGAATATTCTCCGATTATGAGCGAGATGTGCTTATCAGAACAGGTTTATCATTAAGACTGTCTACTTCAACGAGAATAGCTGTAGATATGTTTGATGCATATTCTACCTTGATGCTTCCTGAAGAACGTCTTGTTTTATCGTGGTCTTCATCAGATCTTAAAGGATCTGAAAAACGTCCATCACCGGTACTTACTCAAATCTGTGACTGTCTTGGGATAACACCTGTTTATGCTGATCCCTCTGAGTTCAGGCTTGCGGCGCGTATTCCATGTGTTGAACATGCTCTTCAGAATCCGGGTTCGGCAGCACGGTTTTTGTGTGACTATGACACAGAATTATGCGAACGGCTTAATAAAGTTGTATCTTCAGTTGATCCATATCGCGGCTCTCTTTCTGCGGATTCGGCTAAAGCGCTGTACGGCAATGATGTGAGTCTCTCAGCTTCAAGGATCGAAAAATTCTATTCATGCAGGTATCAGTATTTCCTTAAGTACGGTCTTAAAGCAAAACTACGCGCAAAGGCAGAACTAGATCCGATTCAAATCGGTTTATTCCTGCATAAAGTTTTTGAAAACACAATTGCTGAGATAAAGGAAATGGGCGGCTTCAAAGCAGTAAGCGATGATATATGTGCTGAAATAACAAGAAAACATGTTCGTGAGTATGTTGACAGTGTATTGTTAGCTGCTGTTTCAAGATCAGGACGAATAAAATATCTGGTCGACAGGATATCTTCTGATGCCATTCAGATAATGCTCGAGATGGCTGGGGAGTTCAGAGCATCTGACTTTAACCCTTTGGATTTCGAACTCTCTATCTCTGAAAGTGAAAGCCTTTCCTCAAATGATGATTCGAATTTAGGTAAGCATTTAAACACTTACGGCATCGTTGACAGGGTCGACGGATGGCTCCACAACGGCAGACTATATCTGCGTGTAATAGATTATAAGACCGGCAAAAAGTCCTTCTCATTTACTGACGTCTGGAACGGCGTCGGGATTCAGATGCTCATTTATCTTTTCGCTTTGGAAAGAAACGGCTCAAAGCTATTTAACCATGAAATAGTACCAGCAGGCGTACTGTATGTTCCCGCCAGAGACGCTGTAATCTCTGTCAGCAGAGGCGCAACAGATCTTGACATAAGCAAAGAACGATCTAAGCAGGTGCGACGCAGCGGACTTGTACTTGCAGATGATGATGTTTTGAACGCTATGGAAAACGGCAAAGACAAACGTTATTTACCTGTTAAACTTGACAAGAACGGTCGCTGTACAGGTGACTATCTTATCTCCCTTGAAAAGCTCGGAAAACTTTCCGTTCATATCAGAAAGCTTCTTGACAGAGTCGGAAATGAGCTGCTTTCAGGTTCGATAACTGCTGATCCGTACTGTAAGAGCGGCAAAAACGATGCTTGCATATTCTGTGATTACAAACAATTCTGCGCTTTTGGTGACTACTTGGATGATAGCATAAGGCGCATTAAGAATTTGAAATCAGATGTGTTTTGGAAGATGATTGATGAGGAGACAAAGTAATGAGCGGTTCAATCAAACTAACCAATGAGCAGGAAGCTGCCGTTTTTAACAGCGGCGGTTCTCTTCTGGTATCTGCTGCTGCTGGTGCAGGGAAGACAATGGTACTCGTTGAACGGCTAATGCATTATTTGACAGCGTCAGAGTCTGAATCAGATATTACGGATTTCCTAGTAATAACATATACCAGAGCCGCTGCTGCTGAACTACGCTCGAAAATTCTGAATAAGATTACTGAAATCTCATCTTTAAATCCGGATAACAGACATCTGAGACGCCAGGCATCGCTTTGCCTAAAAGCCAGTATAAGCACTATACATTCATTTTGTACTGAGATAATCCGTGAAAATGCCCATATGCTGGATATACCGCACGATTTTCGTGTACTTGATGGAGAAGAATCAGAGATTATTAAAGCCGATACACTTGATAAGGTCCTTGAAAACCGTTATCTCTGTATGGATTCTGACAGTGATTTTCGTACGCTTGTTGACTTCATAGCTGAGTCTAGAGGTGATTCAAAGCTTCGTGAAGCAATCTTGAACGCGTATTCCAGTCTTCAATCGCATCCACAGCCTGCACGTTGGATCAACGAACAATTAAAAGCTTTCAGCATGGAAGGTGTCAAGGATATCTCTGAAACTGTTTGGGGCAAGGAACTTGTTAGTTGGGCAAGACGTATTATTGAACACATCAGGGGGGCTATGGTAGCTAAATATGATGAGATGTCATCGTATCCAGAAGCACTTAAAGCTTATGGCACTAGCTATAAAGAAATGATTCGTTCATATGACGAATTTTTAGAAGCTCTTGAACACGGGTGGGACGAAGCTGTAGCCTCAGCAGTTTTCCAGTTCCCTGGTGTTAAACCACTTAAAGGTTTTGATGATATAAAAAAAACAAGAAATATGGCAAAATCAAGTTCTGCAAGAGTATCAACTGTTTTCTCGACTCTGTCTGATTCGCTAATAGATGATATGAAAACGACTTATCCAGCCGTTTCTTCATTTTTAAACCTTCTGCTAGACTTCGATAGAGCATATTCTAAAGAAAAAAAACAGCGAGGTGTGATCGATTATTCTGATCAGGAACATATGTGCCTTAATCTGTTGTATGATTTTAGTAATAATAAACCGACGGACCTTGCCGCTTCAATGTCTAATCGATTCCGTGAAATACTAGTCGATGAGTATCAGGATATCAACGCAGTACAGGAATTAATATTCAATTCAGTTTCAAATAAAGGTAAAAACCTGTTTATGGTTGGAGATGTCAAACAGTCTATTTACAGGTTCAGACTTGCCGATCCAACTATTTTTATCAAAAAATACACATCATTTAAACCTGCTGATCAGGTTGCTGACGGCGAAGCTAGAAAGATAGTTCTATCGAAAAACTTCCGTTCAAAAAAGGGAATACTTGATGCTGTTAACTATATGTTCAGCAATCTAATGTCTAAACAGCTCGGTGAATTGGACTACACATCTGAGGAATACCTGACAGCTGGACGTGATTCATGTGACTCACATGATATACCTGTAGAATTTGATGTTTTGGATACAACAGGCATAGATGATGACCCAAATATAAATCCTGAAGCAGGTTTTATTGCAAACCGAATACAGTCATTACTATCCAGCGGCATGTTAATTCCTGACGGTACAGGTGGGACAAGACCGCTAGAAGCTTCAGATATATGTATCCTCCTTCGTTCGCTAAAAGGAAAAGCGCCTATATATGCATCTGCACTCCTCAAGAAGGGTATACCGGTAGCAATGAGCGATACAGGCAGTTATTTTGAGACACTTGAAATATCAGTAATATATTCACTCCTTTCCGTCATAGACAATCCTATGCAGGATGTCCCACTGATAACAGTCTTGAAGAGCCCCCTGTTTAAGTTTGAGCCTGATGAACTAGCCGAGATACGTGCATCGAACAGAGACTGCGACTTCTATAGCGCATTATGCAAATACGCGGATAAATCTGAAAAGTGTAAGGCATTTCTTGATCAATTAAATGTTCTTCGAAGAATATCCAGAGAGTTGTCTGCAGAAGATTTGATTTTCTATATACTTGATTCAACTTCATTATATGCAATTGCTGGTGCCATGGTAGGCGGAAGGACCAGACAAGCAAATCTCATGCTTTTTGCACAGTATGCCAGAGAATATGAGAATAACGGATATAGGGGATTGTTTGGATTTATAACGCATATCAGAAAAATGATAGAGCAAGAGAAAGATCCTGATCCTGCAGACGCACGAATCGCCCCTAACGGCGTTTCGTTGATGACAATACACAAGTCAAAAGGCCTCGAATACCCTGTAGTAATCATTGCGGATACGTCAAAACGGTTTAATCTCACTGATGCTTCAAAACCTGTACTGTTTCAGTCAGAGTTAGGCGTTGGCTTCAAATGTAGAGACTTGTCAAAGCGAATACAGTTTCCCACGATCGCACGTGACGCAGTAGCTTGCCGTATAAATCTTGATTCACTGTCAGAAGAGCTCAGAGTTCTTTATGTCGCTATGACAAGAGCAAAAGAAAAACTAATTATAACTGCTTCTTTTGATAAAGCTGACGCTCACATTAATAATCTTCTTGCGGAAACATCAGTTCCTGTTTCGCCGGGAGTAATAGAGAGCAAGAACTGTTATGCAGACTGGCTAATGCTTGTATCCCTTACAAGACCGGAATCATCCGTTTTCGGTGTCTGTCCAGCCACTTCACATACACAGGAATTAGGCAGTCAATGGAGTATTAATTATATAAAACTTGCAAACTTAGGTCAGTATAACCAGATTGAAAAAGACTATGCCCAAATTGCGCCTTTAATTAACTCTACAGATAAGGATGATGTACAGGATATAGATAACCGTAATCTTGATATAGATAAACTCATAGAAAATCTGAATTGGAAATACCCGGCAGCAGGTGCTGAGGCGATTCCTGCGAAGATGACAGCTACAGAATTGAAAGGAAGATCAATTGACTCCGAGATTTACGAAGATGCAAAGCTTTATCTTCCAAAGAATCAAGATGATAAATACAGACGTCCAGTATTCTTATCCGGTAAGTATCAGATCACTGCAGCCGAGAAGGGAACTGCGATTCATGCTGCCATGAATTACGCGGATCTAAAACGATGTACGGACTTACAGAGCACAAAACTTGAGATAGAACGCCTTAATTCACTTGGTTATCTGACTGAACAACAGGCCTCTGTTGTCGATCCGTATATGTTGCTTGAATTCGTAACTTCTCCGCTTGGTCAGCGCGTGCTCGCAGCAAAAGAGCTGCATAGAGAATTTAAATTCTCTGTTCTTCTTCCCGCCAGAACTCTAGGACTTTGGTCAGTCGATGATAAGATACTATTCCAGGGCGCAATCGACTGCTGGTTTGAAGACAACGATGGGATTACAATAATTGACTTTAAAACAGATCGTATAACTGATGAAAACTTTAATGATCGCATCATAGCATATACGGCGCAAGTGAATTCTTATTCTCTAGCACTTCACAGCATTACAGGGAAGAAGATAGCCCACTGTATACTGTATTTCTTTTCTAACAGCATGGCTGTGGATCTAATAGCACAGCAGAAATAGAACACATTTAAAAACATGCAAAAAAACAGTTGCAATTTCAAATATTATGTGCTAAAGTAATTAGGCTTATGAATATGTTAAGAAAGAGGTGAACAGAATGAAGGAAGGGATACATCCCGATTACCAGCAGACCACTATAAGGTGCGCTTGCGGTGAGGTTATTGAAACGGGAAGCACGAAGAAGGACATCAAAGTCGAGATCTGTTCCAAGTGTCACCCCTTTTATACAGGCAAGCAGAAGCTGGTCGATACCAGCGGTCGTGTTGATAAGTTCAATAAGAAGTTTGGCCTGAAATAACCAGATGACCCGCACCTTGATGGTGCGGGTCTTTTTATCCTTATATGGAGGTCATTCTTTTGGAAGAAATACATATAGAAAAAGCTGTACTTGCCGGCCTATCGGCCGACAGTATGGATGAGCGCGAACGTTCAACCGATGAGACCATGGATGAACTCGAGCAACTTTTGATAACTGCCGGCGGTGAATCATTTGGTCGTGTCCTTCAGAACCGACATACGCCTGATCCGCGTACTTTTATCGGGGACGGCAAAGTTGCTGAACTTAAAGAGATAATTACAGCTAAAGAATGTACTCTTGCAGTGTTTGATAATGAATTGTCTCCATCACAAATGCGGGCGCTTTCAGAAGATCTTGGAATTAGAGTAATTGATAGATCTTCACTAATACTCGATATATTTGCTCAGCGTGCACAGACTAAAGAAGGCCGACTGCAGGTTGAACTTGCTCAATATAAATATCTGCTTCCTCGTCTAACAGGTATGTGGTCTCATCTTGTTCGTCAGACAGCTTCTTCCAGTCCTATAGGAACGAGAGGTCCAGGTGAAACACAGCTTGAAACAGATAGACGGCATATTAGAAGACGTATTTCAAAACTTGAAGAAGAGCTCGAGGAAGTACGTCGTATACGCGCGACCCAGCGCAGAAAAAGAGAAAAGAACGGGATGCCGGTAGTATCCCTCGTCGGTTACACAAACGCAGGGAAATCTACTTTGCTGAACTATCTTACAAAGGCCGGTATTCAGGCTAATGACCGTTTATTTGATACACTGGATACTACCACGCGTCGCTTAAGGATTAACGATAATGAGGAAGTCCTGCTAACTGATACTGTCGGTTTTATCCGTAAACTCCCACATCATCTTGTCGAAGCGTTCAAAGCAACTCTTGAAGAATTATCTTATGCTGATGTATTGCTTCATGTGATTGATGCATCAAATCCGAACTGGCGTGAGCAGGCGGAGATCGTCGAGAGCCTCATTACACAGCTTGAAGCTGAAAAGACGCCAAGGATCGATGTATACAATAAATGCGATCTCGTTCCTGAAGATATACTGCCTCGTGACGACAGATCAGTAAGGATATCAGCAAAGACAGGTGAGGGAATTGAATCTCTTTTGGCAATGATCGGCGAAATAGTCGATAAAGGGAAAAAACGGGTTTCACTTAAAATCCCATATGAAAAGTCCGGCCTTCTTGATCAGATACACCGTGACGCCCAGATTATCTCCGTTGAGTATCTTGACTCAGAAATCTCAGTTGTTGCTGTATTAAATCCCGACCTATATGGCAAGTTGAAAGATTACGTAGTTTAGGCTGATTGAATATGACAGAGTACTATGTTCCTACTGGCAGCGGAGCTGCCGAAATAGTTGAAAAAAGATCGCGCTTTATAGGACACATTTGGCGTATTTCATCTGAAGAAGAAGCACGTAGATATGTTTCAGAGATGAAATCTAAGTATTACGATGCAAGGCATAATTGCTGGTGCTGTATTGTTCGCGATGGCGGTACTCTTCGCTATTCTGATGATGGCGAGCCCCAGGGTACTGCCGGTCAACCGATGCTTGAAATGTTCCAGCGGTCTGGTGTTACAGATGTCTGTTGCGTCGTGACACGCTATTTCGGCGGAATACTCCTCGGTACCGGCGGACTATTGCGTGCGTACACACAAGCTGCAAAGCTCGCACTCGAAGATGCTGGACTCTCTGTCGTACGCCTTTGGGAGTGTGTTACCGTGCTCTGCGATTACAATCTATTCGAACGCGTAAAGCTTGAGATATCAGCGTCTTCAGGCATTGTAACCAATACGGATTACAGTGACAAGGTGCTTATTGATGCCGTCGTACCTGAGGGCGCGTCTAAGATGTTCTTTGAGCGTATGAGCGATATATCCTCAGGAACTGCAGTCTGCTCTCTCACTGGAACAGAAATGAGGGACGTCCCTTTAACGTTAAAATTATTTTGAATCTGCTATTGCAAATCATATTTTAATGTGTTATCATACTTTTCGCGACATCCGGGTGTAGCGCAGATTGGTAGCGCGCTTGAATGGGGTTCAAGAGGCCGCTGGTTCAACTCCAGTCACTCGGACCAAAACCGTTGAAGACATTTGTCTTCAACGGTTTTTGTTTTTATGATCATATTATACTAACTATGTTCATCTCATAACTGCTTTTATTAAACATTATTTGTAGGTAGTATTAAACATCTTAATATTGAAAATGATCTAATAAGGCTGTTAAAATATTAACAGTAGAGGTGAGCTTATGAATAACATATTTGAATTACCTGATCATTGGGATGAAACTACAGATATTGCTGTTATAGGTTCAGGTTTTGCCGGATTGTCCGCAGCTATTAAGGCTGCTGAAGCAGGTGCGCGTGTCATCATCATCGAGAAAATGTCACACTATGGCGGAAACTCTCTGATCTCCGGGGGAGGGTGCTGTAGTTACGACAGCAGGCTCCATTTCCGTCAGAAGCTTGGACTTGGTGATGATTCCTGGCAGCTTCATATGGATGATACAATCAAAGGCGGAGATAATAAGAGCATACCTGAGCTTGTTGAGATCATGGTCAAACATGCACCCGATGCTATTGATCTATTTCTTAAAGTCGGAGTAGAATTTGCCGATACACTTCCTCGCTTAGGTGGACACTCCGCTCACAGAAGTTATCTGACGATCGGAAATAAAGGTATCATAATGACTGAGCCGCTACTGAAATCAGCAATTGATGCGGGCGCTATACTTCGGCTGAATACTGCCGTTACGCGCATTTGGCGTGCAGGTCCTGATTCTCCAGTCGAAGGAATCGAAATTAAAACTGTTGATAGCATCAAAGAGCTGCGTGTTCGTCAGGCAATCATAATCGCCTCTGGAGGTTTTTCACAGGATGTTGAATTCAGGAAAAAATATAATCCAAATCTGACAGAAGCGTATAACTGCTCTAATCATAAGGGAGCTACTGGCGAATGCATACGCTTTGCACAGTCTATAGGTGCAGACGTTATTCATATGAAATATATACAGTTGTTTCCTACAGCGAATCCAAATACAGGAGGGCTTGATAAACAAGCTCTTGACGCATACTCCAGTACCGGTTTCGGTTCCGTCTGTGTCGACAAAAACGGCAGAAGATTTGTAAATGAACTTGGCCGTAGGGATGAGGTGTCAGACGCTCAGATTCTGGGTCTAAAAGATAAGCCAACGTATACGATACTTAATAAAAAGATATTTGATGCACTTGCTGTTTCAGATATTGATATACAGGCAGGAATAAAAAGCGGACGCATAACCTCCGCAGAGACAGTTTCGGAGCTTGCAGAGAAACTAAATATGGCAGAACTGACCGACACTATCAATAAACACAACAGATATCTTGAAACCGGCATTGACCCTGAGTTTAATAAAGAAATCAGCAGATTCATGGTTCCCATGACGGATGGCCCTTTCTACGCTATTTCACAATGGCCGACAATACATTTCTGCATGGGCGGTATACGCTTTGATAAAGAAGCTCATGTTCTTGATACAGCAGGCAATATTATTCCCAGACTGTATGCAGCAGGGGAATGCTGCGGCGGTATTCATGGTGCAAACAGACTTGCGGGAAATGCTATTACTGAATGCATCGTATTTGGCACTATCGCCGGATTCAATGCATCAAAAGAAACACCGAACGATTAGCGTAAAAAAAACGGTTGAATGAATAAAGGCCGTGTCTTAAAGACACGGCCTTTATTTACTAGTTTTTTTGTTTGTTTTTTTCGTAAAGGATCTGAAGACCAGAGATCAGGATATCAGGTTCTAAATGGAAGTCACGCTTGCAGTACGGCTTAACTATAGAACTAAGGCCACCGGTCAATACAGCGCTGACAGGCTTTCCAAGTTCAGCTTCCAGTCGTTCAATCA
>JAEEGL015504958.1_pt1 | contig 13991 bp, 12 predicted proteins | sample 9134231 | NCBI WGS metagenome assembly JAEEGL01 (sample SAMN16246548, study PRJNA631951) | gut metagenome | biome: gut microbiome; feature: rumen; material: fiber-attached | host: Bos | place: Iran: Karaj | collected 2018-10
AAGAACTATCGTCTGTAACTCCTGTAACTCCTGAACTTCTGCAACTCCCCAAAAGTCTCTTTCATCCTACATAAGGAGCCGCTGGCGCGCCTCTTCCTGAGCTTCGATGACACGGTCGCACCACTGGTCGAAGTCGGGATCGAGCTGCTGACACTCGGGATGACTGAGAATGTGGCGCACACAACGGCGCACGCCCTCATCGAAACGCACATATGCCTGGAAAACCGGCACGACACGCTTCAGCTTCTCACAGTCAAAAACCACAGTGGCAGCCTTATCGCCCAGCAGGTTGCCCTCCACATCGTAGGCCGCAGGCGCCACACTGGCGAGGAACGAAGACGACACATAGTAGGGGTGGAATTCAGCATCGAGCGCCTCGGCGACGGTGGCATAGATCTGATTCCATGTCAGCGACTCGTCGCTCATAATCTGGAACGCCTCGCCGATGGCGTGGGGATTGCCCAGCAAGCCAATATAACCACGGGCGAAGTCCTCGTTCCATGTGAGTGTCCACAAAGAGCTGCCGTCGCCATGCACCAGCACAGGCTTGCCCTCCATCATGCGACGGAGCACCTGCCAACTGCCGTTCAGTCCATGCAGCCCCACGGGGACGCTGCGCTCACAATAGGTGTGGCTGGGGCGGACAATGGTGACAGGGAAGCCCTCTTCACGGTATAGTCGCCAGAGAAGGTGCTCGCAGGCTATCTTGTCACGTGAGTATTGCCAGTGGGGATTGGCCAGCGTGGTGCCCTCATTGATGATATGGCTGCGCACGGGCTTGTTATAAGCCGAGGCCGAACTGATGTAGACGTACTGCCGGGTCCGCTTGGCAAAGAGGCGATAGTCGCGCTCCACCTGACTGGGAACGAATCCGATGAAATCGCAGACCACATCGAAACGCATGTCGGCAAGCAACGACTCCACAGCTGCCTCGTCGTTGATGTCGGCCAGAATCTGATTGACACCAGCCGGAACTTCCTGCTGACGTGTGCCTCGGTTGAGGAGCCACAGCTCGTGTTCGCTTGTTGCAAGCTGGCGGGTAATGGCGCTGCTGATGGTGCCTGTGCCGCCGATGAATAGGATTCTCATAATGGGTAATGGATGATGATGATAGATAATAGTATATAGAGATAATGTATGATGGTGCAAAGGTACGAATAAGTGAGCGAAATACCAAATTTATTTGAGCATTTCCGAACGAGAGTACTTATCTAAAGATAGCAATTATAAACGGAAATGGCGACAAACAATGCTGCAAAATGAAGCATTTAGGGAGAAAAAGAACGAAAACGTCTCTGAATTGAAAAAAAAGACTTACCTTTGCACCGATATTGAACAACGACAACGAATCTTACGGATTGAACCAATGAAGAACAATAAGAAGAGAGGCCTTGGACAACTGATGCCCGCATGCCTGCTGGCACTGTTGCTGACGGGATGCGTCACTAGCCAGAACACAAATTACATGCAGGATCTGACCGACGGACTGGAGATTCCCGTAGAGGGATACGACATCCGCCTGCAAGAAGGCGACGACATTGTGGTGTTTGTGAAGACCAAGGACGAGGTGCTCACCGAGCTGTTCAACGTGTCTACGCCGATGGCACCCACACAGGTGGTGCTCACCGTGGCCAAGGACGGATGCGTGGACATAGCCGGAGTGGGAAAAGTGGCCGTAAAAGGCATGACTCGCACCGAGGCCGCCAGCGCCATCAAGCGGAAGATTGTGGAGCAATACGGGGCCAGCGATGCCGTGGTAAGCGTGACGTTCAGCAACCTTGGCTTCTCGGTAATGGGAGAAGTGAACGGCCCGGGCCACTTCGACATTGAGAAAGACCAGATGACGCTGCTCGAAGCTCTGAGCCGCGCCGGCGACCTCACCATCAAAGGCGTGAGAGAAAACGTGATGGTCATCCGTCAGGAAGGCAACCAGAAGAAGGTGTATGCCGTGGACCTGACGAACGGCAAGGAACTGATGAAGTCGCCCGCTTTCTACATACATCAGGACGACGTGGTCTACGTGTCGGGCAACAAGATGAGACAACGCGAGTCTACCGTCAACGGCAACACATGGATGTCGTCGTCGTTCTGGCTCTCACTCACGTCGCTGGCCGTCACCGTGGCCGTGCTGGTGTTCAAATGATTCCCCATAGAGAGGGAAGCCCCGATCACAGGAAGGGCTCCACATCTCACTTTTCACTTATCACTTTTCATATTTTAGGCTAATGGCAAACGAATATAACAAAGGAGTAACGTTCAGACAATACGTTGACGCATGCAAGAAAAACAAATGGTGGTTTCTGGCCTCGATGGTGGCCATTGTGGGCATTGCATCGCTCTATCTCATCATGAAGGAGCCCGTCTATGAGCGGGCTGCGCAGGTGATGATAAAGGAAGACAGCAGCCCCAGCTCCAAGCTGACCGCCGGACTGAGCATGATTCAGGGCATGGGGTCGCTGTTTGGCGCCTCGTCGAACGTCACCAACGAACTCATCGCCATGCAGACACCGCAGAGCGTGATGGAGGTGGTGAAGCGACTGCACCTCGACTACGACTACACCGTGCGCCCCTTCCTCGCCAAGGAGACGCTCTACGAGGAGACGCTGCCCATCAACGTCACCGTGAGCGACCTGAAAGACAACGACCTCGCCTACATGAAAATCAAGCTCGAAGGCGGAAAACTCACCATGTGGAAGTTCCGCAAGAACAAGAAGAAATATGGCGACGAGGTGAGCGGACACATCAACCAGACGATGAAGACGCCGATAGGCGACGTGAAGGTGGAGGCCACAAAATACTACACAGGCAAGGAGGATATGACCATCCGTGTGATGCGTACGCCGCTCATCCGCAAGACCGACGCCTGCCTGAAACATCTCGATGCAGGCATCACAGAGGAACTTGGCTCGGTCATCGACCTCAGCTATGAGGACGTGGTGCCACAGAGAGCCGTCGACTTCCTGAACGAACTCATTCAGGTTTACAACGAGAAATGGATGCTCGATGAGAACCAGCTGAACTCCACAACCACACAGTTCATCGACAACCGCATGGGAGAAATCGTGGCCGAACTGGGACGTGCCGAGGACGACCTCACCGACTACAAGATGAAACACGAGCTGCCCGACATCATCGAGACGACAAAACTGGCCATGAAGACCTCCGCCGAACTGGCTGGCGATCTGGCAGTATTGGAGAACCAGAAGGCCTCGGCACAGTTCATTCTGGACCACATGAGGAGCAAGGGACATGAGAATGAGACGCTGCCCGTGAACCTCTTGATCAACGACAAAGTGCTGAGCACGCAGATTGCAGAGTACAACACGCTGCAGCTGCAACGCAATAGTCTGGTGGAGAACAGCAACGCCACCAACCCTCTGGTGCAGAACCTTGACAAGCAGCTGGCCTCAATGCGCCAGAGCATACAGGCCGCCCTGACCAACGCCGTGGCGCAGACCAGCATCCAGATACGTGGACTGGAGAAGCTGCAAGGTGCCAGTTCGTCGAAGGTGAAGAACAGTCCCGTCTACGCCAAGAACCTGCTCTCGACCGAGCGACAGCGCAAAATCCAGGAGGAACTCTACATCTTCATGCTGCAAAAGCGCGAGGAGAACGTGCTCTCACAGGCATTCACACCCTATAAGACACGCATTCTCTCGTCGCCGCTGGGCGATATCAAGCCCATTGCACCGAAGAGCTACATCGTACTGCCCATCGCTTTCCTGCTGGCAATCATCCTCCCCGCCTTCTGGATTCTGATGCAACTGAACGTCAGACAACTACTGCAAGAGGAATAGCATGGCTATCATCTTCCTATATTTCTTGCTGTTCATCGTGGTGAGCTTTGCCTCCCGGGTCTTCATCAACCCCGGAGCGAGGAAGCTTTTCCAGCTGGTGCTGTGCTTCATTCTGCTCTTCGGGTTCTTCGGATTCCGCGACATCAGCATCCTCAATGACACGTCCACCTACTACGGATATTACTACCGCAATGCGCAGTATATGAGCTATAGGAACGGCTCCATCTTCACTTTCAACATCATGGAGCGCTTTGAATGGGGCTATCAGGTGCTGGCCCACTTTCTGGTAAAGTACGTATCAACCAACCCCTACACCATTATTTTCATATCGTCGCTCATCGTCACCATCGGCGACCTTTGGTTCATTAGCAAGTATGCACGCGACGTTGCGATGGTATGTTTCTTCTTTCTTATCGGCAACATTTTCTTCATGCACTACTGCATCATCCGGCAGTCGTTTGCGCTGATTATATTCTACGTGGCGTTCAGACAGATGTGCAAGGGGAGGTTGCTGCGCTACATCGTGCTCATCATTGTGGCAGCTCAGTTTCACTCATCCGCCTATATCCTGCTGCTCCTGCCGGTGTTGATGAAACTGGGAATAAACAAGCGAAACGTTATTATCCTGCTTTGCGTCAGCGCAGTCATGGGTGTTCTCATCTTCAAGATACTTTCTTTGCTGGGCATGCACGACAATCCTTACTACAAATTTGCCATTCAGCGCGAGAGCATTTCGCTCGTTGGCCTCATCGAACTGGGCATCATGGCTGTGGTTCTCTCCATCATGCTGTGGGTGCACAAGGCATCTTCCACACAGCATATCGACAAGCCGTTCTTCTGGATATGCGTGCTGGCCATGTGCGTCTGCATCATTGCGCCGACGTTCTATGGCATTGCCCGCGTCAACGAGTTCCTCTGGCCGTTCATCATGGTGCAGCTTCTGCGCTACGTCACCCCTTCTTACATGAAGCCTGTTGAGGAAGCCGAGCCAGAACAGGCAACCGAATCCGACGAGGCTTCCGCACGTCGCGGACTGCTGGCACGGAAGATAGGCATGATGGTGGTGGTGGCCATCTTTGCGGGAAAGATGATTGGTGTGAACGCTTTCCGCCCTGAATGGCTCCATGTGGTGCCCTATCAGTTCTACGATTTCGGCAAACGATACCACTATTACAACCTGTATCCACAGGAAGAATAGCCCTTTTTGCGGCCCATAACACTTTCTTTAAGACAGCGAGCCACATGAAAAAGCCCACGTTCATCCAGAGACTTCAGTCGTCCGACATTGCACGCCGGATGGCCAGCGGTGCTTTCTGGTCGTTCACTGGCACGGCACTTGGCAAGTTCATTGTGCTGCTCACCGGCATCGTCTGCGCCCGCATTCTGGGCAAAGAGAGCTTCGGACAGCTGGGCATTGTGCGCTCCACCATCGGTATGTTCATCGTGCTGGGCACGGGAGGCATCGGTGTCACGGCCACTCGTTTCATTGCCGGCTACCGCTCAACCGACAAGAGTCACGCCGCTTCCATCTATCTTCTCTCAAGCCGTTTTGCGTGGGGCGTGGGACTGTTCGTCACGCTGGTCATGCTGGCCTTGTCGTCAACGCTGGCCACGGAGGTGCTCCACTCGCCCGAACTCACCTTTTCGCTCCAACTGGGATGCCTCATGCTATTGGTGTCCATACTGAACGGCTGCGAGAACGGCACCCTGCTGGGCTTCGAGGATTTCCGCGCCGTGGCCGTCAACACACTCATCGGCAGCATCTTCGAGGCCGTCTGCATGATTGCCGGAGCCTACCTTTACGGCCTCGATGGTGCAGTACTGGGCTTCGGCATCGGCGTATTGGTGCTCTATCTGGCCAATTTCCTGTCGGTGAGAAAGGCCTTCCGCAAGTGGGACATCACCACCCGAGGGCAGAAGATATGGTCGTCTGACTGGAAGATTCTGTACCAATACAGCATCCCAGCCACCCTTTCGGCGCTGACCATCACGCCTGCTTTCTGGCTCATCCGGTCGATGCTGGTGCGCTCCGACGGCTACGGCGAGCTGGCCATCTTCGAGGCTGCCGACCAGTGGAAGGTCATCATCCTGTTCATTCCTGGCGCCATCAGTCAGATAGCACTGCCCATCCTGTCGAGCGTTCTCGACAAGAAGCGCTTCCAAAACACCCTTCTGGCCAACGTTTTGCTCATAGCTGTGGTCTCCACATTGCTGGCCGTGTTCATCGCGGTCTTCAGTCCGGTCATCATGCCGCTCTATGGCCAGACCTTCTCCGACACGCTCACGCTCTCCCTGCTTGCCGCATCCACCATTCCGTCGGCGGTTTCCAACGTTCTCGAAATGTCCATCTACAGCCGTAACAAGATGTGGACGTGCTTCCTGATGAACATGGTCTGGGCGGTGCTGATGGTGGTCTTCTCGGGCTGGTTCCTCCAAATGGGCATGGGAGCATCTGGACTTGCACTGGCCGTTCTGCTGGCCTACCTGGCCAAGACTGCCTACATGGGCATCTATTGTTACATCGACCTCAGACACCAGCCAGCCTCATGACCGACCGCGATTTCACCATCATCATCCCGGCCTTCAACGATCTGGCGTTGCTGAAACGTGCCCTTGAGTCGGTGCTTTGTCAGAAAGGCGCCAGCTTCGACGTCACCGTTGCCGACGATTCCACGACCGACGACATTGAGCGTTTCATGCGTCAGGAACATCCCACTGTTGGATACCTGCACAACCGCCCGTCGCTGGGAGCCGTTGCAAACTGGAACCGAGGGCTGGAAGAGGCCACTGGGCGCAATGTCATCCTGATGCATCACGACGAGGCAATGGCCACCGACGGCTACCTCGCAGGCATAAAAAGCCACATGGAACAGGGGACCGACGTCGTGGTTTCTGCCATCCGGGTGTTCGAAGGCGACCAGGAGCGCAAGCGGCGGTTCACACCTTCCGTGGTGCGTTTCTTCCTGCGCCATCCGTCAATGCTCTTCCTGGCCAACCCCATCGGACCATGTGCCTGCGTCGCTTTCCGCAGAGAACTGTTGCAACCCTTCGACACCCGCCTGCACTGGCTGGTGGACGTGGAGTGGTACTACCGCATGCTGCGTGGCCATACATTCAGATACGACCCGTCGCTTCACATCCTTTCCATCCACGGACACGAGGGACAAATCACGGGCAGCATGGACACCCAGGAGGTGTTTTGCGAAGACCGAAAAGAGCTCATCCGCATCTATAGCCACCGGCCGTCAGTACGTTTCATGCTGGCATTGCAGCGATATGGCATCGTGTGGCCGAAAAACATCATCAGAAAAATCAGAGGAAAATAAAGACATGAGAATCGTAAAAGTCATAGGAGGACTGGGCAACCAGATGTTCCAATATGCGCTGTCGGTGGCGCTCAGGCAGGCTTTTCCCGAGGAGCGTGTGCTGCTCGACCTGAGCTGTTTCCGCGGCTATCCCAAGCATTTCGGGTTCGAACTGCCGGGCATTTTCAACATCAGCTACGAGGAAGCGTCGTGGCGCGACGTGATGCGCGTGGCCTATCCCTTCCCCAACTTCCAGACCTGGCGCTTTGGCAGTCGCCTGTTGCCCACGCGCAAGTCGACGCTCCTGGAGAAGAACGACTTCACCTTTGAGCCCACCGCACTGACGCGACCCAAGGACACTTACTACGACGGCTACTGGCAGCACGAGGAGTATTTCCGCGACATACGGCCACAGATTCTCCAGGCCTTCTGCTTTCCCGACTTCGCCGACGAGCGCAACCAACAGGCTGCCTCGCGCATTGCGCAGACCAACAGTGTCGGCATACACGTTCGGCGCGGTGACTATCTGACCGACCCGCTGTTCCGCGGCACGGGCACACTCGACTACTACACGCAGGCCATCCGCCGCATGAAGGAGCTGACGCAGCCCGAACTGTTCGTGGTCTTCTCCAACGACATAGGCTGGACACAGCAGAACATCGCCCCCATCATTGGCGACGTGCCCATCCTCTATGCCGACTGGAACACCGGTCCACAGAGTTTTCACGACATCCACCTGATGTCGCTCTGCCGCCACAACATCATTGCCAACTCGTCGTTCTCGTGGTGGGGTGCCTGGCTTAACACCAACGAGGACAAGCAGGTCATCGCCCCTGCCTACTGGATGAACGTGAAAAACGTCTGCTCACCTGCCGCCGACAGCTGGCTGAAACTGTGAACCACTCAAGCAAGAAAGTCAAGTTGCCGGCTTTGTATGCACCAACTCTCATCGTGTTGTTTTGGCTGTTTTGAGACTGCATATCAGAGCAAAAACATTTTCCCGCCAGAAAAATGACGTTTTTTTGCCGACAAAACAGCATAATGTCGGCATAATTTTGTAACTTTGCATTCTGCAATCCTGTTAACAAAGAAAGAAAAGAGCGAACCATGGAATTCTCTGTCCTCATGTCTGTTTATGAGCGCGAACAGCCTTCCCACCTCAGGGAGGCTCTCGACAGCGTGTTTGCACAGACACTGCCGCCCACTGAAGTGGTGCTGGTGGAGGACGGTCCGCTGGTGCCCGAGCTGCATGCCGTGGTCGAAGACGAGCAGCAACGCCACGACAATCTGGTCGTCATCACACTCGACGAAAACCAAGGTCTCGGCGAAGCGCTGAACATCGGTCTCTCCCATTGCCGCTATAATCTGGTGGCTCGCATGGACACCGACGATGTGTGCAAGCCGGAACGCTTTGCCCGACAGGTTGCATTCATGGAGCAGCATCCCGACATCGACGTGCTCGGCACATGGGTCGATGAGTTTGTGGGCGACATCTCGCAGGTGGTTTCCACACGTCGTCCGCCCGAACACCACGACGACATCGTGAGCTTCGGCCGCAAGCGCAACCCCATCAACCACCCGTCGGTGATGTTCCGCCGCCACAGCGTGGAGCGCGCCGGCAGCTACCTCCATTTCTACCTTTTTGAGGACTACTATCTCTGGGCCCGCATGATTCAGCAGGGCTCACGGTTCCACAACCTTCCCGAGTCACTGCTCTACTTCCGCATGTCGGGCAACATGTTCCAGCGACGTGGCGGCCTTAGCTACGTGAAAACGGAGATTGCCTTCCAGAAGAAACTACGCCAGACGGGTTACATAGGCTATATGCGCATGATAAAGAACATTTCCATCCGAACGGCAATGCGCATCATACCTAACAAAATGCGTCAATTCTTTTACCTACACGTTCTTCGATAACCTTTTTTTTCCATATTATGATGTTTTATGGAAAAAAATTGCTACCTTTGCACCCGCTTATCATTAACCGCCCTCGGACGGAAAAAAATAATGCATATTTTTTGCATCCTCGGATAATAAAAAGGTGCATTCTGCGTTATTATAGTAATGCGGTATATCGAAACAGTTTCTTTAAAGACCGAAATGGAGCAACAAACAGAATATATAAAAGACGGCATGAACGGGTTTGAGCGCAACGTGAAGCGCATCGCAGACTGCCTGGCGGCCGCTCTTTGCTTGATTCTTTTCTCCCCGCTCTTCCTTGTTTGCTACATTGGTGTACGCAAAGAGGATGGTGGTCCTGCTATCTACAAGCAGGAGCGCATAGGTCGTTTCGGCAGACCCTTTTACATCTACAAGTTCCGAAGCATGGTGGTTGGCGCCGAGAACAACGGCCCCGAGCTGTGTCAGGATGGCGGAGAAGACAAGCGACTAACCAAGTTTGGAAAGTTCCTTCGGTTGCACCATCTCGACGAGCTCCCGCAGTTCTGGAATGTTTTCATTGGACAGATGTCGTTTGTGGGACCGCGTCCCGAGCGCAAGTTCTATATCGACCAGATTGTGAAAGAAGACCCTCGCTACGATTACCTCTACCAGATCAGACCGGGCATCACGTCGATGGCCACGCTCTATAATGGCTACACCGACACCATGGATAAGATGCTGCGTCGTCTGGAAATGGACCTGGAATACCTCAGACACCGTTCCTGGGCGCTCGACATCAAGATTCTGGGCCTGACATTTACTAAGATTTTGTTCGGCAAGAAGATTTAGACAAGCCTGCACATATACACGAAAAGGGAGCCATGAGCTCCCTTTTTTCGTTTTGCACCGGCCCTTCCGCGTGGCAGGAAGGACAGGCTGATGCCTTAGTATTTCCGGAATGTCAGCCTCAGTCGGTCTGATTTCAGTACCATTTTGCTTGCGTCGAGCTGTTCTACGGTGAAACTCTCGTCGATCCGGTTCACACCATAGGGGCTCAGTTCAGAAGGTTCTTCGATGCGTATGTCGCCTTTGTCGCGGTCCACGATGCAGGCATCGAAGAGCCGAAGCGTGTTGCCCTCGTGGCTGAACGAACTCACGATGTCTGTACGCTGGCCGTGCAGGTCGCGCAGTTCGAGCAGACGTCCCTGGAAGGCCCACGTCAGCGAAAGACCCGTGAGGTCACTATGGCCGCCCGTGGCCAGTGTGTCGGCGGCGCGCAACTGCCAGAATCCGTCGAGCTGACCATTGTCTGAGGACTCCACATCGCACGAAGTCAGCAGCACACCCGCCAGCATCATCCCGCCAAAAAGGCAGGAAGCCAATAGGCTTCTCCTTCTTTTTCCCTTTGTCTTTCCCATATCCTTGTCCTTTCTTTCTTCTATTTTCCAAAAAATCCCGTGCGGCCCAGGGTGAGTTGCAGACCCACATTGTCGCCGCGGAGTCCACCATTGTCCAGCCCTACGGCAGCCTTGGCATACCATTGCGATGCCTTCTTCGCATCGCCAAACCGATAGGTTGCCTCGGCCAGCAGGCTCACTTCCGTCTTCGGGTCGTCAACCAGGTAGTAGTAGGTTCCCAGACTCTTCTGGAGCGTGGCCAGAATGCGGTAGTCCAGCCTGTCGGTCGGCTGTCCACCCAGTCCCAGATGCCAGGCCGTGAAGCGGTTGTTTTCCACCTGAAGCAGTCTGTCTTCGTTGTAGATGGGCGACAGATAGAGCGGATTTCCCATCACCTGACCCCAGTGTTGCCAGCCGGTAAAGATGTAGTGATTGTAGAAATGGTCGCGGCCGCACAGATGCTCGCTCACGTTAGGTGTGTGATCGTGGTAGACCGGACCGCCCTGATATTTCGTATATAGATACTCCACCACCACTTCGTTGAGCCAACGGCACTGCTTCAGTCTGACCTCGGCGCCCAGCATCCAGTCTTTCATGTCGTAGAGGAAATAGCGGTTGTCCACTTTCCTGTCGGCATCCTCGCCCTTTCCCCAGCCATTATTGCTGAGGTGAAGCATGGAGGAATTGTCCTCGAAATAATGGTCGGCATAGAGTCCAAGTGTCCATAGGGGCTGGTCAATGTTCAGTCTGGCCACATAGCTGCCCATGTGATTGCCCTCCGAATTCTTGAAATTGCCGTCGGTAACGTCCGACCCTCCCGGCACCAAAGCATGGAAAAAGGCGCTGAGATTCTGCTCATTCTCCACCGTTCCGTCTGGTTCCACGCCACTCACATTGAAGGCCTTGCCGCCAAATTCACATCCGGCTTCCACACCAAGTTCCACGTTCACCTTGCCATTGCCCACGCGCAGGTAGCCGGCCTTGGTGTGGATGAGCGAGCCTTCGGTGTAGCGGCTCTGCTGGTGCGTGAAGTCTTTCTGCCATGCATCGTCCGTTCTCTTTCCGTAGGCGATGTGTCCTTTCAGGGCCACGATGCCGCGCAGACCGGGGATGCTCCAGTAGTCGGGCAGCTCAACGCGCACGCTTGGCACGGGCCTTGCATTGATGCCCAGCGTCTGCGAGCCTGTGCTCAGCCGCTGGTTCTTCAATTGCATGGGCTGCTCCTTGCTGCCCACAGTGAGCAGTCCTTGCAGCCAGCGCACCTCGGCATAGGCCTGCTGCACCACCAGCGTACTCGTGAAGCCTGTCGCCACGGCCACATCTAGACCATAGCCAACGCCCCACCGGCGATGCAAGTCGGTAGCCAGTGGACGGAAGATGCCGCTTTGCAGATAGCCGTTGGCATCGTCGAGCGAGCTCAGCCCGTATTTGTTGGCATTGAGCCAGAGCGGTGTCTGCCCGTCGCTCACGGTGGCCTGCGCCTCAGCCCTCCACACAAGGCCTTCGGCAAGACGCTGCGCACCGCCATCCTTTTCCTGCGCCAGCAAGGTCAGGGACGGGCACATCGCGCACGCGTATATTATAATAAGGTGTCTAACGTTCATTTTTCTCTTTCCTTTCTTTTTGTATAACGCAAAAATGCACTTATTATTTTGTGACCTTTCCTTTTTATTTTTCATATCGGCAAACATGCACTCCAGCCTGCAAAATCCACGTTTTTCACACTATAGGGAAAATCCCGTAGTGTTTAGGGATTTTCCTTTGCAAGGTTGGTTTTTTCTTCGCAATTTTGCAACGTGAAAAAGAAATTATAAACCATTTAAAATGAATACGACTATGAAGAAGATGATGATTGCACTGTTGGCCATGCTGACGATGAGCATCTCGGCAAGCGCCATGAGCTACGAGCAGGCACGCGACCAGGCTCTGTTCCTGACCGACAAGATGGCTTACGAGCTGAACCTCACCGAGGACCAGTACGAAGCTGCCTACGAGATCAATCTCGACTACCTGCTGAGCATTGACAACTACGACGACCTGTATGGCACCTACTGGGAGCGCCGCAACCTCGACCTGAGCTACGTGCTGCTCGACTGGCAGTATCGCTCCTACCTGGCAGCCACCTACTTCTATCGTCCCCTCTACTGGGATGCAGGCTACTGGCACTTCGGCATCTACGCCCGCTATCCGCACCGCACATGGTTCTACTTCGGCCGTCCGGCTTTCTACTTTAGCTATCATGGCGGACACGCCTGGCATCGCAACGGCGGACGCTCCTGGTATCACGGACGCACCTTCGGACGCGACCACCGCGTAGCTCGCGGAAGTCAGGGTCACGGCATGCGCAACGGCTACGACCAGGGACGCTACAACGACCGTCGAGGCAACTTTGAGCGCCGTCAGGGCGGCAGGGGTCTGGAGCGCAGCAACGGCAACAGCCGCATGCAGAGCGGACCCGCACACCGCAGCGGCAGCTTCGGAGGAGCGCGTGGCTCACTGGCAGAGCGCCAGTACGGCACGCACGGCAACCGTCAGGTCAGACCGGACTCTCGCCAGCGTAGTGGTTCGCAGATGGGAACCCGCAGCGGCAGCGACACCTACCAGCGCAGTGGTTCGCGCGGCAGCTTCGGCAACCGTCCAAGCAGCACTCGCCAGAGTGTAGGCAGCGGCCGCACAGAGCGCCACATTCAGAGCAGCCCGCGCTCGGGTTCGTCCATGAACCGCGGTTCCGGCTCCTATCAGGCTCCCACACGCACGTTCACTCCGAGCCAGCGCTCGTCGGGTAGCAGCAGCATGAGCGCTCCCTCACATCGCAGCTCCAGCAGCTTCGGCGGTTCAAGCCGCAGCAGCGCCCCCAGCAGAAGCGGCAGCTCGTTTGGCGGAGGTAGCCGCAGCTCAGGTGGCAGTTCGTTCGGCGGTGGTTCGCGCGGAGGAGGCTCCCACGGCGGAGGCTCGCACGGCGGAGGTGGCCACTTTGGCGGACGCAGATAAGACAAAACGATGTGTGCAATGAGAATAGATTGACTTAAAAGACACGGAGGCACAGAGAAAAATCCCTGTGCCTCCGTGTCTTTTATATCATGTTTATTCGTGCATATTCGTGTAGGGCCGCAGGCATACCAAAGCCTTTCCCCGCGTTTTCTGCTGTTTTTGAGTCGTCAGCTTGCCAGTTTCTGCAAGCAAAACCGCCAGTTCTTGTAAACGAATCCATTGGATTCGTTCAACAATTTCAATGATTTCGTTCAACAATATCAATGGATTTGTTCAACAATTCCATTGGATTTGTCTAGCCATTCTGCCGCTTTTGTTGCTCCAAAACGTCGTTTTAACCGTTCGTTTCCGGCAGCCTTGGCCGCCGTTTCTTCATAGCTTGAGGAACAACAATTATGAGTCCACTTCAAAAAGTCCCAAAGGGACGAAAGAACACAGGGAGGGGTGGAACCCATTCTTGACAATCATGGAGTTACAGAAGGGCCAGGCGTTCAGGAGTTGCTCCGTTGTCAAAGCTCGAGATATCTTACCTCGGCATTGGTCATGCGCGCCACGTCGCGCATCTGCTTGCCATAGAAGACGGCCTGTATGGCTTTGTTGATGATGCCATGTCCCACGGC
>JAEEGL011809277.1_pt1 | contig 13990 bp, 11 predicted proteins | sample 9134231 | NCBI WGS metagenome assembly JAEEGL01 (sample SAMN16246548, study PRJNA631951) | gut metagenome | biome: gut microbiome; feature: rumen; material: fiber-attached | host: Bos | place: Iran: Karaj | collected 2018-10
ATGACCTCCGTCAGTGCGGTCATCTTCCTGGTTTCGGTAAACTGGAACCTGCTGACAGTATCCATTCTCTCGGAAATCGAATCGAACAGGCTGAGCGCAGCCAGTGCCTACTGCGTGGCACTGATGGTTATGGTGATCTTAGCGATCGGAGTGCTCGAGGCTCTGGGCAACGGGCTGTTTGCCAGAAGGAGAAGAACATATGACTAACGAAGCAGTTGGCGTTGAAATTAAAAATATAACGAAGATATTCCCGGCATTTGACAACAAAAACAAGGAAATCTATGCCGCAGATAACGTCTCTCTTTCCATCAGACCGGGCGAGCTGGTAACGCTGCTCGGTCCGTCAGGCTGTGGAAAGACATCCCTTCTCCGCATGGTGGCAGGATTTCTGACACCGACTGCCGGAGAGATATTCATCGGCGACAAGGAAGTCAGCCGGATCCCTCCGAACAAGCGCAACGTCGGCATGATGTTCCAGAGCTATGCTCTTTTCCCGCATATGACAGTGTTTGAAAACGTCGCCTACGGACTGAAACTGAAGCATATGCCGCAGCAGGAGATCAAGGAAAGAGTCAAAAGCATTCTTCAGCTGATGCAGATCGAAGAATATGCCAACCGGTTTCCGAATGAGATTTCCGGCGGCCAGCAGCAGCGCGTTGCCCTGGCCCGTGCCGTTGTAACAGAGCCGAGCGTTCTTCTGTTCGACGAACCGCTTTCCAACCTCGACGCCAAACTTCGTGAATACATGCGCGACGAGCTTCGGAAAATCCAAAAGCGTGTCGGAATTACCAGCCTTTACGTCACACATGATCAGTCTGAAGCCATGGCGATCTCCGATAAAGTTATCGTTATGAGAAGCGGTAAAATCGAGCAGGCCGGAACTGCCATGGAGATCTATGCGCGGCCGGCAAACAAGTTTGTAGCCGGCTTTATCGGGAAAGCCAATTTTGTAACGCCGGATGAAATTCACTCCTTCTCCGACGGCAAAGCCGTCATCACGCTGTTTGGGGAAAAAACAGAGATTGCCGCGGCGGACGGATGCAAAGATGCAAAAGAGTGCACCTGCATGATCCGCCCCGAAGACATCAAGATTTCTCCGAACGGACAGTTTGAAGCCAAAATCGTATCAAAAGCCTACTTCGGGCAGTACATACAGCATTTTCTGAACATCAACGGGCAAGAAGTTGAACAGATGGACTTCTCGCAGAGCAATGCCCGTCTCTCGGAAGGCGACACGATCCGCGTGGATCTGATTGAAGAATCCATGCGTCTGCTTCCCGGAGACAGCAAAAGAGAGATATAAAGGTGACTGCTATGGGTGAATATTCAGAGATTCTTTCTCTTGCCGTCAGCGCAGCGCAGGAAGCCGGCCGCTTCGTCCGTGAAGCGCGCAAAACAGGCCTGCATGTCGACGCGAAATCCAGAATCGATTTTGTCTCGGATAAAGACCGTATGTCCGAGGATATGATACGCCGGGCAATTAAAACAAAACATCCCTCCCATATCTTTTTTGGTGAGGAATCCGTATACGGAGAAACGATTGCGGAAGAGATTGCCCAGATTGAAAGCTTCCGGGACGAAGACTATATCTGGGTAGTAGATCCCATCGACGGCACCGTGAATTATATCCATGACTTTCCGCAGTATGCCATTTCCATCGGCGTTGTCCATCACAGGAAACTTGTAGCCGGCGTGATCTACGACCCCTTCCGGGAGGAAACTTATTCCGCTGAAATTGGATGCGGAGCCTTCAGGAACGGAGAACCGATCCATGTTTCCCGGTCCGCCACTGCGGGAGAATCCATCGTAAATACCAGCATGCCGACAAACAGCATGGAAACGCGTGAAATGATGGTAGCCAAAATTCCGACGGTTGCCGAGGAATTTCAGGGTATGCGCATCTGGAACTGCGCAGCACTGGGGCTTGCCTCCGTGGCATGTGGGCGTTCCGACGCAGACTACGAAGCGGGCATTCATCTGTGGGATATGGCAGCCGGCATCATCCTTGTTCGCGAGGCAGGCGGCTCAACGAGCCAGCTTAACGGCGAGCCTTCCGCTCTGACGTCTCTCGATGTCCTTGCTACCAACGGACTAATCCATGAAGAAACCCTGAAAATTCTGAACTAAAAGTATTTCTACTAAAAAAGGCAGGAGAGGCAAATATAAGCGTCTCTCCTTTTTCATGATCGTTAATTCAGTGCACAATTATCCTGGTCACATTTTCTCCTTATCTATCTCGAAAGTATCTGATTCGGTTTTATATATTTTTCAGCAGCTTTTGTTAAGCAGGTTGTACAAATCCGGCAGTGTCTATTTGTGCAATCTGCTATTTTATTATCTGTCTTTGATTTCTTTTTCTTTTTGTGCTATATTTTGAACAGGCAAAGCCTATTTTATTCTTTTTTATACAACAGGAGGTAAAACATGACAGGTTTCTGCAGAAGGACGATATGCCTTTTCATCGCGCTGCTTTTCATCTTCTCGCTGTCGATCCCGGCATTTGCCGTATCCGGAAGGACAACCGTTTACCGGACGAAGACCGGCGACCACTATCACACGAGCGACTGCCGTTTTCTTGGCAAGAGTAAGATTAAGACAACGCTTGACGCCGCAGTGAACGAATACCATCTCACACCGTGCTCTATCTGTAACCCGCCTTCCTATGAATCCGAGGCTGAGATTGCGGCAGAGCCTGTTGAACCCGATCCCGCAAAGACCACACGACCGGCTAACGGTGAAGTGCTGTACAGCAAGAACAAGACCAGACCCAGCACGCTGACCTTTGAGAACAACACAAATTACGACTGCCTTGTCACGCTGGTGAACGGCTCCAACACGGAAGTGCTGCAGTTCTACGTACGTAAGAACAAAGACGCGACCGTGGACATCCCGACCGGCAAGCTCTTCCTTCAGATTGCCTACGGCTCCACCTGGAAGAACCCCACCGAGCTGTTCGGAAAGAACACCAATTATGAAAGTGGCGACGGGGAGCTGGATGTCGGAAAAGATGAAGACTGGACCTTCACCTTCGGCTAAAAAATAATAATACAACCCATAAAAAAACCACCGGAAAAACCGGTGGATTTTTAGTGTTCTGAATGATTACCCGTTAAGCTTTTCCCGCTCGACGTTCAGCATTTCCGAAAGCTTCATGGCCGGGAGAATATTCTCAGGATCGTCATAGAGTTTATTGGAAACATAGGTGAACGAATTTCCGTTTCCGGGACGCACCGTGAGCTCATGCCGAAAAGCCTTGTCCGTCCCGTACCAGGGGTTGACGGCATCCACGATCAGGGTGACGGTGCCGTTGGCATTGTAGGTGTAGCTTACGACTTCCGGCTTTGGCGTGCGTGGAGTGACGTTATAATAATCGCGGTCATAGCCCAGGAAGAAATAGCCGCCGAGTGAACTGCTGTAATCGGAAATAGAGCGGAGGAAGGAATGGTCAACGCGGAAATACTGGTCCACGTTGTATTCAAAGGTGTCACGCGGGATGAGATAGAGCTTCGTGCCGCCGACCGCCTTATAGTAATAACGGATGTTGTAGGTAGAGAGCATATCAGTGCCGTTGACCATGCCAAAGATATAGGCATAGAGACTGTTGAAGTCAATGGGCGTGAAATACGCCTCATTCCAGGTTGTGGTGAAAAGGTTGTTCTCAAAATAGCCGACCGGCTCCACATAAAGGGAGCACAGCTTTTTCGCCTCGTCATCCAGCGGAAGAACGCGGATCATGACGTAGGAATCCGTATTTGCGCGCTGATTCTCATCAAAATCGGAGGTGTCACGGGTATAGATCAGCCAGCCTTTCTCGGTATAGCGCACCGTGCCGACGGCATAGCGGCCCTGAGAATAGATTCTGACGGAGCCGTCCTCATTCCAGGCAATAGAACTGGAATACAGATGCCATCTCCCGCTCTCGCGGACCAGCATAAAGCCGCTGATATGCCCGTCCGGATAGACGATGAAATAGCTGCCCTCTGTGTCCACATTGGTTTCATCGGCCATTCTGGCGAAAATATCCAGGTTGGTATAGCACTGCATGTTCAGAAGGCCGTTGCTGTCTTGTACGGGGTAGCCTGCATTGCCGATTGCCTGCAGCATGGAGGCAAGGCTCGCCACGGAAAGCGTGATATTCATGGTGCTGCCCTTGTCAGCCGAGAGATAAGGATCGCGCGCAGCGTCGCAGACCGTCAGCAGGCGCGCCTTGAGGCGCTCTATATTGGGATCGCCTTCCGCAAGGCTGTTGTACTCCTCGTCCTGCCAGGTGGCAACACCGTCCGTGATCTCGGTATTTCCCGCGGAGGCTTCTCCGGGAGCAGGCGCAGGGGTATCATAGCCCTCATGAATGACGCCATCCTCTCCGGGGCGAACCTCAACGATCTTCCCGTCAATAATTTCGTAATGCGCCTCCTGCTGCGTCTTTTTTCCGCAGCCGGGCAAAAGGGCCGCGGCAAAAAGTAGAAGGGCAAGAAGCAAAATCAGTTTTTTTCTGATGAAGGGTTTCATTTGTCAACCTTTTCATTTTTTTCCTCATTATACTATAGTTTTTCTGTAAGTGCAAAACGAATTTTTCTGTTGCATTAGTCGTTTGCTTCGTGTATAATAAGTCGGTAATGCGTTAAAAACCCTTTATGCATAGAATACTGAGAGAGGAATCATTCAATGGAAACCAAAAACATTCGCAACATAGCTCTGATGGGCCATGGCAACTCCGGTAAGACGAGCCTGGCTGAAAGCATGCTCTACGTGACCGGCGCAATCGACCGCCAGGGAACCGTTGCAGGCGGAAACACTGTCTGCGACTATGACGCAGAAGAAATCAGCCGTCAGATTTCTATTTCTCTTTCCGTCGCTCCGATCAGCTTCGGCGGCAAGAAAATCAACGTTCTCGACACTCCGGGTTTCTTTGACTTCGCAGGAGAAGTTCTCTGCGCCATCCGTGCAGTGGAAGCCGGCCTGATTTTCGTTACCGCGAAAGACGGTATTTCCGTCGGCGCAAACCGCTGCTGGAAGTATCTGAAAGCCGCTGACAAGCCCGTGATGTTCTGCATCTCCAAGACTGCTGAAGAGCACGGCGATTACTTCAAAGTTCTGGAAGCCCTCAAGGCCAAGTACGGCAGCATTGTCTGCCCCGTCACCATCCCGACAAACGACGGTAAGGGCGTTATCGACCTTGTGCACAACACCTGCTATGTCACCAACGGTGCCAAGACAACCAAGACGGCTGTCCCGGCAGCGGATGCCTCCCATGTTGAAGATATGCGCGCTGAGCTGATGGAAGCTGCAGCAGGCGCAACGGAAGAACTGATGGAGAAGTTCTTCGAAACGATGGAACTCGATGAGAAGGACATTATTGAAGGCCTCAAGGTTGGTGTGGCAGAGCGCGCAGTTGTCCCCGTATTCGCAAGCGATGCGATGACCAACATCGGCACGGAAGCAATCCTGCAGGGCATTGCAGACTACTGCCCGGCTCCCGAAGAGAAAAATGCTCCTGTCGTCGGCTTTGTGTTCAAGACCATTTCCGATAAGTTCGGCAAGTACAGCCTCGTAAAGGTTATGTCCGGTAAGATCACTGCCGGTATGTCCCTGCGCAACGTACGTGCTTCCTCCAACGACAAGCTCGGCCGTCTGTACACGATGTGCGGCAAGAAGAATACAGAAGTTGCCGAAGCCTGCTGCGGTGACATCGTTGCTGTCGGCAAGATGGACTGGAAAACTGGCGATACGCTCACCGATTCCAGAGACGATATTGAACTTCCCGCTATTGAAGTTCCCGAACCGATGTACTCCATGGCCATTGCTCCGAAGACCAAGGGCCAGGATGACAAGGTCGCAGCCGGCCTCGCCAAGCTCAACGAAGAAGACATCTCCTTCACGGTTGTCAGCAACCCTGAGACACACCAGATGGTCATCTCCGGTGCAGGCGACATTCAGATAGCCGTGCTGTGCACCAAGCTGAAGACGCTGTACAACGTGGAAACCGAGCTTCTTCCCGCTCGTGTTGCCTATCGTGAGAAGATCAAGAGCAAGGTCGAAGCACACGGCCGTCACAAGAAGCAGTCCGGAGGCAGCGGCCAGTTCGGTGACGTTTGGATCCGCTTTGAGCCGCAGGAAGAGCAGGACGACATGGTCTTTGCCGAAGAAGTATTCGGCGGATCCGTTCCGAAAAACTTCTTCCCGTCTGTTGAAAAGGGCCTGCGCAATGCAGTGCTGAAGGGGGTTCTCGCCGGATATCCGCTGGTTGGGCTGAAAGCTACGCTGTACGACGGCTCCTACCACCCGGTTGACTCCAACGATATGGCCTTCCAGACGGCTGCCCGCCTCGCCTATCAGGACGGTATTCCCAGAGCAAAGCCGACGCTGCTTGAGCCGATCGGCCAGCTGTTTGTGACCATCCCCGATGAATATCAGGGCGCCATTATCGGCGACATCAACTCCAAGCGCCGCGGAACCATGATGGGCTCCATGCCCGCCGACGATGGCATGACCACCATTGAAGCCGAAGTACCGATGGCAGAGATGAGCACTTACACCATCGACCTGCGCTCCATGACGCAGGGCAGCGGAACCTTCACCTGCAAGTTTGTCCGCTACCAGGAAGCTCCGGGCAATGTTCAGGAAAAGATCATTGCCGAAGCAAAGGCACAGGAAGAAGATTAATAAGAAACACGGGGGCGAATTGTTCGCCCCCTTTCTGAAGTTATGAAGGAACTCAACTTTACTACTCTGAAAAACATGTTCTGGGCATTTGCCATCATCGTGTGTATCGGGTTTGTGGCGATCGGCATGCTGTTTGCAATGTTCCACCGTTATGTGGCTCCGGCTTTTGTTGACACCGGGAGCCTGTCCGGCGCATCTTCCTCCGAGGACCGTTCCTCCAGCGTGCTCGGAAGCGGCAATGCCCGCGGCGCGCTCAATATCCTTGAAAAGACCGTTGACGGCGGTGAGGAGTATGCCAACTCCATCATATACCTGGTAGACAGCACGTTTATCGGGCTGCGTGAGTATTCGCTGGTAGGCGCAAACCAGGTGTGGGGCACTGCCACCAGTTCGCTGAAAATGGACAGCCTGCCGACGGCGACGATCCGTTTCCCGAATGACGGAAGTGAAATCTCCCCTGTGAGCGCAGCGATGGTAACAAAGCCTGCCGTGCTGGTGATCGGCATCGGAACGGACGGTCTGACGTCCGTCAACGAGAACACCTTTATCACCAACTACGACAATCTGATCGAGGAGATCAAAAAGGCCAGTCCGAACACAAAGGTCGTATGCTGCGGTCTGCCTTCCGTCATCCCGGGCTATAACGGAACGGACGGGCTTAGCGTCAGCGTGGTCAGCGACGGCAATGACTGGATACAGCTGGTCTGCCGTGACACGGGAGCCTACTTCCTGAACGTGCAGGAGGATCTCAGCGAAAGCGTGCAATTGCTCAACAAATACGCCGCGTCAAACGGTAAACAGCTTAACCGTAACGGATTGGACGTCTTCCTCAAATATGTGCGCACACACAAAGTGCCTTAAAAGGTTTATGAAAAAGATTTTACGCTCTCTGGCAGCGCTACTGCTGGTGATGAGTATTATGCCGGGTCTTCTGCACCCGGCATCTTTTGCTGCTCTGGATGAAAAAACCTACTCCATTCTCAGCGATATGATCTATGCCTATAAAATGGAAGGCATACAGGCTTACGATGAAGTTGCCGTGTCGCTGAAGGAGCTGAAGAGCGTGAACCCGGCGCTCGGGGAAGCCTGGGAAAAGGTGATGAACTGCTGGTTTTACGTCAATACTGATCTGGAGGTCCGGTACGACCGGCTGCCGGACGCTCTGCCCAGGGACGACAGCCTGTGCATCGTAGTACTCGGGTACCAGCTGAACCCGGACGGAAGCATGGCCGAGGAACTGCTTGCCCGCTGTGAAACCGCACTGAACTGCGCCGAACAGTATCCCAATGCATTCATCGCCGTTACAGGCGGCGGCACCGCCTGGCAGGCCCGGGACGTAACAGAAGCCGGCCGGATGGCGGCGTGGCTGAAGGAACACGGGGTTGCGGAGGAGCGGATTCTGGTGGAAGACCGGTCACAGACCACGGCGCAAAACGCTGTTTTTACTTCCGAGATCCTTTTCCGCGATTATCCGCAGGTGAAGAACGTGGCCATCGTCTCCAGCGACTACCATATCTGCCTTGGCTGGCTGCTGTTTTACGAGCAGTTCGTTCTCTCTGCCTATGAAAAGGAGACGCCGATGATATCCGTCATTGCCAATGCCGCCTGCCATGCGGAAACGCTTATGCCCTACACACCAAAAACGCAGGCCGCGGATGTGTGGTCCGTGGCTGGAATACTAGAGGAGTAAACAGCTATCAGCAGGTTAAATGAAAATCTTAAGAAATTCTTGAGGTATTGAGATGAAGGAATTATTCCCAAGCACATGGGCAGAAACTGACCTGGGTGTCAGGATTTTTCTGCTTGCCGGAACTGAAAAGGCGCTGCTTATCGATACCGGCATAACCGGGCTTGATATGAGAAGCCTGATATCCCCTCATACAGATCTGCCGGTGCGGCTTCTGAACACGCACGCGGACAGAGACCATATTGCCGGCAACGCGCAGTTTCCGGAACTATACATGCATCCTTCGGAAGCTGCCTTTTACCGCAACGCTCAGCACGGAACCGGCAGGATTCTGCCCGTATTTGACGGGGATACGATAGAACTCGGCGGGAGGACGCTGGAAATCATTCACCTTCCGGGGCATACGCCGGGAAGCGTTACGGTATTCGACAGGAATAACCGCTGTCTGATCGGCGGGGATTCCATCCAGGAGGACGGAAATATTTATATGTTCGGGCAGCACCGTGATATGGATGCCTATATCGCCGGTCTGGAGCGCCTGTCGGAGTGCGGTGGATTTGACTGGATTTATCCTTCCCACGCGAAAGAAAAAGTCAGTTGCGATGTTATTCCGCAGCTGATTGAGGGGGCAAAGAGAATTCTTGCCGGCCAGATTCCCGGGGAAGAGATAGAAGTTCATGGCAAGAAGGTGGCCTCCTGCGACGTTGGGATTTCCCGGTTCCTTTGCGAACCAACCTTTATAAGCAGGTAAAGGAGAATCCATGACACAGTATGCTTTTATCTGGGACATGGACGGAACGCTCGTCGATTCCTATCCCGCCATCGTCCCTGCGGCGCAGGAGAGCCTTGCCGCGCTGGGGCTGTATTACGACAGTGAAATGCTATACAGGGAATTTATACACACTTCCGTTGGAGATGTGCTGGAAAAGATAGCTACGGAACACAATTATAATCCGCTCCAGCTCAAAGCTGAATTTAACCGTCTGAATGACAGCCATATTGCGTCTATCACCGCAATACCTCACACCGCGGAGACGCTGGCTGCTCTGCAGCAGACAGGCCATCTGAACTTTGTTTATACCCACCGGGGCGCTTCCTGCATGACAATTCTTGAGCAGACTGGTCTGGCTCCGTATTTTACCGAAGTCGTTACCGCTGTCAACGGCTTTCCCAGAAAGCCCGAACCCGATGGTATCCTGTACCTGATTGAAAAGCACAGGCTGGACAAGTCCCGCTGCTTCTATGTCGGGGACCGGAGCCTGGATGTGGAGGCCGCCATCAATGCCGGGATCAGCAGCATTCTGTATCTGGATCCCGCCAGCCCGGGCAGCGCAACCGGCAAAGAGACCTATCTGGTCCATGACCTGCTCGAAATACCGCTTCTGACAGAACATCTCCAGCACTGAAAAACAAATACAGCTATAAAAAACCGGTGTCCACAGTAAGTGGGCACCGGTATTCTCTATATATCCAGAGCACAGAGGTCGGAAGGCGTTTCACGCCGGACGGCAATGTAATCCTCCCCTTCCCGGAGCATGACGACAGGCGGGCGGCCGAGGCGGTTGTAATTGGAAGCCATCGAATAATTATAGGCGCCGGTTGTGCAGACAGCCACAGTATCTCCTCTGCGTATATCCGCCGGAAGCTGCACGGCAGGCTGTATGACATCTCCGCTCTCGCAGCAGCGGCCGACAAGATCAAACGTCTCCTTCTCACCGCCGTTCTCAAAGGTACGAAGCACGGTATACTGCGCCTGATACAGACAGAAGCGTGGATTGTCCGCCATTCCGCCGTCCACAATGACATAATTCTTAAATCCGGGAATCCGCTTGACATTGCAGACCGTATAAATTGTCATCCCACCATCCGCAACAATGCTTCGCCCCGGTTCCATCAGAATCTGCGGCATCGGCAGCCTCGCATTTTCCATACCTTTGCGTAGGTGCACTGCAAGCGCACGGATGCGGGCCGGTATATCGACGCTTCCGTCAGTTTCCACATATCTCACGCCGTAGCCGCCGCCGAGATTGAGAACGGGCGTGATATACCCAAGGCGTTCCGCAAGCTCTTTCATAAAACCGATCATAACGTCGGCAGTGTCTTCAAAAACCATTTCATCAAACACCATGGAACCGACGTGACAGTGAAGGCCCGCTATGTCCAAAGCATCCATGGTCAGAGCATCCTTCACAAACAGAAAAGCCTGGCCGGTCTCAAGCGGAACACCGAACTTCACATCCACTCTTCCGGTGTTGACTGCCTCATAGGTGTGCGGATCTATCCCCGGCGTAATGCGAAGCATCACTTTCTGCCGTATGCCAGCTTCTTTCGCCGTTTTCTGTAAAAGATACAGCTCCGTCGGGTTATCAACAATAAAATATCCGATGCCGGATTCCATCGCATACCGGATTTCCTCATCTGTTTTTGCATCTCCGTGGAAGTATATCCTCTCTGCGGGAAACCCGGCGCTCAGCGCTGTGTGGATCTCTCCTCCGGAAACGACATCAAGCGCCATTCCCTCCTCCGCCGCTATACGCGCCATCTGACGGAAACACGCTGCCTTGCAGGCATACAGAGGCAGGCTGCCGGACGGGAAGTTCTCCCGAAAGGCACGGCGATACATGCGGCAGTTGGCACGGATACGGTTTTCATCCATAAGATAAAGAGGTGTACCGTATTTTTTGGCAAGTTCCGCAACATTCCTGCCGGCAAAAAGCAGATTCCCCGAACCGTCTCTCTGTATATTCGATGCAATCATGACAGTACCGTCCCTTTTGTTGATGAAGATATTTTAGCACGCTAATGTAATAAAATCAATTGCACAAACTGCATAGAAAATCTCCTGCAAAACAGGTCTGATAACAGCTGTTTGCAGGAGATTTCAATATACTTTCCTCTGAGTTTACGCCCTTGTCACTTTGAAGAAGTTCTTTTTGCCTCTCTTGACGAGGATGCCGGCTTTCAACTCATCATCGGTAAAGGTTTTTTTGAAATCGGTTATTTTCTCATCATTTACCGTGACACCGCCCTGCTGGATATTGCGCCGCGCATCTCCGTTGGAAGAGCAGAGACCGGTTTTTACCAGGATGGTGACAATATCGCCCGGATCTTCAGCCGCCAGCTCGAAAGAAGGAATATGCTCCATATCTCCGGCTCCTCCGAAGAGCGCTTTTGCACCTGCTTCGGCTTTTTTCGCTTCCTCATCCCCGTGGACAAGAGACGTCAGCTCATAGGCAAGGATTTCTTTGGCCTTGTTCAGCTGGCTGCCTTCCCAGGAGTCCATCTCGTTAATCTGCTCAAGCGGCAGGAAGGTGAGCATGCGGATGCACTTCAGCACATCGGCATCGCCGACGTTGCGCCAGTACTGATAGAAATCAAAGGGAGAAGTCTTGTTCGGGTCGAGCCAGACAGCGCCGGACTGGGTCTTGCCCATTTTCTTTCCTTCCGAGTTCAGCAGCAGCGTAATCGTCATCGCCTGGGCTTTCGCGTCCTCCTCTTCCAGACCGAGCTTCTTGCGGATAAGCTCGCGTCCGGCCAGCATGTTGGACCACTGGTCGTCTCCGCCGAACTGCAGGTTGCAGCCGTACTTCTGGTAAAGAACATAGAAGTCATACGCCTGCATGATCATGTAGTTAAACTCAAAGAAGCTCAGGCCCTTCTCCATACGCTGCTTGTAGCACTCCGCACGGAGCATATTGTTGACGGAGAAATACGCGCCGACTTCGCGCAGCAGTTCCACATAGTTCAGGTCCAGAAGCCAGTCTGCGTTGTTGACCATCAGTGCCTTGCCGTCCGAAAAATCTATGAAGCGGTTCATCTGCACCTTAAAGCATTCAATATTGTGATCGATGATCTCCTTTGTCATCATAGGGCGCATATCCGTACGGCCCGAGGGATCTCCCACCATAGCGGTTCCGCCGCCGAGGAGAGCGATAGGCTTGTTCCCGGCCTGCTGAAGGCGCTTCATCAGGCAAAGCGCCATAAAATGCCCGACGTGAAGGCTGTCAGCCGTTGGGTCAAAGCCGATATAAAAGGTGGCCTCTCCGTTGTTGACGAGGTTTCTCACCTTCTGCTCGTCGGTAATCTGGGCGATCAGGTCGCGCGCCTGAAGTTCTTCAAAGATGGTCATGATTTAACTCCCTTTTTAAAAGTATTATCCGCAAGGAGCTGTTCAGCAGCTGCGGCAAGTGTGGTTTCCGTAATATGATCTCCGCCGTAAAGGCGGGCAATCTCCTGTTTTCTGCCCTCTTCATCAAGGAGGGTAATCTGCGTGTAGGTTCTTCCGTCCTTCTCCGTTTTTGAAACGAGATACTGGCTGTCTGCCATGGCAGCGATCTGCGGCAGGTGCGTGACGCACATGACCTGGCGGTTCCGCGAGACCGTATACAGTTTCTCCGCCACGCGCTGGGCGGATACGCCGGAAACGCCCGTATCGATTTCATCAAATACCATCGTCTGCACGCTGTCATGCTCGGCAAACACGTTTTTGAGCGCCAGCATGATACGGCTCAGCTCACCGCCTGAAGCGATTTTGCTGATGCGCCCGAGTTCCTCTCCGGCGTTTGCCGACATCAGGAAACGGACATCATCAGCGCCGTCCCGGCGGAAGCCGTATTTGCTGTCAACCGGTGAAAATTCCACCTCGAAGCGTACAAACGGCATGTTCAGTTCCTGAAGTTCCTGTATGATGCGCTTTTCAAGAACCTCAGCCGCTTTTTTGCGCGAAAGCGTGAGCTCCCGTGCTTTTTCCGCACACTTTTCCTGCTGTTGCTGCAGTTCTTTTTTCAGGAGAACAATTTTATCCTCGGAATACTCAATATCCTGCAGCTTCGCCCGGGAGATTTCAAGAAGTTCGATCAGCCCGCTCTCATCCCGGCTGTATTTTCTGGAAAGGCGGTCAAGCAACGATATTCTGCTTTCAATACCGTCATACTCCTCCGGAGAAAAGTCAAGCGAATCGCGAAAATCTCTCATGCGCTCGGAGGCATCTTCCAGATAGGCAGACGCCTGCCGGAGCGCTGCCACAGCCTCTTCCAGCTCCGGTGCAAGGCGCGCTGCACGGTCAGCATAATACTGTGCATTCTGTACCGCCGGTTCAGCGCTCTCGTCCGCCTCGGAGAGGAGGGCCAGCGCATTGTCCAGCGCTTCACGCAGTTTTTCGGAGTTCCGCAGCAGATCGCGCCTCGCGCTCAGGCTGTCGTATTCTCCTTCTTTCAGGGAAGCCTTTTCCAGCTCCTCGATCCGGTAGCGGAGAGAATCGCTGAGACGCAGCTTCTCCTCGTCATCCATACTGAGTTCACGGATTTCCTTCAGGATCGCGGTAAAGCGGGAATACTCGTCCTGAAAGGCGCTGAGAGGCTGATCCGTCTGACCGAAACTGTCCAGAAAAGCGAGGTGGCTTTTTTCGTCCAGCAGGCGAAGGCCGTCATTCTGGCCGTGGATATCCACCAGTTGAGAGGCCAGCTCCCGCAGCTGCGCTGCTGTGACCGGTATCCCGCATATACGGGAAGTTGTCTTCCCTTCCGCTGTAATACGACGCTGAAGAATTACTTCCCCGTCGCATGGAATCTCATTTTCCTCCAGCCAGGGAAGCGTGTCAGCAGGCTCAAACACCGCGGTGACCAGCGCTTTCTCCGCACC
>JAEEGL011875510.1_pt1 | contig 13990 bp, 13 predicted proteins | sample 9134231 | NCBI WGS metagenome assembly JAEEGL01 (sample SAMN16246548, study PRJNA631951) | gut metagenome | biome: gut microbiome; feature: rumen; material: fiber-attached | host: Bos | place: Iran: Karaj | collected 2018-10
ATGTGGTTGTGGTACTGAAAAGCAGATAGAAGATAAGCTGACAGATACCAATTCAACCACTTTTTTTGCAATGGATACAGTTATGGATATTCAGATAACTGGAGATGAGGAGCTTTTATCTGAGGCAGAACAGAAGGTGGTTGCTCTTGAAAAGCAGCTTTCTGTTACAGAAAAGGATAGTGAGGTCAGCTGCATCAACAGAAATAAAATTGGCAGGCTCACAGGAGATGGCGCTAAGATTTTTGCTGGTGGTATGGACATTTGTGCAGCCACAGATGGCGCTTTGGATTTGACTATCTATCCTGTATTAAAGGAGTGGGGATTTACAACCGGTGAATACAAGGTTCCAAATGATGATGAGATTAATCAGCTATTAGAGGCTGTTGATTATAATAAAGTAGAAATTTCTAATTTGGGAAATGATTATATTGATATAGTCTTACCTGATGATATGGAGATAGATTTAGGCAGTATTACAAAGGGCTACACCAGCCAAATGCTTCACGATTTCTTTAAAGAGAATGGTGTGGAATCAGCCCTTATAAATCTCGGTGGAAATGTTCAGTGCCTTGGTGGAAAACTTACTGGCGAACCATGGAAGATTGCAATTAAAAGTCCTTTCCCAGACAGTAAGGATGGAATCCTTGGGGTACTTCAGGCGAAGGATTTAGCCATTGTTACTTCAGGCGGATATGAGCGCTATTTTGAAGAGGACGGAAAGGTATACTGGCATATTTTAGATCCAACCACAGGAAAGCCTGCAGACAAAGGCCTTGCAAGTGTTACAATAGTGGGTAAGGACGGTCTGAGATGTGACGGATTATCTACAGCACTTTTTGTTAAAGGCTTGGATGAAGCAGTAGAATATTGGAAGAATAATGATGACTTTGACATGATTATTGTTATGTCAAATGGAGATGTACATATCACTGAGGGGATAGCAGAGAATTTCGCACTTGCATCAGAATATGCCAACGCTAATTTGATAGTAGAGACGAGATAGTATTATGAAAAAGAATGATTTGATATTAATAGGGGCTCTGCTTATTATCGCATTTACGATACTAGGTATTACCAGAGTATGGCAGAAGAATAATACTGATGAAACAGCTACGGTAATCGTCACTGTAGATGGGCAGGAGATGGGGAGATTTCCTCTTAATCAGGACTTGGAGCAGCGCTTTGATTTTCCAGATGGAAGCTATAATGTTCTTCGTATATACGATGGTAAAGCTGAGATTGCGGAGGCATCATGTCCAGATCAGATATGCGTAAAACATCACAAGATTCACTATACAAATGAGACTATTGTATGCCTGCCAAACAAGCTTGTTGTGGAAATCGTTGGCGGGAAATCCAATGATGTTGATACTATAGCAAATTAAGGGGGCTCTTATGAAAATGAATACCAGAAAAACTGCATATTTAGGTCTTCTTATAGCCCTTGCATTTGTTCTTAGCTATGTGGAGGTGTTGCTGCCGCTTAATATTGGTATTCCTGGTGCAAAGGTGGGACTTGCCAACATCGTTATCGTTGTTGCGCTTTATACCATTGGCGGTAAAAATGCAGGGATGCTCTCACTGGTTCGTGTAATCCTAGTGGGGCTCACCTTTGGAAATTTTGCAATGATGCTTTACAGTTTAGCAGGAGCAGTTTTGTCTTTTGTGATGATGTATGTGGCAAAGCGCACCAAGAAGCTTTCAATAACTGGAGTCAGTGTTGTTGGAGGAGTTTTCCACAATGTGGGACAAATCATTGTTGCCATATTTGTTTTGGAAACCAGCCAGCTGGTTTATTATCTACCGTTTTTGATTATCATAGGAACCATATCAGGTGTAGTAATAGGCATCCTTTCAGGTATGATTTGCAGGCGTGTAAAGGTTGCATTCGCATAAGCTTTTGGAGTATACTCTAACGAGTTAAAAAGATTCTTTAGAAGATGGGATATGAATATGAGCGATTATATTATTAGCTGTTGTTCCACAGTAGATGTTACTGAGGAATATTTAAAGGAAAAGAATATTGAACATATATGCTTCCATTATTATATGGACGATGTAGCTTATACAGATGATTTGTTTAAATCTATGTCAGCTGCTGATTTTTATCAGGCTATGACTGATGGAGCGATGACTCGCACCTCTCAGGTCAATGCAGATGAGTTTACAGCATATTTTAGAAAATTTTTAGAGCAGGGCAAGGATATTATTCACCTTACACTATCTGGTGGAATTTCAGGTGTTATCAATTCAGCACGTATTGCAGCGCAGGAGCTTCAGGAAGAGTTCCCAGATAGAAAGATTGTTGTATTTGATAGTCTTACAGCATCAGCTGGCTATGCCCTTATGATGGATAAGCTTGCATCACTCAGAGATGAGGGCTACGATTTCGACAGACTTGTTAATTGCACAAACGGACATATCCAAAATCAGAATACATGGTTCTTCACAACAGATCTTACATTCTTCATCAGAGGAGGACGTGTTTCTAAGCTTTCAGGATGGTTCGGAACAGCTCTTAATATCTGCCCACTTTTGAATATTAATGACGAAGGAAAGCTTTGCCCACGTCAGAAGTGCCGTGGTAAGAAGATGGTAAAAAGAGCGGCTCTTGAAGCTATCAAGCAAAGAATTGATGATGGTGAGGATTACAGCGAGAATATTTTCATCACTCATTCTGTTTGCTATGATGATGCCAGAGAGATGGCAGATATGCTTGAGTTTGCTTTCCCTAAGATGAAAGAAAAGATTCGTATTTTCGATATTGGACCTACTATCGGTTCTCACACAGGTCCTGGAACAGTTGCAATCGGCTTCTGGGGCTCATTAAAGGAGCATTAATAAGTAGTACAAAAGTGTTGAGTTTATTATAATGAACTCAGCACTTATTATATTGGAGGGAGACATAATGAAAGAAAAAATTAAAGGCGTACGTCTAAACCTCCCAATCTCAGGAATTATCAGTATTATAGTAGGTATACTCCTTTTGGTATATCCAGCAGAGAGCCTTAATACAATTAGCAGAGTAATCGCAGTTATCGTAATTCTTGCAGGTATTTGTGCTATTATCAGCCAGATAATTGAAAAGGGCTTCAATGCAATGGGGATAGCAGTAGGTGGCGTTCTTGCGCTTATCGGACTGTGGATTTTTATTGCACCAGGATCTATTGTTTCAATAATTCCAATTGCTATTGGAGTGCTTTTGGTAGTCCACGGACTTCAGGATTTAGGTCTTGCTATCGAAACAATTAAGACTAAGGCGCCACGTCCATGGCTTACATTTATTATTGCAATTGTAACAATTCTTCTTGGAGCAGTTTGTATCGCAGATGCTTTCCATTTAGTTGAGATTGCTACAAGACTTATCGGTTTAATGCTCATCTATGATGGTATTACAGATGTCTTTACTGTTCACAAGGTTAACAAGGCAGAAAAGATTATTGATGTAGAGCTTTTACGCGAGGAAGATGTTATATAATGGGTCAGATGGAATTTAAAATGGAACGCACCGGTCTTCTTGAAGAGGGCGAGGTGCTTCCAATTACTGAATATGCCCTTTCCAACTCATATTATTATGTGTTGGGAAGGTCTTTTGCCATGTCGGGCAATTACACTACTTTGGAGCGAATTAAGGCCAAAGAGGGTAAGGTTATCGACATTAAAGAGACACCAAAAGGATTCTATGTCACAGTAGAATATGAGGATTCTTAAGGAGCAGTTAATGAACAATCAATCACAAAATGCTATTGATATTGTGCTTGCTGAGAGTTTGAAAGAGCTTGCAGCCACCAAGCCAATTGAAAAGATTACAATAAAAGAAATTACAGATAAGGCAGGGGTAATTCGTCCTACCTTTTATAATCATTTCCAGGATAAGTATGAGTTGCTTGAGTGGATTACTGTAAACGAGCTTTTTGCTCCTGTAGAACCATTTTTGTCCAACGGCATGTTGAAGGAAGCGGTTACGTTTATCCTTACAACAATGGAAAAGGAAAAAGATTTTTACAAGAGAGCTGCCATGTTAGAAGGGCAGAATTCTTTTAATGAGATTTTTAACAGATGCGTTGCGAAGGCAGTGCAGAAGTATCTGGATTTGGAGAGTCTTGCGAAGGTTGCTAATTATCCATGGCTAAAGGAAGAGCTTGTGGCTGATTTTTTGGCGCACTCTATTAGCTGGGTTACAATCCAGTGGATAATGCGAGGCATGAAGGTCCCTGTAGAGGAGCTTACAGATGTCTATGTTAAGATTTTCCACAGTCCATTCATAGAAATTGTTTCCAGTCTTAAAAAATAATTTTTTGGTTTTATGTTAAAACTACAAACTAAAAGCTTTGTATCTTGTATATAAGGCTATATTAGTGGTTGAATATAAGATGTAGAGAAATGTGTAAAATATGCGAATATTGTTCGTATTTTATTTGATTGGAGTATAATATTTTTATGAGTTTATTCGAAGACTTGCTAATTATAGTAGGTGTACTTTTAGATGTATTTGCCACAATGGAAATACAGGGAGCTATGATAGCTCAAATTAAAAAGAAAACGCTACTTATTGCCTGCGGTGTTGTTGCTGCTATAGAGCTGGCGTTCTTTTTTGCGGGCTACACAACCTGCTGGCTGTTAGCAGGTAGAGGCGCTATATCTAATCCATATTATTACGGCGAGACAGTGGCGGTCATTGTCCTGGCTATCCTTGGTGTAAGGCTTATCGTAAAGGCTATTAAGCGAGAGATTATTCAGGAACATTTAAGAGATGCACTGAGAGTTTGGGACTATGTACGATTTATTGTAGTTTCGAGTTTTTATACAGCTGCAGCAGGCTGTGTTTGCGGATTGGTTGGTATTACAGTATGGCACGTAATCGTCATCATTACTGTTATATCGATTCTCATGGTTATTATGGGCTTATATACAGGCCTTCATTTTGGTTTTGAGAACAAGACTATTGCCTATGTTATTGGGGCAGTATTGTTATGGGGAGTAAGCTTGGAAATGTTATTGCATAGGATACTTGAGGTTATCTAGTAGGGCATTTTTAGGGGCAGGAGTTTGAAAAAACATTATTTTCCTAAAACACTATTTCAAAAGCTGATTTTTACATTTATCATTATGGCAGCTTATCTGGTAGGTAGGGAGCTGCCACTTTATGGTGTGGATTTAGCAGCTTATGAAGCGTTTAGGGATAAGAGTGCGGATTTAATAATGCAGACTATTGGAGGAGATAGGTACAAGACAAGCTTGCTTGCTCTTGGAATATCTCCTTTTATGTTTTCTACGCTGTTTATACAGATGATCGTGGCTTTCAAAAGTGCAGACAGCAAATCACATACATCACCAAAGAAAATCACCAGAGCCACACTTATTCTTATGGTTATCTGGGCCAGTGTTCAGGCCTATCTCACTACAAAATCTACAATTTATATATACGACGGTGGCACGGAGCTGATTCTCGCTAAGATAATTTCTGGTGTGGAAATGGTTACGGGAGCATTTGTTATTCTGTGGCTGGCTACCAGAAACGGCAAGTATGGCGTAGGCGGTCAGACTATTTTGATTTACGTCAACATTTTAGATAGCGTTGTTCAGACTGTTAAAGGGGCAACCTTTAAAGAGCTGAAGGTGATTGGAGTTATATCTTTAATAGCCCTGTTATTCACCATTATTTTTGAGAATACTGAGTACAGAATTCCTATGCAGCGAATCTCAATTCACAGTATTTTCTCAGATAAGAATTATATTCCTATTAAGCTTAATCCTATTGGAATGATGCCTGTTATGTTCGCATCAGCATTTTTCCAGCTTCCTGCGTACATTATCACAGGACTGGCTTCCACATTTCCGGATAATAGTGATTTGCAGTGGCTGGGAGAAAATATGGATACCAACCACCCGTTGGGGATAGGAGTGTACATAGTTGTTTTATACGTAATTACGATAGTTTTCTCTTTTATCTTCATCAGCCCAAAGAATTTGGCAGAGTCATTGCAGAAGGCTGGAGACAGTATCACAGGATTGAAGGCTGGTAGAAAGACCAGAGTGTATATACGAAATAGACTGTTGGTTATAGCTATTTTTTCAGCTACGTTTTTGAGTTTGTTTATTGCGCTGCCGCTATATATGCATATGGAGGAGATGATACCCGCATCGGTGATGAGCCTTCCATCAATCCTTATAGCAATGGCTAGTATTAATTGTAATTTGTACAGGGAGTTTAGGGCGGTGAAAGAGTACGACGCCTATATACCGTTTATATAATTGGGGGACCTATGCTTTACTTTATTCCTGCATGGTACCAACAGAATAAGTGGAAAGAGTTGGAGCAGAGCTGGCACACCAGAAGAATGCACACAGAGTTTGATGATACCGTTAAACAGGTGCAGATGTTCCACAGAAGTGGAATGCACGATTTCAAGATTCTTCTTTTGAGTCACACTCCAAACTTCAGACATTTCCTTCATCGCCAGGGTGTTTTACATGCATCTTACTGGTCTTGTTTTGATGCCATTCAGGAGGTTACAAAGAAGAAGGCAGTGGTTTTCTCATTCCACAATCTGAATTGGCCGGAGGGAATTGAATTCGTATATACGCCATTTGTTGTGGTGGCTTATTTGAAGAATGAGAAGTATGCCCAGATTGAATTTGGTGAAGCTGGAAATCCAATTGAAGTGGCCATGTACCAGAATGGTCTGGTGAGCAAACGAAACATCTATGACGACAGAGGATTTGTTTCGGCAATGGAGGCTTATGATCAGGGTAAGCTTTTATATACCGATTATTTGACGGAGGCTGGTGTTGCCAAGATGAGGGTGTATGCAGATGATGGCCGTGTGGAAATCAATCCAAAGAATAATACATTTCTTGTTTTTGATGGCGATGAAGTGGAGACGGTGGAGTTTAGTTCTTTGAATTATCCTAACCTTGGTGAGGCTATTCGCGAGGTTTTCTACACCCACATTTTGATGAATAACGATGATGATATTTTCTGTATTGCTATGCATAAACAAAACATTCAGGTGACAAATGAGCTGATTGGTCGAGAGAAATGTATATTGTCATTCTACGGTGACAGATATCGAATAAAAGATCATCCTGAGGCAAAGGAGCTAGTGAAGAAGGCGGGATATATTATCACTGATTCCGAGGCTACCAGTAGATATCTGGTGAGGGAGCTGGGAGAAGAAATTGAGAATCTTATTGATATTTCACCATATGATTCACGTATGGATTTTGGAATCAGCGGCGAGTTGACAGTACAGAAGGTGCTGGTGCCTGTTGATGATTTGCCTGAAGACAGATTTAAGGCTCTTGTTATTCAACTGGCAAGTTATCTTCCTCAGAATGAGAATGCTATGATTCATCTGTTCACGAGAAATGCTACATACAACTGGCCGGAAGTTCTTCTTAACAAGGTAGCAGACATTGTGGAGGAAGCGGGATTCGACAGAAGGATTGTCATCCCAGAAGAAATCGAGGATGACACAGCAGAAAATGAGGTGGATCTGGAGGACGAAGAAGAGGAAGAAATCCCTGTAAGATTTTTTGTGGAGCAATGTGTGGATGAGCTTTCTGTAAGTAAATGTATCAGAGAGCAGCGAATCATGGTGGATATGAGACATAATCCTGATTTGTACTTGCAGATAAACTGCATCAGCACGGCTATACCACAGATTATCAGGCGAGAGACCCAGTACATGCAGAATATGTACAACGGCTTTGTTGTGAAGGATTTTGAGCAGATTCCGGCGGCGTTGGACTACTTCTTAGGTTCCCTTGCTAACTGGAATCAGGCTAAGGTTTATTCTTATGACATAGCCCAAAAGTTTACAACCAGAAAGCTTTTGGAAAAGTGGAAGGAAGTTAGGGCTTATATGGAAAGCCAGGAAAGAAAGTAATTATGGAAAAAGCCAGTTGGACAGTTTATTGGAATGAATATAGTTCGGATACCTATCTGTACGGCTCTGAAATCGAGTATGTGGCAAGGAATAATGTGCGCTTTAAAAATGAGCTGATGCCACCAGGAACCGTCATAAAACAGTGGTATTCTCTGACCAATTATCAGGCCCAGAGAATAGAACCGGCCCTGCCAATTATCGATGGCGAGAGTAGATATCGAATCAAGGTAAATGTGGAGACGCCGGAGGATACAGGCTGCCTGGTTCGTCTGGTATTTTTGGACAGATACGAGAGAGAGGCCGGGGATTTTACACTTCGTGGCAAGGAGGCGGAATTTTCCTGTCCACTTAAAACCTACAGCTACAGAATGCAGCTGATAAATGCGGGGATGACAGAATTTGTTTTTCATTCAGTGATTATTGAGGAATTAGAGAGCAAGGACTAATGAAAATCAAAAAGACCAAGGGGATTGTGAAGCAACTTTATAAGGAGCTGAAGAAGGTCAAAAGCTACAAGGAGGAGATGGCAGCTCTTACTGATGAGGAGCTGAAGGCTAAGACTGTGGAATTCAGACAGCGTTTTGAGAACGGAGAGAGTCTGGATAAAATGCTGCCGGAGGCCTTTGCTGCAATGTGTGAGGCGGACATGCGAGTGCTTCACATGTTTCCTTTTGATGTTCAGATTCTGGCGGGAATTGCTTTGCATTTAGGATATCTGGCTGAGATGAATACAGGTGAGGGAAAGACTCTTACAGCTACATGTCCTATGTATCTAAATGGTCTTACAGGAAAAGGTGCAATTCTGGTTACAAACAACGAATACCTGGCACTTCGTGATGCTGAGGAAATGGGACCGGCCTACGAATTTATGGGTCTTACAATTTCTGCAGGTGTTAAGCGAGATGCTGATGACAAATTTGAAAATGATGAGAAGAAGGAAATCTACAACTCGGATATCGTATATACGACCCACTCTGCTTTGGGATTTGATTATCTGATTAACAATCTGGTGAAGTCGGCTGATGAGCGATTTATGAGGGATTTCTATTACATAATTATTGATGAGGCCGACTCAGTTCTTCTTGACAGTGCCAGCACCCCTCTTGTTATTTCTGGCGCTCCACGTGTCCAGTCAAACCTATATGACATGGCGGATTTCTTCGTAAGGACTCTGCAGGAGGATGTGGACTATGAGGTAGAGGAGAAGAATGTCTGGTTCACAGAAAAGGGGCTTGAGTATGCCGAGAGTTATTTTGGAATAGAGAATATTTTCAGCCCTGAGTATTTTGAGATATATCGCCATCTTGTGCTGGCGCTGAGAGCACACAAGATAATTGAAAAGGGAACGGAGTATATGATTTCAGAGTCGGGAGAAGTGGCGCTTATCGATGCCAGCTCTGGTCGTATGTTGAAAGGCGTAAAGCTTCGTGGTGGCCAGCATCAGGCTCTTGAGTGCAAGGAGAAGGTGGAGATTACCCAGGAGAACCGTTCTATGGCATCTATCACCTATCAGAATTTCTTCTCAATGTTTCCGAAGATGGCGGGCATGAGCGGAACCATTTATGATGCCAGAGATGAGCTCTACGACGTGTATGGAAAGAAGGTTGTGGTTATCCCTACCAACAATCCAATTCAGCGAGTGGATTGTCCAGACTGGTTCTTCAGTGATTCTGAAAAACAGTTTGAGGCGGCGATTAAACTGGCAGTTAAAAAGCATGAAACAGGACAGCCTGTTCTTATAGTTACTACTATGATTTCTGATACTGAAATCATTTCACATCTTCTTGTGAAGGAGGGGCTGGCTCACTCAGTTTTGAATGCAAATAACGCATTTTGGGAGGCTGAAATCATCAAGGAAGCAGGTCAGATGGGAGCAATGACGGTGGCTACTTCAATGGCTGGTCGTGGTACTGATATTAAGCTGGGGCCAGGCGTTAAGGAGCTTGGTGGACTGGCAGTTATTGGTGTTGGTCGAATGCTTAACATTCGTGATGAGAGACAGGCCAGAGGTCGTGCAGGACGTCAGGGTGACCCAGGCTACAGTAGGTTTCTTGTATCTCTTGAGGATGATATTGTGGAAAAGGGGACTGACCCTGAAAAGCTGAAAAAATATATTGATGGTAAAAAACGTATAAGCGATAGAAGGATAAAGAAAATTGTAAACGGAGCCCAGCGAACCAATGAGGAAATGGGCGTTACCAACAGAAAAAATTCAAAGGATTATGATGTGGTTCTCCAACTGGAAAGAAAGCTTATGTATGACACCAGAGATATGCTTTTGGATGGTGGTACAGTTGAAAAAGAAAAGCTTATGGGCATTGCGGGTGAGAACATTGATGAGTTTTTGAGAGAGAATAAAAAGCTGGATACATCAACGCTGAATAGATATTTGCTTGATAATATTTCCTACAGGATGGAGAAGGAAAGCAGCCTGATAAATCTTTCAAACAAGGCCAGAGTGAAGGCTTATATTCTCGCCAGAGTGGAGCGTTCACTGGAGGAAAAGAAGGAGGCTATCGGCTCAGAAAATGGCATGAATGATTTCATCAGAGTCTCAGCTCTTTCGGCCATAGATGAAGCGTGGATTGAGCAGGTTGATTATCTACAGCAGCTTCAGGGAGCAGTATCGGGACGAAGCTCCGCCCAGAGAAATCTTATGTTTGAGTACCAGGGGGAAGCACTGGAATCTTTCAGAAAGATGGAAAGCAGGATTAAGAGAAATATTATCCGAAATGTGCTGTTGTCGGAAGTGAGTATGGATAAGAAGAATAAGTTAAGGATAATTCTTCCTTAAAAGCCTTCCCCTTGAGGGGAAGGTGGCCGAAGGCCGGATGAGGTGTTTATGATTTATAATTTTAATCTCGGCATTGGCTGGGCGTCATCGGGTGTTGAGTATGCCCAAAGCTACAGAGCCGACATTCTAAGAAAAATAAATAAGCCTGCCAAATTCATTTTCACCGACATGTTCCCGAGGGATAACCTTATCGACATGACAAGAAACATTGGTTTTAAGGATGACGAAATCATTTGGCTTTACACCTTCTTTACGGATTTTGTTCCGGAGGAGGTTACCTATGAGCTGAAGGATTTGCTGGCTTCGATAGGGGATAATGAGTATACCCTTGAGCGAGATGGTAAGATTGGTCGAATAATATTTGGTGGAAGCAATAATTTCTTCAGAGTGTACTTTTTGAATGAGACTGAAGAAAAGGTACACAGGGTGGAGATGGTTTCCGGAGGATGCCTGATTCGAAAAGATTACTTTATGTCCAAAAGAGTCTTTGCTGAATATTATGCACCCCTTGATGGCAAGGCACATCTTTATCAGAGACGATTCTTTAATCGGGATGGTTCTGTCGCTTATGAGGAGGCAATCGATGATGATTCGGTGATGTATAAATTTCCTGATAAGCTAATCTGCTCCAAGGAAGAATTGATTGGGTATATGACATCCAGGCTAAATCCCACGGCAGATGATATTATCATAATTGACCGCGCTACGGGGCAGGCGCAGGCCATACTTGAAAATGCCGGTGAGGCCAGAGTGGGTGTGGTTATTCATGCGGATCATTTTAGCGAAGGTTCTACTGATGAGGACAATATTCTTTGGAATAATTACTATGAGTATACCTTCTCCATGAACAGGCATATTGATTTTTATATCACTGCTACTGAGGATCAGCGGAAGCTTCTGATGGAACAGTTTGAGCAGTATATGGGAGTTACTCCTACCGTATATACGATACCAGTTGGAAGTCTGACAGAGCTAATCTATCCAACGGAGCCTAGGAAAAAGCATTCGTTTATTACTGCATCGAGATTGGCTACAGAAAAGCATGTGGACTGGCTGGTTGCAGCAGTGGCAGAAGCCCGAAAAAGAGTGCCGGATATCAGTCTTGATATATACGGAAAGGGTGGTGCAGAAGAGGAGTTAAAGAGGCAAATCGATAAGCTGGGTGCTGAAGAATATATACGACTTATGGGCCAGCGTGATTTGACTGATGTATATAAAAAATACGAGGGATATTTATCTGCATCCACAAGCGAGGGCTTTGGATTGACATTGATGGAGGCTATAGGCTCAGGGCTTCCGATAATTGGTTTTGATGTAAGATACGGCAATCAGAATTTTATAGATCAGGGATTAAACGGCTACAAGCTGCCATATCTCATTGGAATGGAAAGAGTCAGACGTCAGGAAAAGCTGGTTCAGGCCATTGTGAAACTGTGCACCGAGGATGATATTGAGTTCTTTAGTAACCATTCGTACGAGAAGGCTAAACAGTATTTGACTGAAGAGGTGGAGTTGAAATGGAAAAAGCTGGTAGAGATGAAATAATTTTATTATTTGATTATTTTAACAGGGGAAGCCAGGATCTCTTTGAGTCTTTTCGTAATGCTGAAATTCCAGTGATTGCCCTTGTCATAAACGATGATGGATTCCTCCCAGATGGTGTGACAAACATTTTTGAGCACTTTTTGGGGGATTATCGTAAATGCGATAAATGCAAGGGAAAACCTTTATATTTTAATCAAATTACGGTTCCAGATTATTGGGAAATTAGCGCTAACAACACCAGTGGAAGCATCCATGATAAGGATAAGGAAAGAGGAAGAATATTCTTTGCACAGCCTACCCACAAACGCTTCGTTAGACTGGTGGATTATCTTGATGAACTGGGTAATGTCCGGTGTACGGAGCACTATAACAAATACGGTGCGTTGTACGCCAGAACAATGTTTAACAAGAAATCGGAGAAGGTGAATAAAACCTTTTTCGATACCGAGGGCAGAGAGGTAATCGTGGAAAACTACGTTACCTCTGACATAATTTTGAACTATCAGGGGAAGACTTTTATCTTTAAGAATCGGACGGATTTTGTGTGCTTCTTCCTGAAGCTGAGAGGACTGGAAAATAATAGGATTTACTTTAATTCACTTTCGGTTCCGTTCTTTGTTTCCAACACTCTTAAGTCTCCTGGAAAGCCGAAGGAAGATTTGCTCTTCTGGCAGGAGCCTGCCAGAGATGATATTCCTGGAAATATGCAGGTTATCTTCGATGGAAAGTCCGGTAGCTGCGACAGGGTGGTGGTTCAAAATCGACAGGCTTACAGGAAGCTTCTGGAGCTTGGAGCACCGGAGGAGAAGCTGAAGCATCTGGGATTTATTTATACGTTCCACAAGAAAAATAATGGTCATCCGGAGGCACTGATTTGCACTAACACGGAGAATGTGGAGAAGCTAAAGGAGATTGTGGAAGGATTACCTCAGGTGACATTCCATGTGACAGCCATAACAGAAATGTCGGCTAAGCTTTTGGCACATGAAAAATATGACAATGTAATCATGTACCCTAATGTTAAGGCGATAACCCTTGAAAGATTGTTTAATCGGTGTGATTTTTACCTTGATATTAACCATGAAGGGGAAATTGTGGAGGCAACCAGAAGGGCATTTGTATACAATCTTCTGATACTTTCATTCAAACAAACGCAACATGGTGTATATACAGCGCAAGAAAATATATTTGATTGTGCAAATTGCACAGGATTAATTCAAAGACTGAATAATCTGCTAAAAGACAAAATGGCTTTAAACGAGGCAATTTCCACTCAGCATTCGGAAGGTTCGACAACTAGCACAAAAGAATTCATAGAAATTTGTAAACATTAACGAATACAGCCCTTTTTGTGAAGTAAAACTGCACAAAAACAAGGGCTGTTTTTTTATGTTCCATACAACCATTTTTCTTGAATTGGGGTGGAAATTATGCTTAAATAATAGCGGACTGTCTGTAACCCCTTAATTGCAGACGGTAATTTTCAGTTATTTTTATTTTTAGGAGGATATTGTAATGGCTAACAAATGGGTGTATATGTTTAGCGAAGGTGACATGACAATGCGCAACCTTCTCGGCGGAAAGGGTGCTAATCTTGCAGAGATGACAAGCATTGGTTTGCCAGTCCCACAGGGTTTCACAATCACTACAGAGGCTTGTACTCAGTATTATGAGGATGGTCGTAAAATCAATGATGAGCTTATGACACAGGATATGGAAGGTGTTAAGAAGATGGAGGAGATCAACGGCAAGAAGTTCG
>JAEEGL013735108.1_pt1 | contig 13990 bp, 14 predicted proteins | sample 9134231 | NCBI WGS metagenome assembly JAEEGL01 (sample SAMN16246548, study PRJNA631951) | gut metagenome | biome: gut microbiome; feature: rumen; material: fiber-attached | host: Bos | place: Iran: Karaj | collected 2018-10
CTACCCCAACGACTCTCTGCTTTCTTTTCCACAATATCCCTGCCCAATTCCCAATAGAACTGAAGCATCTCCTGATTTACCTTCACGGCAGCCTTGATCTGACTTCTGCGATATCGTGAACTCAGATCTTTTATCCAAAGGATATAATCTTGGTCTAATATACTTATCGATTTACTCATATTCAATCCATTTTCGTCTACAAAGTTACACTTTATTTTTGATTCCACCTAAACATCTATACCTTATTTGTATATATGGAGGGAAAAAGCAGAAATGTTAAACCAACTTTACCGAATTTGTTCTATTATCAGTTTGGTATTGCCTCTTGATACTATATTTGAAATTGCATTCATAGATTCTCTGTTTGTTTCCATTTTCATCTACAATTAAAAAGCCGCTATTGGAAGAACATAACCTTCATTTCCTTTACCTCGAATTCCAAAACGAAAACCTGAACTATTTAAAGAAATGGCATACTTCTCAGATGCCTGAGAAGAAGTCCAATAATCTCCCCCCAATGTCATAATATTAAAATCACTAATCAGAGAAGGTAAATTATAAGGAATAATAGTTCTATTATTTGTTATGATTCTCTTGAAATGATGGATACTCGGTAATAGCCAACCGCTTGTACCTGATATAGGAATAGGATGTATACTATTCATTATCTTTACAACCTTAAAAACGGGGAAATCTTCAAAATCATCTATTGATATATACTGTTCAGATTCAATTCTATCAATTTCATCCCAATGATTAATATCATCCATCGTGTAATGCGAGTGAGGGAAAGGCAGGTCGATACTATTATTTGACCATAAAACAGGAAATATTTCCCCTAATACATTCATTATACTTCCACGGCCCAATGGCTCTTTATAAATAATATATCCATGAATCCAACCTTGTGACTGCTCGTAAAGAGAGGTTGATGACAAAGCAACTCTTCCCATTGCTTTTTTTGTTGTTCCTTTTTCATGAGAGAAAGAACCATCTTCAAACAGATAATCACCATTCCTTAATTGATTTTTATCCACAAAATATATGTCAAAATGCTCTTCTATAGGGTTAATTCCATTATCAGCACAATACTTAACTGCATCTACCAGTCCAAAACGGGCCTCACTTTTCACAAATTGCTGCCATTGTGCATCATTCATTCCTTTTGCATAATATAAACAAAAGAAATAACAGAACATACTATTTTCGAATCCTATTACTTTGTGTTGCTTAAGTGATTCACGCAACTGGTCTATAGGTATCTTTGATTCGGCAGCCTTGCTTACAAAACACTCATTGTAATACTGGATTGCCTCTTGGAAAGAACTCAACTTCATGTGAATATCCCCCATCAGTTTTAGATAGAGGGCTGGCATACTAGATTGCTGATATTGAGCTAATGCTTTTTCGATAAAACCTTTCGCCTGCTGATATTTGCCCTCATTAAAGAATGAAATAGCAATCGTATAGAGGTCAGATGGCGATGCTGTAGGTTTCTGCTGAGATTGTGGTGGTGATGCAGGTGATTGTTTCTGTTCAACCTCAGGTATATCAAAGAAAGAATCAACATTAAATGCAGGCTTAATTTCTGGCTCTTCATTCCTTGCATTTAAACCTAAACCATAGGCTATTGACTCAAATACATAAGCAGCCAATTCCTCCTTATATCCACAAGAATCTATAAAATCATGTTGGTATTGCTTAAACTTTATTTCCCAACCACCATTATTAGCACAAAGAGCCAGAATATTCTCAGCATATCCAGAATCAATAATAGCTCTAAGGATTAGTTTCGTAGCAGGTTTCTCCTTGAATGCCTGATAATCCAACAGGTAGTTAATTATCTGAGCATTGCATATCATTTCTGCCCCTTTGCTGGCAACGATTTCCTTTATAGCTTTATGTAGTTCCATAATCCTTATTATCTTATGTTCTTCTTACAATACTCCTCAATCCGATTCCCCCGTTTGGCGACAAAATCAAGTTCTGCCTGTATCCAAGCTTTATATGATTCAACAGAGTCTGGCATCGGATCACTCACGAACAAAGGAGTATCCAACCCGTATTTTACGTTATAATCCTCATCGACACAATCTTGTAACAAAAAGAAATCCACATACCCTTTGAAATCAACAAACAAGTCAAAGAATGCCTTGCTTCGTTGTAAAGCTGTGTCAAGTGGAGATGGCTCACCATTATAAAAACGTCTTATACACTCCAGCGTCAAATCCCACCTATCTGAGATCTTCCTGCTGCACCCTCTTGCTTGATTCATGCTCCATCTAATTTGTGGGAATATGACATATCCCGCTATGGTAGACGCTTTCTTCAAATATTCTTCTCGATATTCTTTGACATTGGGTATAGAACTAACTATAAGGTCACGATGCTTATATCGTCCATGCCAAAAACTAACAATGATTGAGTCACTGCCGAAATACATATCATTCCATTTCAGATAGTAGCCCTTCCCTTGTGTCAGATTCATCATCTGTCCATTAGGCAAAGGCTTACTCCAAAGCAATTGATGGTATGCCTTAAGCGTAGGGCTGCCAGAATCAGGATCAGGTCTTTTGCAATCTGTCCGTACATCGAAATGAATATCTATATCTCGTACATTCATTATTATTGCTTAATCATTATTCATAAAAACCTTCATCTTTCAATTTCATTATCATCTTGTAAACCGCGTCGGACAGTTCAATTGCTTCCGTTGCATATAAGACCTTTTCATCGCAACAAAGTTGATATTTAACCAGAGCCAATTTGGCATTGCTTGAGGGCTCGATTATTAATTCGTACGTATCTACAGAATTCTCATCAACCTCATCATTGTCGCTTATAAATAGATCAGCAGGTAAACCTTCTATCATCTTTCCCAATGACCAAGCTGGCAAATAATCCACACCCTCATCTTTTATAAGAAATTTTTCATCACTTTTTAAATGATACGGATGCGAATCACTAGCCCAGAAGTATTCAATAATAAGATCTGGTTCCGGGAATTTTTTTAATGCTCTTAAGGACTGGCATTGTTTAATATCTGAAGCCTGTTTCATTTATCTATATTTGTTAAGTATTAAATTCAAACTATATTCATCTTTTATCAAAACCTCTCGTGGTTTTGAACCCTTGTAGGGACCTACTATTCCAGCCTTTTCCATTTGGTCCAACATTCTGCCACAGCGATTGTATCCAATGGCGAACTTCCTCTGCACAAGGGATGTTGAGCCAGATTGTTCTCTTACAATTAAACGAGCTGCGTCTTCAAAGAGAGGGTCTAAGTGTTGCATATCTATATCATTTTGCTGAAAAGGCCACAAAGACTCTTCTTCATTAGGGTCAGGTAATTCATAAGTAGAAAGATAACCTTGCTGATTCCTTATATAATCATTAATCCTCTCCACTTCTGATAGTTCCATATATGCACATCTTCCTTTGATAAAACTAATACCGTCACTAAAGATCATGTCTCCAGGTCTTTGCAGTTTTTCTGCGCCCGATTGTCCCAAAATGTTTCTTGAGTCATTAGGTGATGGAACTCTGAACGATATTCGACCAAACATATTAGCCTTTATAGCTGAAGAAATGACTGTTCCAACTGGTCGCAGAATTGACAGGATAACGCATATTCCTGTAGCTCTTCCCATTTTGGTAATCTTCTCAAGCGAAGATTCCATAAGTCGACCACACATTCTTGTCAACTCGTCATATTCATCAATAAGAAGGATTATGTATGGCAAATAGCGATGGCCATCATAAGGATTAAGTTTCCTATCGCAGAACTTCCTATTATAATCTTTAATAGATCTGACGGAAGCCATACTTAATAATTCCTGCCTTGAATCTATTTCTTTGGCAAGTGAGACAAAGCTGTCTGTTACATTTGACATGTCTGTAATAATTGGCTCCTTGTCAGGGATTGTTGCCAAGAAGTTATATTCTATAGGCTTATATAGTGAGAATTCTATCTTCTTAGGGTCAACCATCACAAACTTAACTTCCGCTGGATGTTTTTTGAAAAGCAAAGAGGATATCAGGGTATTAAAGAATATGGACACACCCATACCACTAGATCCAGACACCATAATATGAGGAGTATCTATCAAATCAAACATCAAGATATCCCCATTATCCTTTTTCCCTATAGCACATGGCAATTGCATGGGTGTATTTTGGAACTCAGGGCATGACAAAACACTCTTTAACGATACTGTTCCATCATTAGGGGGGTAATCATCTAATAGATCTATAGTCGGATATGAATAATACTCCAAATCCCTTTTAGGATCATATGGTCCTAATGGGGGTTGCTGTGGATTGTTTGGAACTGAGGGGGTATTATTAGGAGTAGGAGGTACGTTGTTTGTTGTTGGGTTTGGTGTTTCTAAAGAAGACGTATTGGATTCTTCTGGTTCTAAGAGTTTTGGCATTTTTGAACAGATTTGAAGTCCGTAGCCTATACACTGTACAAGATATAATACAATATCTTCCTTAGCACCAAACTCATTCGAATATTTCTTCGAAATGCTTTTTGATTCTAATTCCCAATTTGTAATGCCAGAAATCTTCTCGATATAACCGTTAGATTGCATATTGAGAAGAACATGCTTTGCTGCAGGTATATCTTTGAGCACCTGAAAATCATTAAGTATATTTATCAGGCTACGATTCTGCAAATAATCTGCGCCCCATTTCTGAACGACATAACGCATCGCCTCAGGCATGTTCTGAGGATCCGGTATAGTTCCCTCTTGCTCTACATCTTTGAAACATACCTCTTCTGCTTTTTCTTCTTGCTTTTCTTCTTTGGAGCCAAACCATTTGTTAAATATATTCATAACTCACTCTTTTCTTTGCTTTCTTTTCTACTCCTTAATTCATCCATATAGCCAGCTGTGACAATACCTGAGGGCAAAGCAATGATGGCTATACCAACCATAGAGGATATGATGCTGATAACTCTGCCTGTGTCTGAGATGGGATATAGGTCGCCATAGCCAACGGTTGTCAACGTACATGACGCCCAATAAAAGGCATCGAAGAAATCATCATATAAGACTTTTCCTGACGCAGGATCGACCTGTTCCTCAGCATTGAACATGATCAACGCAGTAATAAAGATGTAGAATACTGCCAATGAAAAGACCGTCATTAAGATTTTACTCTGTTTACGAATGACAGACATAATAATCTCCAAAGGTTCAAAATAGCGTATAACCTTGAATATTCTCAGGATCTTTAATAATCGCGATACACGGAATAACTTGAATGTTGGCCCCAAAAGATTAAAGATAGGCAAAATAGATAGTAAGTCTATAATAGCCATTGGGGTGAATGGATGTACTGCAAAAGCCACTATCTTACTCCGTTTGGAATTAAAATCAGCAGTACACCATCGGAGAATATAGTCCACAATAAAACACAGTCCTGAAATCAGATCAAAATACCAAAAAATCTTGTATTGAGTTCTGAACATCAGAGGCAAGATGCCTATAACAATGGCTACCAACATCACAGCATCATAAATGCGTGATGCATAATTCTCTTTATTCCTGGGCTCTACTATCTTATATATTTCTTCCCGTAGTTGCATAGTTTTCAGTTATTACACTCTGCAAAGATACGGAAAAATATGATAACTAATGCATAAATAAACTGAAAAAACATCATATAAGACTAATTTCTTTGAAATTAGCCCCATCAAGGGCATATATGTAGCCCTTTGAAGACACGTTTTGATGTTGCAAATAGTCCACAACATTTTTCTTTTAATGCGCAATCTTCGCAAATATCAAGATACATTGTTTTCCAGTCTGAGATGCTTTGTGCTGCATATTGATGGTATTCTGATGGCAACAAGCAGAGTGGTATGTTGAAGATGGAAGTTGGTAAATCCCATTCTGATAGGATTTTGACAGCACTACATAATTGAGGTATATAGTCTATTGGTTCTATCCATATATACTGAGCATTCTTTGTGGCATAGCCAGTATCTTCCATACCCATCCATGCTGTCCAATCTACAAAATAGAGATTTTTTAAAATGAATTCCGCAATCAGAGAGAGTCGCTGGTAGTTCATCTTATTGATAACAATACGCAATTCAATAGGAATTCCCTCATCTGCAAGATTATATATTCCCAACATTGTTTTTGTATAAGCGCCTTTGGATCCTGCAATCCTATCATGATCACCTGCATAATCAGAGTGTAGTGGCACTCCCACGAAGATCTTTTCTCCACCAATCTCCTTTAATCGATGCGCAAACGAATGATCAGTAAATGCCCTGCCATTACTGAGAATCTGAATATCTGTATCAGGCAACTCCTCTCGTACAATCTGGATCAAATCGAAAAATTTATCTCTTGCCAATGTAGGTTCGCCACCAGTAATACATACATTCTTCGTTTCTTTTGGCGCAGTTTTGATAAGGGCTAAGTTCTTCTTGAAATAAAAATTGATATCATCCCTCATCTTTGGGGGCTGGCAGCACATGACGCAATGATTGTTACATTGGTCTGTAACAAACAAAACGTTGCTATTCGATTCTATTTCAAATTTCTCTTTCATCTTAACCAACTCCTAAATATAGGCATCACCTCGTCTTCTCTTTCTATCATCAACGATATGATATATTCTATGATAGCTTTGTTTTTCTTACAAACAAACGATGAAGGACGGAATCCGTACATATCACCCTGAGTAGAATGATTTCGTACAGGATCAGCACCACAATAGGCTTTTATGGGACAGTCAGAACAACCTGCTAATGCTTCATTGTCCCATATCTTTCCCATTTTACGAACCTTCTCACCATAAACTATATCCTCGTATTTATCTGATATCTTACCAAGTCGGAATGTAAAATCGCCATTCTCTGCCAACATTCTGGACTCATCAGAAGCATACACATAGCCATCATAATTATAGATAAGAACGGAATTAACAGTACCTGCAGGAGACTGAAGATCCACAAAGCCTGTTGTATATGGCGTGAGTATCTTGCGCAAGATAATGGATGCATAGACCTCTCTGAAGAAAGTTCCTTGCTTGTTTAATTCGATAATATAATCGAGGGATGCTTTATAAAACTCGACAAAACGAATGTTGTATTTCTCCCAATTCTCATTTTCTGAGGCAAGACCATAAGGATTTAATGCGCGCAAGAAAATGTCTGTAAAGCCATCTTTCACATACTCGTCAACAATTTCCTTTGGATAGTCCAATGCCAGTTCTGATGTTGTCATCAAAGCAGAAACAGCCTCTTGTCCCAACACCTCGCGAGCTTTTTGTATACCAGCCATCGTTTTCTCATAACTATCCTCGCGCCCTCTATTCTTATTATGGATAAAAGCGGGGCCATCTAATGATGTGGATATAAGTACATGATATTGCTTGCATAGTTGAAGCAATTCATCTGATAGACTTCGACAATTTGTGCATAGCACATAAGATAGATCCCTACATTCTTGTTGATTGATTTCTTCTGCCAGTTCAATTCCTAATTTAATTATCTTAGGTTCCAAGCTGGGCTCTCCTCCCTGAAATTCCATTGTTAGTGATGGAGAAGGCGAGCGAAACATTAGTTTCACTGATTGTTCCATCATCTCATTAGTCATAGAACAATGAGTGCTACGCTCTTCCCTGCTGGATGCCTGACAATACACACAATTCTGGTTGCATCTTAGTGTCAAAACAAAGATATGCAAAGCAGCCCTGTCATCCAGGAAGCTCTTTTTTAGCCTCAGCCTTGAAGCATAGACATCAAGTAGCGAAGGTAGTAAATCCTCTGAGATGAAGTAATTCGCAACAAGAGATTTATATAATTCTTCATCATCAAGAGAATGGTCTACTATCTTTTGCGCTGTCCCAATAGGGGTAATCATCATATCCCCCAATTCATTTATCAAGACTTCTTTTCCTGACAATCTGGTAAAGTTGAATGGCAGCAGCGCATATTTCTTCATGCTGTGATTTCCTCTTCTGTTAATTCGTCGAAATCTCCAAATGCTTTTGCGTAAAGAATCGTTCGGATGTCTTTTGTTTCTTCGTCGATAATCCCACGAAGTTTATAATCATTCAGTTTCTCAAAAAAAGTCTTTTTTATTGTTATTTCATCGAAACTCCCTTCGATTGAAATAACTTCCTCATCTCCCTCTATATGCCTATCGATAATATATTGTTCTGAAAACCAATATACTACTTTAGAAATACAACTGTCAGGGTAAATCTTTCTATCTATCCGTAATGTCATTTCTTCTTGAATGATTTGAGTTTGGCTATAGTTGGATTATCAGGAATTCCTGTGGTTTCGAGCTTATTGTAAGCTTGAAACATCTTTAGGGCAGTCATAATCTCGCTATTAAATACAGCATGACCATTTCTGTATTCAACCTTGTTAGGATCTGGGGCATAACCTGCAGCAGTTAAGAGCTTTAGCAGTGTTGTCACATCAAATCCACTCATTCCTTCTGTAAAATCTCTAAATCCCAAATCTATGGTTGTTTTGTTCTCATCCCAAGTTTGTAGTGCCATCTGGGTGACATTGTCAACACTACCAGATTTGGTAATACCAGCATCATTCTGGAAATGTTTTATGGCTGCCGCCATAGTGGCATCATATAAAGGATAGCCGGATTTTGTTTTTATCTGATTCTTTTTCAAATAATGTTTAGAAACCAATAAGTCGGAAAGAGCCTTTACATCCGAACCATAGATGCCTGATTTGATTGTTCTTTCTCCTAAAGAGTAGTCGGCTGCTGTTTTAGCCTTTGGTGCTGAATATAATCCGCTGATACCAGAAGAAGATGATGAACTTCTTGAACTGCTACTCACCGAACTGGAATAATGAGAAGATCGCGAACTGGAGTAATGAGAAGAATGAGAGCTATGACTTCCATATCCTGACCTATGTGAACTATGGCTTCTATGAGAACTGTGAGAACGATGTCCATTTACCATAGACATTCTTCCTGTAGGACTAACCTTTACCACATTCTTCATGATTTTGCGCTTAATAGCACCAACTTCATCACTTTCATCCTCTCCCAAATTAAAGTCTGGAAGAAGAGAATTCTGAGCCTTTGCCTGAGAATGGAACAAGGACAGAGCTGATGTTAGAATCAGTGACTCTATAATCTTCTTGGTAATCTTACTCATAACTCTTTTTCTTTATGAAGTTTAACCAGTAGTCATTAGGGGCTAGCTCTAGTAGATTATTCAATAATTGTTTTCCACCATCATCAAGCTTCCCATTGTTAGCAGATAGAGATGTAATCAATGTGTTACGTCCATTGTCTATGCGCCCAGATATTGTATTTTCCAACTCTTCCTTTTTATTCTTTAATCTTTCTTTATCCTTATAATTAAGGTTCAACTGGAGAGCAGATTCTAAAGCACTATTAGCTTGAACTAAACATTTATTATTCGTCTCACCATCTTTAATCAGCTTATCGACCAAAGCTTCAATTTTTTCAAGGGCATTTTCTTTATAGCTATCGCTATTCATGGCGTTGTAGCCATTAAATGCTTCTTTATAGCTTTCTACAGCATTAACATAGTCTCCACTACTCATAAAAGAATTGCCTGTGAAGACCCTATTCTCAAATTGTTCTCTGTCAGCAGAAGCTTTCCAATAACTAAAGCCCCAGATTATAAATCCTAGTAATAATACAAAAATGCAGGCTGCAATAGTCTTATGTGGTACTTTCTTTTCTTCAACAATCTCCTCTCTATCATCGTCATCAGGGGTTTGTACCACCTTTTCCCGCTTAGGGACATCCAAATTCTTAAGGAATGGTTCTTTGGGGCAAATGCCTATTCCAAAGGCTATAGAGTAAAGGATATATTGCACCATTACCTCCTTATAGCCTAAGGTGTCAGAGATTTCTTTTGAGAATGTTTTCACTTTAAGATGATAATCCTCTTTAGGGGTATTGATAGCCAAAATCTTACTACCATAACCCATTTTTATGACATCACGTAATATGCTCTTGACTGCTGCTGGGTCTTCCAAAGACACTTCATCACTCATAATGTTCACAATTCGAACATCATTCATAACTTCCTTACCATATTTGCTAATGATAATTTTGATTGCCTTTGGTAGTGTCTTTGACTCCTTGCTCATTTTTGTTTAATTAATTCTTTTGCCAGTTGCTGATCTAGGAGGTTGTATTTTATCAGTAGTTTGTTGCGAATCTCGTTAGCTCGCAGGATATCCTGACGCGCATAGTCGATCTCAATGCGCGTCTTTTCATCATAGTGGATGGAGATGTCGGCAGTCTTCAGCTTGTCTTGGAGCATTTTGATTCGATCATCAATCTGACGGATGCTGTCTTTCACCATATCTATCTGATATTGGATGAAGTCTGTGATATGGGCTTTCAGTTCATCGATGTTATAGACAAAGGCTACAGACATATCATCCCTGCTGCCAATCTTGCTGAGCTGGGGCAGATCAGACTCTATGGACTTAATGGTAGCCTCTTTGCCATCAGTGACCAGCATCTTGACCACCTGTATATAGAAATTCACCAAGTTTGGATCCTCACCAAAGGAATCATCCATACCATCAGAACCTAAGAACACAGCCATGGGGAATTTCCCATCGCCTTCGTAACAATAGCGGAATTCGTTGATGGCATTGGAATCACAGAGCGAGGTCGTCTTATTGAGGAAACAACGCTCATCCCATGGGATAGGCATCTGCCATAAGGCCCCCTCCTGATGGAAAGACACGCATTTGCCATCGCCCAAATGGAAGGCAAACCAATAGTCAGACGTTTGCACATAGACCATTAGTGTGCAACCATAGAGTTTCTCAAAGGTCTCGCTGGTATGCAGCTCATCGAGATACTTCTGAAGCACATGCGTCAACTCCCATTCACTGATGGTCGTATTGGCAGCATGCTCAGCAATCTTCTGGTTCCATTGGTAGATAATGGAAGAGAACAACTGACGGAATGCTTTATCAACAGGTGTCTGTTTCTTAATGACTTCTTCTGAGGTGATGGCCTCTTCTGCTGTAAAAGGCTGGCCAATGAACATGCCCTTATCTACATTCTCGACAAAGTTCCTGACAGAATCGCGTATCACCTCCACTGCCATGCGAGAGCCAACGTCACTACGGAAGTAACGCTCGCCTCCATGACCATCGCACACGACAGCTATGGCCAGTCCATCATCATAGACTGCACTGAAGGAGGCATCCTGACAAGGCTTTTCGTCTGCCTTGTGGCTTTCTCCCTGGCAGGAGAAATTATAGGATTCTATCATTTATCCCCAGTCGTCTATATATTGGCTGCTGTCAACGGTTGCCGTGGAATCAGCAGAGTCTGCACCATCGATATTCTTGGCGGCATCCTGCACATCCTTGATCACCTGATCCTGCTTGGTGATGTCACCTGCTGTACTGCTCTTACTGCCAATCTGAGAAGAGGTGACAGCCACCACGCGGATGATCTGCTTCAGGGCATCGATGTTGTGAACTGTGATCACTGCCTCGGAATTGCCAGTGAACTGTTTCAATACATCCTTGTCAGCATCGTCGCCAATGGCGATAGCAATCTTGATGGCAGACTTGAACCAGTTGTTTGTCTGAAGTTTGGCCAGTCCTGCCTCATAATTGTCAGTAGGACCACCATCAGAAAGCAGAATGATAGCAGGTGCAAAGGAACCACTGGCAGACTGCATGAAGCCACCATTGCGAGAGAGTTTGGCTGCCAATTCAGCACAAGCACCTCCTAAAGAAGTCAAGCCTCCTGCTGATACATCCTGCCAGATGAAATCCTTGGCCAGCTTGGGCTCGTCATATAGCCAGTTGACGCCACTCGAGAATTCCAATGCAGCAACCTTGATTTCTGCATCAGGGTTCGTCTCAGAAATGTCGTTAAGCATCGGAAGTACGTTGACCACAGCGTCATTCACTGCACCAATCTTATTGCCTTCCATACTACCTGATGTGTCGATCAGGAAAAACAATGTCATCGTCCTACGAGGAACGCTTACGGTTTCATCTAAAAGTCCCATTTTCGTAATATTTAGTTTGTTATTTTATGCTATGATTTCACCCTTTGCACCTACGGCTCCCTTGATGCTGGAACCAAAGGATATCTTCAGTCCTGGCAGGATAGGCAGGAATTCTTTTGGATTCACCACCTTCACCTTGCCACTGGGAGTATCGACATTCCAACTGGCTTCTGCCAGGTTACGGATCACTAGCAGATTCTTGTCCGTTGGGTAGAAATCGACTTCGGCATCTGGGGTATTGTCGTTATCGATATAGAGTTTCGTGCCTGGCGTCAGGATCATGCTGCGAGTACCGATTTTCAGTTTTTTGCTGGTATCGATGTCCTTGCCGCAATTGATGCACTTGCAGTTGTTGCCTGCGATATCGACAAAGGTCTCTTCATGGCAGTGTGGGCACATCACCAACTCATCGCGCACCTTGGAAATCACACGCTCCCACTCCTGTTCAATCAGACGCGTGTTAGGATTCTTCAGTTTCTCCTCACTGAACTGCTCGATAAAGGTCTGTTTCAACAATGAGGGGAACAGAGGCCAACGCTTGATGACATTCTGATGAACGCCACGGACAGGCAGGTTCGACTTGTCGTTGGGATTGTAAATGAACAGGGCCTTGCTGCCGTAGAATTCTTTTTCGAACTTCTCCGTCATACAGGGGCAGGCCACCACCTTTGCACCCTCGAAAGGATGATTGGCAAAGAAGAGCATAAAGAGAATCACGGAAAGCGAGAACCTGTCGCTATACTTATCTGGCACACCACCTGCCACCACCTCTGGAGCCATATAACGGGCCTTTCCCATGATGCCGGACTTCTCGCCCTGAGCCGTCACATTATCATTGTCGCAGATCAGCACGTCGCCATCCGTAGGACGAATGAAGAAGTTGCCATCGTTCAGATCCTGATAGCTATAACCAAAACGGTGAAGCATCATAAAGCCGTCGCAGATCTTCATCGCTGCTGCCATCATCGCATTGAAAGACTTGAAGTTCTTACGAGCCAGCAGATAGTTGCCAAACTCGAAGTAGTCTGTTGGGCGCAGCTTCATAATATAGCCATAGCTGCCATTCTCCTTCTTCGTCAGGTATTCTGGCCAGATGAAGGCATCAGAGGGAGCGCCTGCAGTGATGTTACGTTCCAAATTCTTATAGAACTTATCCTCAGGAGGCGTGATGTACCATTTGAGTGCCATCTGCTGACCACCTAATTCTACGAGATAGACAATACCCTGTCCACCTCTGCCTAATTCCTTGATGACTGTCGCCTGACTGCCTATCGTCAGATTGACTTTTGTTCCTTTCTTTAATTCCATTGTCATTTAGGTTAGAATCCACCACCTCTCAGATTGACTGATTCAACAGTGGATATGATGCCTGTCCGATGGCAATGCGGACACGTTACGCGCTCCTGACCATGCCAACAGACAATCGTATTACAATTATCACAGATATAGAACCGCTTATTGCCACAATGCGGACAGCCATTGAAATTGGGATCCAACGTGATTGTGTTACCATGGACTGTTGCACCATCAAAGCCTTCGCGATGGGCCTTGCTTCTATCAATCTTGAAAGCCCATACGAAATGGAGGTTTCTGCCCTTCGGATCAATAGTGATTCCAAATGGTTTCCGAGTCTCTTCACATTCTGCCAACACGGCAAATGCCTCTTTGCTTATAGGTGTAATATCCATATTAGGTTATATTTATGATGCAAAGATAAGAAGTTTTTCTGAAATGACCAAACTTTTCAGGGAAAAATCATAGATTTTAAGTTAAAATCGGGAGCATGTCGCTGTGACACTGTGACGCTGTGACGCAGTTGCATTAGGTTGTTTCTGGATAGCAATTTTGATGGATATATTTATATATTATTATATATATAATATATTATATATATAATAATATATAAATTATAATTAGATTTTTGAACTTCGACGGAGGCAAATGCAACTGCGTCACA
>JAEEGL013911420.1_pt1 | contig 13990 bp, 11 predicted proteins | sample 9134231 | NCBI WGS metagenome assembly JAEEGL01 (sample SAMN16246548, study PRJNA631951) | gut metagenome | biome: gut microbiome; feature: rumen; material: fiber-attached | host: Bos | place: Iran: Karaj | collected 2018-10
AGCGTTGCACTCAATCGTACACATGGCATCACCCATGATCCATCATTAATGGAAAAATGTGATGGCAACTGGTATTACGAGATGATAGAACTTGGCTTCAACTATCGTTTGACGGATATTCAGGCAGCCCTTGGTGTCAGTCAGATGAAAGTAGCCCGTCAGAATGTGGAACACCGCAGACAACTGGTAAAACAATATAATGAGGCTTTCAAGGATATTCAAGGTATCAAAATACCTTATGAGGCAAGTGATGTCTATCATGCCTACCACCTCTATATCATTCAGGTAGAGGATCGCAAAGGCTTATATGATTACCTTCGTACACAAGGCATCTATGCTCAGGTGCTCTATTATCCCCTACATTTGATGCCGTATTATAAGCAATTTGGTTCCAAAGAGGGTGATCTCCCTGTTGTGGAGAACTATTATAAGCATTGCTTGGCACTGCCCATGTTCCCAACGTTGACAGATGAACAACAGCATTATGTTATTGAAAAGGTAAAAGAATTCATTTGCAAATAATATGGATTTGCCTATAATACAAGGAAAGAAAATCTATCTTCGGCGATTGACTGAGGATGATGCAACTCAAGAGTATGTTGGTTGGATGAACGACTCCGAGATTAATCAGTATCTTGAAAGTCGCTTCTATGAACAGACCATTGAAAGCACAAAGGCATATATTCGGTCGGTAACAAATGATAATAATTACCAATTTGGTATTTTCTTAAATGAAAGTGGGAAACATATTGGTAATATCAAAATTGGTAGTATTAATCATTTCCATAGATATGCAGACATTGGCTTCTTGATAGGTGACAAAAGTTGTTGGGGGAGAGGAATCGCTACAGAAGCAATCAAACTTGCTACTGATTTCGCTTTTAACACTCTGAAGCTCCACAAACTCTGGGGAGGTGCATATTCCCCCAATATTGGTTCAATAAAAGCCTTCTTGAAAAATGGCTATCAACAAGAGGGCGCTAAGAAGAATCAATATCTCTGTCACGGTCAGTATGTAGATGACATTTTATTTGGAAAGGTTAACCCAAATGAGTAAGATCATTCTAGGAACTGTTCAGTTTGGACTTCAATATGGGGTTAATTCTGCTGGTCGCCCCAATGGGGGAGCTGTAAGAAATATATTAGCTGAGGCCTCAAAGGGTGGAGTTTGCACTTTAGATACGTCAAGCGCTTATGGAAACTCTGAAGAAATTCTTGGAGAATGCATTACTCAAGGTGAGAACTTTAAAATAGTATCTAAATATCCCAAAGGAGATATTCCGGTAGACGAAATGTTCATTAGATCACTCAAATGTTTGAAAGTAGAAAAGCTCTATGGCTATCTTCTTCATCATTTTGAGGTGTATAAGAACAATCCAAAGGTATGGGATGATTTCGTAAAATTAAAGGATGCTGGAAAAGTTCAGAAGATAGGTTTCTCTCTTTATTCTCCTGAGGAGTTAGATCTTATTCTAAATATAAAATCTCCCTTTGACTTGATTCAAGTACCTTTCAATATCTTTGATAAGAAATTTCTGCCCTACATGAAAGAGCTTCATGAAAAGGGCGTGGAGATCCATGTCAGGAGTACTTTCCTTCAAGGATTATTCTTTAAGGATAGAAATGCCCTGCCAGAAAAGTTGCAGCCATTGAAAGAATACCTTCTGCAATTGGATGAATACTCATCTAAAACAGGATTGAGCATCTCGGAGATTGCCCTTAACTACAATCTTCAGAATCCATATATTGATGGCGTGCTTATTGGTGTGGATAATGTTGAGCAACTAAAGACAAATCTGGCATCAGTAAAGGATATGCCCATCGATATTGAGGTTGATGTTAAGGAACAAGAGTTATTAAACCCTGTAAATTGGAATTAAATGTATATTGTTGCAATTACCCAGGCTCGTTACGGTTCAACCCGTTTGCCTGCTAAAATTCTGAAAGAAGTCAATGATAAAACGCTTCTCGAAATTCATTTGAGAAGAATACTTCAGGCTAAAACTATTGATAAGTTGAAGATCGCTACGACAGATGAAGAAGGCTCTAAGTTTATCATAGCCGTAGCAGAAAAGGTAGGCTGTGAGTATCATAAAGGTTCTGTAGATGATGTGCTCAGTCGTTTCTATGATACTGCTGCACCAGAGAAACCTGATTATGTAATTCGATTTACCTCGGATTGCCCGTTGATTGACCCCTCAGTGATAGATGATGTTGTGAACTTTGCCATTTTTCATCCTGAATATGACTACGTTCATACAGATCCTAAGCAGTTTCCCGATGGTCTTGATACGGAAGTCATGAAGTTTTCTGCATTGGAGAAGACTTTCATGGAGGCTGATTTGAAATCAGAACGTGAACATGTGACATCTCATATCTGGGAGAATGGTACTGCTAATGGTGGAAAACTTTTCAATACATATAACTTCCCCAATAAAGAAGGAAAGTATAATGCAAATGATTATCGCCTGACCATTGATGAACCTGAAGACTTTGAAGTGCTGAAGGCTCTCATCAATAACCTTGGTGAGGATAAGTATTGGAAGGATTATATTGATTACTTGTTGGAACATAAAGATTTATATGCTCTCAATAGTAAATTTGGATACAACGAAGGGTATGAGAAGTCAATTAAAAACGACAGTAAATTTATAAAATAGCATATTATTATGGGAAAAGGTCAAGAGCTTTATAAGAAAGCAAAAACGATGATTCCTGGCGGAACATCGTTGTTATCAAAGAGACCAGAACAGTTATTGCCAGAGAACTGGCCTGCATATTATAGTAAGTCAAAGGGGTGCCATGTGTGGGATCTTGATGGCCGTGAGTATATCGACTGTGGTTTGATGGGTGTTGGAACCAATACCCTTGGTTATGCCCGTGAAGAAGTGGATGAGGCTGTTATGAAGGTAGTACGTGATGGTAACTTAACCACTCTCAACTGTCCAGAAGAAGTATATTTAGCAGAAAAGATTCTTCAGAATAACCCATGGGCCGGTGGTGTACGTTATACTCGTGGCGGTGGCGAAGCCAACTCTATGTGTGTTCGTATTGCTCGTGCATATAGCGGTAAGGACAAGGTTGCCATTTGCGGTTATCATGGCTGGCATGACTGGTATGTATCGGTAAACCTTGGTGAGAGCGATGCCCTTGCAGGTCACTTGCTGCCAGGTATTCCTACTAATGGTGTGCCTCGTGAGCTTCGAGGAACGGCTATTCCTTTCCACTACAATGACTTTGAGGAGATAGAGAATATCATTCGCAATACTCCCGACCTTGCGGCTGTTAAGATGGAAGTATGCCGTAATTTCGGTCCAGAGAAAGGCTATCTGGAGCATATTCGTAATCTCTGTAATGAATATGGTGTTATTCTTATTTTTGATGAATGCACCTCAGGTTTCCGTGAGACATATTTTGGCCTGCATAAGAAATATGGAGTATATCCTGATATGACCATTTATTCCAAGACTATGGGTAACGGCTATGTGATTGCTGCTGTTATTGGTAAGAAGGAAATCATGGATGCAGCACAGGGCTCTTGGATTAGTTCCACCTTCTGGACTGACCGTATTGGACCTACCGCAGCACTTGCTGCTCTCGATGTGATGGAGAAAACCAAGTCTTGGGAGTTTATCACCAAACAGGGACTTAAGAACAAGGAACGTTGGCAGCAGCTTGCTGACAAGTATGGCTTGAAGATCAACCAGTGGGGCATTCCTGCTCTTGCAGGATATACTTTTGATTCTCCCAATGCCCTTGCATATAAGACCTATGTTACTCAGGAAATGCTCAAGAAGGGATATATCGCCGGTACTTTGATGTACACTTGTCTTGCTCATACCGACGAGGTTCTTGAGGATTACTATCAGGCACTTGATCCTATCTTTGCAAAGATTCGTGACTTTGAGGATGGTGAGGATGTGATGAAAGCCCTTGAGGGTCCTGTGTGTCAAGCCGGTTTCAAACGTCTCAACTAATTCAGGAGATAGTTATGGCTAACTACAAATGTCTTAAACAGCAGCAGTATTCTTTTGGAGATTACAGCATAGTACCTCTTAGGTACGAAGACCGCTTTGACATCATGAAATGGCGTAATGAACAGATATACCATTTGCGTCAGGCCCGACCTTTGACTGAAGAGGATCAACAGCGTTATTTTGACAATGTAGTGGTCAAATTGTATGATAACCCCCAACCGGATCAGATACTCTTTTCTTACTTAGAAAAAGGTATCTGCATCGGGTATGGTGGACTTGTCCATATTAACTGGATAGATAACAACGCCGAAATATCCTTTATTATGGACACGAAACTGGAGAAGGAACATTTTAAGGAGCATTGGAGCAATTGGCTAACGATGTTGAGGAAACTTGCTTTTGATGACCTCAAACTGCATAAGTTATATACTTACGCTTTTGATTTGCGTCCTCATCTCTATACCACTTTGGAGGCCAATGGATTTACTCGCGAGGCAACACTCAAAGAACATTGCCGCTTCCAAGGGGAATATAAAGACGTAATTATTCATTCAATCTGGAACGAAAATGCCTAAGGTTACTTTCCGCATAATAGAAGAGTGCGACTTGGAAATTATTCGTCAGTGGCGCAATTCACCGAATATCGCCCGCAATATGTTCTCATCTGGAGAAATCACAGAGGAACAACAACGTGGGTGGTATGAAAGTGTGTGCCGTGGTGAACGAGGATATTGCTGGTTCGTTGAGAGCGACGGACAGGCGGTAGGCTATGCTTCTTTGTCTCGTGCAGAACGTGCGGAAGATACTTACGAATTTGGCTTATACGTTGGAAATCAGACAATTACAAATGGGGGGGGGTACGGCTCCGCTATCCTCTTCAATATCATGCATGAAGCCTTCGAGCGGCTTCATGCACATAAGGTGATTTGTGAAGTCCTTGCTTTCAACTTGCCGGCCATCAAACTCTATGAGAAGTTCGGAATGCAGAAGCAGGGCTATTTCAAGGAATATTTAAAACGAGGTAACGACAGAATAGACTGCGTATCATACGCTATTTTTGAACAGGAGTGGCAGGCACTTCGCGACGGATTGTACGAAAGAATTTGTAACCGTTGATTTTAGATAGATGTCTGCCAGTCCATAAAGATTGACAGACTCTATGAACTACTGCATTTGCGTATCAGGGACGCTTGGCCTGACGGTCTTACAACGCCTTGTAGCATCACCCATCACAATCAAATGTGTTCTCACAGACAAACACAGCGACGGTATTATTGAATACTGTGAACAGCAACAATTGCAGGTATTTGCAGGTAATCCCAGAAATAGTAAGGCCGTAGGGTGGTTGGAAGAACAAAAGATTGAATTTGAGAACCTGCTCTCGATCAACTATCTATTTATATTGGAGCCAGATGTGTTGAATAAGGCGAAGGGATATGCGGTGAATTTCCATGGCTCATTGCTGCCCAAGTACAGAGGTCGTACACCTCATGTCTGGTCAATCATCAACGGAGAAAAAGAAACGGGTGTTACTGCACATTTGATGAACGCTAACTGTGATGATGGAGATATTGTAAGACAAGTGGTAGTTCCTATTGAAGAAGAAGATACAGGAGCCATTATATTAGAAAAATATAAAGCACTTTACCCAGAGCTGGTACTTCAAGTGGTGGAAGATATAGAGAGTGGCAAAGTAGAATGTTGTAAGCAGGACATTAGTAAAGCTACCTATTTTGGGAAACGTACCCCAGACGATGGTCAGATCAATTGGAATTGGCAGAAGGAACGAATACGTAACTGGGTGAGAGCACAAGCCAAACCATATCCAGGTGCTTTTACATTTTTGAACGACAATAAGATTATTATCAATAAAATAGAATACAGCGACCTCGGTCTTACGGATACCATACAGAATGGAACTGTAGTAGCCGTCATTGATGGCTGCCCCTACGTTAAAACTCAGAACGGAGTAGTAAAATTGGTGGATTTTGAAACCGATGCTGAAATAATAAAAGACTCACTTCTTTCATAACGGTAAAACAATATGGGAAAGACATTCATTGTAGCAGAGCTATCAGCAAACCATGGACATAAGTTGGAAGTGGCCTTGGAGTCTGTTCGTGCAGCCAAGGAAGCTGGTGCTGATGCTGTTAAAATACAGACATATACAGCTGATACAATCACATTGAATTGTGATGCTGATGATTTCAAGGTGAAAGGAACCTTATGGGATGGACGTACATTGTATGACCTTTATCAAGAAGCATATACTCCTTGGGAATGGCATCAGGCAATCTTTGATGAGGCTCAAAAGTGTGGGATTACTTGTTTTTCAACACCATTTGATAAGACTGCTGTCGATTTCCTGGAAGAATTGGATAACCCTATTTATAAGATCGCCTCTTTTGAAATTACTGATATCCCCTTGATTAAATACATCGCATCGAAGCAAAAGCCAATCATTCTTTCAACAGGAATAGCCATGGAGGAGGATATACGATTGGCTCTCGACACAATCTATGCAGAGGGGAATAAAGATGTTACACTTTTGAAATGCACGTCGGCATATCCAGCACCAATTGAAGATGCTAATCTCTTGACTATTCCTGATATGAAGACTCGATTCGGTTGCAAAGTCGGTTTAAGTGATCATTCAGAAGGGAGTACTGTACCGATGGCTGCCGTTGCGTTAGGGGCAGAGGTGGTCGAAAAACATTTTATTATAGACCGTTCGATAGGAGGACCAGATTCTGCCTTCTCAATGAGTGCTGAAGAGTTTGCTAAAATGGTGCAGGATGTTCGTAATGTGGAGAAAGCTCTTGGCTCTGTATATTATCCCGTGGATTCAGAAAGCATAAAAGGACGTGAATTCTCACGCTCTCTTTATGTCGCAGAGGACATGAAAGCAGGTGATGTCATTACCGAGCAGAATGTTCGTTCTGTAAGACCTGGCTATGGGCTGCATCCCAAATACCTACCAGAATTGTTAGGAAAGAGAGTAAATCGAGATGTTGAGAAAGGCGCTCGATTTTTATTGGATTTTGTAAACTAACCTATTTATGTCCCATTTTAACAAAATAAAGAGTGAAATATGTCAAATGTATTAAAATTTTATCTTGGTGAAGAATCGCATCATATCGAAGAAAACTATGCCGATAGTAAGTCATCTATATTTGCAGTACAATATAAGAAAGCACTGCATGTGATAGATTCGTATATAGATGCCTTAGAAAATGAACGGGATAGAAATCTGCAGGAGTCGCGTAATAATATCATCGCTTTTATGGGCGATAGAGGAACAGGTAAGACTTCTTGCATGATGTCGGTATTGAAGATGCTTGATAGTCATTTGGAAGAACGCAGAGAAAAGAAACGTTTTGCGACGGTGGATGTCGTGGATCCGTCGTTCTTTGACGAGAATACCAATATCATCTATCTAGTGGTTGGAAAAATGTTCGCTTCATTCAGAGAGCGAGCAGAGCAAGATAAAGAAACGAGTTTGAGTCAGGATGGAAAGATTCATGACTTAATGGCTGCATTCTCGAAGGTGCTGTCACAGATATCCCTAATGGGGAAAGCACCACTGAGTGAGAATGATACAGAAGTACATCAATTAGGAAATCTGCTTGTAACTGTGGATTTTAAAAAGAGCCTCAAGAATTTGGTGGGTTGCTATTTGAATTATTTTGAGAAAGATTTTCTGGTGATACCGGTTGATGACATAGACAATAATACAGAGCAGGCCTACCAGATGATGGAACAAATAAGGAAATACCTAATTCTGCCCAATGTGATAATCCTTATATCATTCAAACTGGAACAATTAACAAATGTGGCAGAACTTTATTTCACTAACTTATATAATCGATTGTATGAGATAGGCAAGATTCAATCAGAGGACGTGGCGGATATGGCTCAAAAATATCTGCTGAAGCTGTTCCCTTTGGAGCATAGAATAGCTTTGCCAGAGCTAGAAACAATGATGGATAAGGAACTTGAGGTGTATGAAAATAGATACAAAGAAGAAGCACTGTTGTCTGGGTCGTCGATGAAGTACACCATGACTGCACTTATTTTCAAAAAGACTAGATATCTGTTCTATCATTCAACTGGTGAGACGAACCAAATAGTTCCAACCAACCTGCGTGAATACAGAAATCTACTATCTTTGCTCTGTCACATGGAAAATTATAGAGAGAGTAAAGAAGAATATAACAAACAGCAATTCCGTGATTATTTCTATGGAGAATGGGTGGAGAAACACTTAAATGAGGAGGGGTGTACTATAGCAAAAACATTGGTGGAAAATACAGAGGTTGCGCAATTTAATAAACTTGTATTAAATTTGTTGTCAGGATATAAATCATTTTCCGAGGTATCCATACATGAATTTCAAGAGCTTTTGCCAGAAGAAGAACCAAAGGATTCTTTCGAATTAAGACCATTAAGATTAGATTATAGGAATACCAGATCTCAATATGAATATGATCGAATATTAGCAACAGGAAACTTTTCTTACAATATATCTATAGGAGATGTGATTGCTGTTCTTAACGAGTGGAAGAAATATGTCGTCTCAGAACAAGATAAGGCACTGCTTTTCTTCGTGGAAAGCTTATATTCTATCAAATTGTATCATTATTATGATGAGATTACGGAGCCGATTGTAACGGATACAAGTAAGAATGGTACCATTGATAAAACAATAAAACGACTGGATGTGTTAGATGGTGTCAGCAATTTTGAGAAACTTATTGGTGGCGCTTTCTTTAATCCCAATCTGCTGAGAATATTACCGCCAGAACGGGGGCAAAAGAATGCCAAATCTAGGTCATATCGTATTGTAAATATAACACCACTGAAGAGTGTTATTGTCAAATGCCTCAACAAAGAAGATGTGAGTGATCTGGAGTTTTGGTTAGTGGAATTTTTTGCCATCACTCTATCTAGACGGTTAGAGGGAAAGTCAAAGGATAATATGTCGGCCTACTACCGAGTACTGCCAGAGGTTTTTTACAAGACTGACCTGAAAAAATCTCAAAAAGCCATTTTTGACTTAGGCTCTTTCTTTGTGAATATTAATAATATAGAGTATGCTTACAACAGAATACACCCGAAACTCTATTCATTGGCTGAAGAGAGGATTTCTTCAGTCTTGAACCAACTTAAGAATCTGACTATTAAGGAATATAAACTAGGGGATAAATATGATCATAACAAATTTTTGTCGTGGTGCTCAATTCGTAATGCAGTAATATTACAAGAATTAGGCAACTCGTTTAGCTATGTGAAGACTGGTAGGACTCCAAGTTCGGAACAGATAGAGTTGCTACGTGATTTCTTTGTACAAGTATCAAACTTCTACATCAAGACATACGACAAGGCTGATGAAGAAAGTGCATATGAAATTAAATTTGATTATGCTGAGGTTTATGTTGAATTGTTCAACCAAATGAAGACGGATGAAAATGCTAAGAGCCTATTTAAATTAGTTTTTGATGATACTACTACAGGTGATGTGGCATCAAGGTCTTTTATAGTTGATAATATTGCCCATGGGCTACAGAAACACGTTAGGAAGGATACTTTGGAATCGCGAATAAAAGATCGAACCTCAATAACTGGTGATAACACGGAATTCTGGAAGGCCTTCAATGAGATGGTAACGGAAGAAAAAATAGCCCGAACAGAAGCTGAAGAAGTGTTGAGTAATCTGAAAACTCGTTTCGATCTATAATAGATGGATAATCTGCGAAGTGCCATAGAGATATTGTTTTTGAAGCAAGACCCTAGGGAATTGCTGATAGAACATCGTGCTTGGAAGAATTTGGTAAGTAGTGTGGATAAGGCCTTCTTCACGGAAGGTTATCTTGCTGCGAATCGGCCTTTTTCTGTGAATCATACAGAGCAGCTCTATGCGCTGTTGAATGAAACTTGGATGAAGGATGGTCATTATGATGCATCCGTGTTCCATGTGCTACTGGTATTTGCCAAGCAGGTGTTGCGTGTAAAGGATGGTGTGCCGATTTGTAAATATGAGCACTATCTGAGGTGGCACGAGATGACATCGGCCATAGGTGAGGACATCCTGACATGTTCGTTCTTGGCGGATGATGACAAAAAGACTAAGACGAAGCGAGAAAGTTTTGCGTGGAATACAATTCTGGAGAGTGACAATACTCATCTGGAGGCTTTATTCAGACGAGGACTCTCTGAGCTACATTGTCATCTGAACGGATCGTCCATCAACTTCGATCTGAATTGGCTGGCTATTATGAATGAACCGGAATATCAAAAGCCAGAATGGTTTAAGAAGGCATCAGGACATCACACTCCGCTCTATGATTATGCCATTTTGGCTGCATTTATTAGGATGTATCTCTTCCTTCACATAGAAGGGTATTTGACTGGAAGCCAATTTGAAAAAGATTTTAAGCTATTATGGAATGACCCTAATCGACTACAAATACTTCCGATGTATATCAGCAAATTGCAATCAGAGATTACCTGCCAGTTGGCCTTGCATGCACATAAGTTTAACGTTGCTGAGATAGATTATGCTATTCCAATAGGAATCAGCGTGCCGGACAGTAAAAAGACAGCGAGCCTGTTGCTCGTGGGTGAGCGCAGGTTGATGTATGAATGTTTTAGGCGATTATACAATGAAGACGAGACTATACCTGGGCTTGGCATATTGTTCTATATCTATCTAGTTGTTAAATTACAGGTAAAAGGCTTGATTATACAGCATAACGGTGTCAAAGGATTTGCTAATTTTAAGCGTTTTGACCGTAATAAAGAGGTGTTTGTGAACCATTCTAGGAATAAGAAACTACAGGAGATGATACCAAGAATGGCTTTAGAATCGTATCGACAGGATAGTCATATCAACTACTTTGAGTACAGAATAGCCCCAAAAGATACCGCATCGGCTATGAAGGCCAAACTGAATCAAATGAGGATTTTGTTGGGGGATAATGAGAAAGCGAATTGCGTAATCCATTTTATCAAAGACAAGGAACAGGAGCGTCGTTTTACGGATAGTGTGGCAAACTGGCAATGCTGTAGGAACTTTGAAGGAAGAATAGAATATAGACGAAAATCGCGTGTGCTTGAAATCTTACTGAGGAGTTATGATCATCGGATAGTGGGTATCGATGCCGCAAATTCAGAGTTTGGTTGCCGTCCGGAAGTGTTTGCTGAGATATATCGTCGATTACAGCATCTGCAAAGAGACACTTCGTACGAAAAGTTGTTTGATGTAGAATGGTATGATCTAGGAATAACCTATCATGTCGGAGAGGATTACTATGATATTGTGGATGGTATGCGAGCCATAGATGAGGCTATCCTGTTTCTGAATCTACAAGACGGTGCCCGACTTGGACATGCTGTGGCATTAGGAATAGGGACCATGGATTATTATCGTGAACGAAAGCACACGATAATAATTCCGAAACAAGATTTGCTGGATAATTGTGTATGGTTACTGGCCAAGATGGATGAATATGCAATTCAGGAAGAGAAGGGCGTCAGAAATCAGTTGAGGTTTGAAGTTCAGAGGTTGATGAGTGAGATTTACCAGAACTACTCGATGGAGGACTATCGGATTTACTATCAGTCGTGGCTATTGAGAGGGGATGAACCATCGGTTTATATGAATGCATCGAAACAATTAGCTATACCAGAGGATACGATGGTAGAACCATACTATCTGAATCATTTTGAGAAGAAGATAGATATTGCTAGGAATCAATGGTTAGCCAGAGTGTTATATCGCGACTATCATTATGACGCTGGAGTTAAGCATCGTGGACATAAACCAGAAGAGTGGAGGTTGCCCGTGGGACTGGTGAGTGTAATAGACAAAATACAAATGATGATGAGGAACGACGTTGCTAGGCGGAAAATTGCCATTGAAGTGAATCCGACATCGAATTTGAGAATATGCAATATCGATACATATGATACACATCCGGTAGTGAAATTCAGAAATTATGGTTTATCGGTGATGGATGAGCATAATGACTGTCCGCAGATATCGGTATCGATTAATACAGATGACAAGGGTATATTTGCGACTTCGCTGGAGAAAGAGTATACGTTGATGGCGCTTGCACTGGAGAAACAGAAAACAGCTGAAGGTAAGATGAAGTTTCTGCCGAATAATGTGCAGAACTGGCTAGAGGGTATTAGGCAGGAGGCAGAGGTACAGAGATTTAGGAAGTAGATATTACAATTTAATATATTGTTGTTTGGAGGCTCAAGCCCAGCGACCAAGTTGCTGGGCTTGAGCTTTGTATGAAACACACAAATTCTTACTGAAATCTTTGGTAAATTCCAAAAATAGTCGTACTTTTGCAGCAATTTAAAGGGAATCGATTCCAAAGATAGTCTCCTTTTTAATTAATTTAGAGGTTTGTTGATTCACTAACACATTGGCTTTCATGTAATTATGCCTTTGTGTGAGTATGGATTTTATTACCTGTGTTTAACAAATAGGTAAAAGAAGATTGTATGAAGGTTGTATTACTAGCCGGTGGATTTGGCTCTCGCATTAGCGAGGAGTCAATCTTTAAGCCGAAACCCATGGTTGAGATTGGTGGTATGCCTATCCTTTGGCATATCATGAAGGAGTATGCTTATTATGGGCATAACGAGTTTATCATCTGTGCTGGTTACAAGCAGGAGTATATCAAGGGGTGGTTTGCCAATTATTTCCTGCAGAACTCTGATGTGAGTTTTGATTTCCGTCAGGGACAGAATGAGATGATTGTGCACGAGAGCCACCTGGAACCTTGGAAGGTTACTGTGGTGGATACTGGCTATAACACAATGACAGGTGGACGTATCAAACGCATCCAGAAATATGTGGGCAATGAACCTTTCTTCATGACCTATGGCGATGGTGTCTGCGATGTGGATATCAATAAATTGTTGGAGTTCCATCAATCTCATGGTAAATTGGCGACACTGACAGCTGTCAAGATGAAACAAGAAAAGGGGATCCTAGATATTGGAGGCGATAATGCGGTGAAGTCTTTCCGTGAGAAAAACTTGGCAGATGGAGCTCCTATCAATGCTGGCTATATGGTGTTGCAGCCAGAGATATTTGATCTGATTGGTGGTGATGATACGGTTTTTGAGCGTCAACCCTTGGAAACGCTTGCCAATAGAGGTGAACTGATGTCGTATATCCATGAAGGCTTCTGGCAGTGTATGGATAATGTCCGTGAACGTGATATGCTGGAGAAACTACTGAAAGAAGGTAAGGCTCCTTGGAAGAAATGGGAAAGAATTGTGCCTAATAAGTGAAGTATAGAAATTTAAGATATGTCAAAGAAAGAAGCGTTAAAAAAACAGATTCTCGAACTCACTCGTGAGTATTATCGGGAGGTACATGCCCCTCAGTCTGCATTTGAGGCAGGAAAGACTCGTGTAAACTATGGTGGTCGTTATTTCGATGATGAGGAGATGGTGAACCTGGTGGATGCATCTTTGGATTTCTGGTTGACAGCTGGTCCTTGGGCACACAAGTTTGAAACCCGTTTGGCCAAATGGTTGGGTGTAAAGTATTGCTCTCTCTGCAATTCTGGGTCTTCTGCCAATCTCCTGGCATTTAATGCACTCACTGCTCCTGAGCTGAAAGAGCGTCAGATCAAACGAGGCGATGAGGTGATCACGGTGGCTGCTGGATTTCCTACTACAGTGGCATGTATTGTTCAGTATGGTGCTGTACCTGTATTCGTGGATATGAGCATTGAGGAAAGTAATATTGATACCACGCAGTTGGAGAATGCACTTTCTTCAAAGACGAAAGCTGTCATGATTGCTCATTCCTTGGGTAATCCCTTCAATCTGCAAGTAGTGGTTGATTTCTGTAAGCAACATAACCTCTGGTTGGTAGAGGACAACTGTGATGCCCTTGGTTCTGAATATTATATTTCCGGTGAATGGAAAAAGACTGGAACGATTGGTGATATTGGAACCTCCAGTTTCTATCCCCCTCACCA
>JAEEGL015894233.1_pt1 | contig 13990 bp, 16 predicted proteins | sample 9134231 | NCBI WGS metagenome assembly JAEEGL01 (sample SAMN16246548, study PRJNA631951) | gut metagenome | biome: gut microbiome; feature: rumen; material: fiber-attached | host: Bos | place: Iran: Karaj | collected 2018-10
ATTTTTCTTCACAAGGATAACCAACACATTCATCGAAACTCATAACAATATCACTACCAAGTTTTCTTTGAATTTCGATAGACAATTCAGGAGTTAAAAACAATGAATCACCATTTAAATGATTTTTAAATTTAACACCTTCTTCAGTTATATCTTTAGGTCTTGCCAGTGAAAAAACTTGAAATCCACCAGAATCAGTTAAAATAGGACCATCATAATTCATAAATTTATGTAATCCTCCAGCTTTTTCAACAATATCTTCGCCAGGTCTAAGCCATAAATGGTAAGTATTAGATAAAATTATTCCAGCACCTAATTCTTTTACTTCCTCAGGAGATAAAGTTTTTACAGTAGCAGCAGTTCCTACTGGCATAAACATAGGTGTATCATATTCTTTACCATTAAATATAACTTTACCTAGTCTAGCATTTGTTTTTGCATCATCAAATACTTTCTTAAATTCAAGTTTCACTATAAATCATCTCCTGTAATAAACATAGCATCTCCAAAACTAAAGAAACGATATTTTTCTTTAATAGCTTCATTATATGCATTTAAAATATTTTCCCTACCAGCTAAAGCAGAAACGAGCATAACTAAGGTACTTTTAGGTAAATGAAAATTTGTTATTAAAGCATCTATTGCTTTAAACTTATAACCTGGATAAATAAAAATATCTGTGTTACCCGAACATTGTTTAAACATTCCATTATTGTTTGATGCAATAGTCTCTAAAGTTCTAGTTGATGTTGTACCTACTGCTATTATTCTTCGTTTTTCCTCTTTTGCTTTATTTAAAATATCAGATGTTTCTTTACTCATAACGTAAAACTCACTATGCATTTTATGTTCTAATACATTTTCTACCTCAACTGGTCTAAACGTTCCTAAACCAACGTGTAGAGTAACATACGTAATAATAACACCTTTATCCTCGATTTTTTGTAATAACTCATTAGTAAAATGAAGCCCTGCAGTTGGAGCAGCTGCAGATCCTATATTTTTTGCATAAACAGTTTGATATCGTGACTGATCATTTAACTTTTCGTGAATATATGGTGGAAGCGGCATTGTTCCAAGTTTATCTAGAATTTCCATTAATATTCCTTCATAGATTAGCTTTATATGAACAATTCCATCTTCTAGTTTTTTAGTAATAACAGCTTCAAGCATCCCATTACCAAATGAAACGACAGTTCCTATTTTAAGTCTTTTGCCTGGTCGAGCTAAGCATTCCCATTCATTAAGACCTAATTCTTTTAGTAAAAGAATCTCTATAACAGCTTTTGTATCTTTCTTTTCACCAATTAACCTAGCTGGAATAACTTTTGTATCATTTAATACTAAAACATCACCTTTTTTTAAATAATTCAAAATGTTATAAAAATGGTCATGCTTTAAATTTCCATTATTTTTATTTAATACTAATAAACGCGAAGAACTCCTCTCTTTAAGAGGAGTTTGAGCAATTAATTCTTTAGGTAAATTGTAATCAAACTGATTTATATCCATTTATAACACTACTTCCTTATGCGTGTTTTATTTATTTTTTCGTGATATTTAACTTCCCCATCATCATTTAAACAAAAAGTAATACTTTCTATGTCATGTTGATTTATTCTTTCATATTCAATCCCGCAGTACTCAAATGTTCTTTTAGCTTCAAAATTTTCAGGAGTGTAACTATATTTATCAGACAAATAAACAACACGTTTAAATTTGTACTTCGCTAACATTTTAGCACAAATTGGGCAAGGAAACAACGTTACATATATAGTTGCACCTTCAAATATAGAATTAGAACCTTTATAATTTGAAATAGCATTATCTTCAGCGTGAATTACAGAATTATATTTTTCATAGATTTTATCTTTACCTTTATAACCTTTTCCCCAAACAAATTCAGAATCATCCCATCCCGGAGGGGCACTATTATATCCTGCTGAAACAAAATTACCTTCTTTATCTATAATCACAGCACCAACTTGAGTAGATGGATCCCTACTAAGTTTTGCAATATTCATAGCGCAAATCATATTTATTACATCAAAAGGCGGAATATTTTTTCTTTCTAAACCAGTGTATGATTCAGGAACCATAAAATCTTTATTCATAAAATACCTTCTTTCTACAAGATTAATTATAAAGTTAATTATAAACTTTGTAATATATTGGTTATTTATGAAGTGTATTTAAAAATGTTATACCTTGGGATGTAATTACTCTTCCCTTGCTCGTTTTTCTAACAAATGATAGCTCAATTAAATAATTTTCAACGATTTCTTCAATAACTTTATTACTTTCATTTAAAAAACTTGATATGGTATTAATACCGACTGGTTTATCATCATAATCATAATGTAACATTTTTAAATACCTAATATCTAATTCTTTTAAACCTAGATTTTTTACTCCCAATTTATTTAAAATTTTACAAACATAGTGATAATCAATAAATTTAATATTATCAATTAATGAATAATCATTTACTCTTTTTAAATAATTAAGAGCAACTCTCGGAGTAAATCTTGAAACAGATGCAAGAAGTTTAAGAGCTTTAGTTCTATAAACAACATTTAATTTTTTAGAAGCATTAAAAAGAATTTTCGTAATATCATTCTCACTATATTTATTAAATGTAAATGTTATTGGAAAACGATCTAGCAATGGTTTAGATAGTGATTCAACTTTTGTTGTTGCACCAATTAAGGTAAAAGGTGGTAAATCAAATTTAATTATTTCTTTTTTTAAATCATTTTTTACATTTAAATTTATGTAAAAATCTTCCATAGCAGAATATAATACTTCTTCACAGTTTTTATTCAGTGCGTGAATTTCATCAATAAAAAGTATATCTCCTTCATTTAACTTGCTAAGTGAAACTATTAAATCTTTAGGTCTTTCAATAGAATTAGCATTAATAACTATAATATTATGGTTAAGAGCTATACTAATTAAATAAGCTAAAGTAGTTTTACCAAGACCAGCATGTCCAATTAAAAGAATATGATCTAAGGAAGTATCTCTTATTTTAGACGCTTGAATATATATTTTTAAGTTATCAATTATATTTTTTTGGCCAATAAATTCATCAAAACTTTGAGGTCTTAAAGAGTTGTTATCATCATTATTCATTATAGATCACCACTTTCAATTAATCTTATTCCTTCTTTAATCATCAAATTAGAAGAAAGATTTTTATTAACGCGTTGATAAGATTTATAAATTGATGAATCAGAATAATCTAACTGTTTTAAAGCTAAATAATATGTTTCATCAATTTTATAAAAATTATTATAAGAAATTGTCTTAAGAGTTTTAATTAATAAATCAACATTCTTTTCTGAAATCTTATTAATTGTAAGCAAAAAATCATAATTATTAGTAAACGCTGCATTTAAAATAAGTTCATAATTATCATTTCTTAAAATATTAAAAGCTGTTTTGATTCCAATACTTTTTAATTGCAAAAGTTTATAGAAGACTTCCCTTTCCAATTTTGTTTTAAAGCCATAAAGCAATCTACTATTATCAGATATGTAAAGATAGATATAAATCAAAACACTTTCATCTAATTTGTAAGATTTCTCAGTAATATAAATCCTATATGCAAAATTATTATTTTCAACTATGATATATTCACTAGATATATCTACAACTTTTCCCTTAATATATTCATACATGTTTCTCACCTCGAGTGACTTATAATACATATTTAATTTAAGAAATCTGTCGAATCTAATCATAAAGTTTAAAAAAGTAACAAAAATTTCGAAATATCATATAATAAATTAGTGATAAATTAAAAAAACATTTCATAATTTATATGAAATGTTTCAAAAAAATGCTAATAATTATTCTTTAAAAGTAAAAACATAATCTAAAATTTGGACATCGTCGCCTCTTTTAGCACCTGCTTCTTCTAATGCTTCCTCTACGCCCATTCCTTTTAGTTTTCGTCCAAATCTAATGACACCTTCATCTTCAGTAAATTTAGTCATTTTAAAGAGCTTTTCAATCTCATCACCTTTAATGACCCAAACTCCATTATCATTTGTTATTGTATATGGTTTCTCATTTTTAAATTTATAGATAACATGGGATTCATAATCGCTTTCATCATATATGTCATTTTGTTCTATTGAATCAAGTGTATCGGCTAATTTAGTTAATACATCATCAATACCTATATTATTTAATGCACTTATTTTAAATACTTCAAGTGATGGGTATTTTTCTTTAAAGCGTTTTAAATTATCATCAAAATTAGGTAAATCACATTTATTAGCAATAATAATTTCTTTCTTGTTTGCAAGTTTATCACTATAATTTTTTAATTCATTACGAATAATTTCATAATCACTAATTGGATCTCTTTCTTCAAATCCACCCATATCTATTATATGAGCTATTATACGTGTACGTGATGCATGCTTTAAAAAATTATGACCAAGTCCAGCACCTTTAGAAGCACCTTCAATTAATCCTGGTAAATCAGCAATTACAAATGTGCGATGATCTTTTAATTTAACAACACCTAAGTTAGGACTTAAAGTTGTAAAATGATATACTGCTATTTTTGGATTAGAGGCTGAAATAACTGATAAAAAGGTAGTTTTACCAACACTAGGAAGACCAACAAGACCAACATCAGCTAGAACTTTAAGTTCACATTTTATTATTCTTTCTTCACCTGGTTCGCCATACTCACTCATTTTTGGAGCTTTATCCTGCATTGTAACAAAAGCTTTGTTACCTCTTCCTCCACGTCCACCATGAGCTACAATAAATTCCTCATCATCATGTATTAAATCAGCAATTATTAAGTTTGTATCCATATCAATTAAAGTTGTACCAGCAGGAACTTTGATAATAATATCTTCAGCACTAGCGCCATTTCTGTTACTACCTTTTCCATTACTTCCTTTATCACCTTTTATAATCTTCTTATATCTTAAATCAATTAAAGTTTTTAAACTTTTATCAACCTTAAAAATGATATTAGCTCCTCTTCCTCCTGAACCTCCATCAGGTCCACCCATAGGAATATATTTTTCACGGCGAAAAGAAGTACAGCCATCTCCACCTTTTCCTGCAATAACTTTAACAACTAGTTCATCAACAAACATGATAATCACCCTTATTCTTTATAATATAAAATTAGAGTTTAACTCTAATTTTTACTTTTTTTAAATTGATAATTTTGATACCATGCATCAAATACAATATCAAAATAATTCATAACTGATAAAAGTTGATTAAAACTATTATCACCTAAAAAATGTTTAATTTCTTCAGGATTTTTATGAGAAACATCTCTCAAATAGTAACAATTCATAAGTCTTAAAGTATCAACTGTCTTTTTATTAAAAGAAAGATTAAAAATACTTATATTATAATTGTCTTCAGTAATAGAAGGATTATAATCTATTTTATTATCCAAAGTATTATTAAAATAATGTCTAAGAACAGTAAAAATATTATTTAATCTCTTTTTTAGTGTAGGTTCAGAAATCTGAAAAAAATTAGTTAAATGCTCAATTGATACATTAAAGTCTTCATTAACGTGTAAAACACATCTTAGTAAATAGGTTTCATCTATTGAAAGTGGAATTACATATGGACAAGCTGTATTTCTAAGAGACATCCTAAAATTATTACATTTACAGGCCATATTTCCATAATTTTCATATTTACCGATAATAGAATTTAATTCTTCCTGAATTTCATAACTTGAAAAACCTTTCATTTATTAATCACCTCTTTTTTGTGATTAGATATAATAACATACGTTCTAGAAAAAATCAAAAATTAGTTATCAAAATATGCATCTAAATAATATATCTGTCTATGTTCTTTAAAATATTGTTTTTCAAAATCAGTCATTATATTTTCAATTTTTCTCTCATCATTATGTAAATCTAAACTTACCTTATCAAAAATGTACCAATAATTACTCAAACTCTCTAAAGCAGAAGCAAACAAAATTTTATTATCTGTTTTCATAATAATATGTTTATTTTTACGAAAAACTCTATCATAAAGTCTTAAATAACTTTCATGAGTAAATCTTTTTTTCTCATCTTGTTTTTTTGGCCAAGGTTCAGAAAAAGTTAGATATATTGTATCTATTTCTTTACCAAAAAAATCAGTTATTCTTGTTGCATCAGCGCATATTAATTTTAAATTTTTAATATTTTGATTAGCAAGTTTATTAACAGCAGTTGCTGTTTGTGAACTATCAAGTTCTAAACCAATATAATTTATGTTTGGATGAGCTTTAGCCATATCAATTATAAAGCTCCCTCTTCCCATACCAAGTTCCAAATTAATTGGATTATTATTTTTAAAAACTTCCTTCCAATTATTCTTGTATTGAGAAGGATTTTTAACTAAATAATCACTATTTTCAAGAATATTATTTGCATTTTTTACAACATTGTATCGCATAAAAACACCTCACATAAATCTTAACATAATTTAAATAAAAATAATAGAATAAAAAAATATCACCTAAGTGATATCTAATTAAGCTTCATATACGCTAACTTTTTTCTTACTTTTTCCGCATCTTTCGAATTTTACAACTCCATTAATAAGTGCGAATAAAGTATGATCTTTACCCATACCAACGTTTTTACCAGGATAAATTTTAGTTCCTCTTTGTCTATAAATAATAGAACCAGCATTTATTTGTTGTCCGTCAGAAACCTTAGCTCCTAAACGTCTACCTCTTGAATCACGACCGTTATGAGTAGATCCTTGCGCTTTAACGTGTGCAAATCTTTGTATATTTAAACTAATAAATAACATTACTCATTCTCCTTTACTAATATTTATATTTTTAGGATACTGTCTTTCTAATTCTTTAAGCATATCAATCATATTTTTAAGTACTTCAAGTACATTATTATCATTTGTATTATTTTCAATTACAATTGTATTACCATCATCATTATATTTAACACTATTATTAAAATTATGAGCTAGATTAATACTTGTTTGTATAATACTTGATACACTAGCACAAACAATATCTTCTCCATATTCGGCATAATTTGCATGCCCAGTTATTTTTAAATTTGTAAACTCTTCATTATATTTTACTTTAATCATTAAGCAGCAATCTTCTTAACAACTAATTTAGTATATGGTTGACGATGACCTTGAGTTTTACGATATTTCTTTTTAGGTCTAAATTTAAAAACAACAATTTTTTTAGCTTTACCTTGTTTTTCAACAGTACAAATAACTTTAGCTCCTTCAACATATGGAGTTCCAGCTTTACCATTAGCATATAAAACATCAGTAAAAGTTACTTCTGAACCAACTTCTTTATCTAGTTTTTCAACATATATAGTGTCGCCTTCAGATACATAATATTGTTTACCACCTGTAACAAATATAGCTTTCATACAATACCTCCTTTAATAATTTTGAGTCACGCCTTTAAGGTACATGGAAATGTTTAATAAACCTTTTTAGTGCGGTTTTTTAGGGAAAGCCCTTCAAACATGGATAATTTTATCAAAAATAAGAACTATTGTCAAACTTTTTAGCAAGTAGTGTACGCTCAGAAATATAAACTTTATTAAAGAAAAAACAATGGACTCCTTTCATTAATAATTTTATATTTAAAGACCTATAATATTTCGTTTTTTTGAAATTAAAATTATAAAGTAATCGTTCAAGATAAAACTGGTTAATTACGAAAACAAAATCTTTAATTTCATAAAAAATATGAATAAAAACGAAGATAAAAAAAATCAAATTAAATCTTGAATATATTATTTGATAAGATAAAACAATTCCGAAACCCAAAACACTTATTACTATACTTATAACTAAAGAATAAAAATAAGGAAATATTCTAGTTAAGAGTGCATTAAAAATCTTATATCCATCAAACGGAATTATAGGAAGTAAATTAATTAAAGCAAATGATCTATTGTAGTAACTTAAAATATCATTTTTGATAAAAAAGATATTTAAAGCTTCTAGTATAACTTGAAATAATAGACCACCCGATGCAATAAAAAAATCTACATATGATGGACAATTAAGTAATTTTTTAAGTTTAATAATGCCACCATAAGGAAAAACATTTATAGAAATAATTTTAGTTTTAAATAAATAGCAAAAGAAAATATGTCCAAACTCATGGATAATAAAGACTGTTAGTATACTAAATAATTCTTTTTTAAATCCAGAATAAAAAAATAATAGTATAAAAACATAAGTGGAAATATTAATTTTTATTTTTCTTATATTCGTCATATGAATAAAACTTACTATCTTTTTCTATTAAAATATATATAAAATTTCCATCAGCAGAACCAATTAAACTATTCTTTTCAACATAGTCATATAAACTTACACCAATATTATTTAGATTTCCATACCAAATATTATATCCATCAATTCCTTGAATAATTACTGTATTATTAAAGTTTTCCTTAAATCCAGAATATACTACAACCCCACTTTCAAAAATACCAATTGGAAGATTATTAGATACTTGAAATTTTTCACCATCATAATATTTATGAATATCAGTATTATCAAGTTCATCATTAAATACATTAAGAGAATTGTTTTTACTGTCCTGATAAATAAATTCTTTACCAAAAACTTTTTTTGTTAAAGAATTAACTTTGATAAAATTAAAAGATTTATCAAAAATAGCTGTTTTAATGTTTTTTGTTAAATCAGGATTAACTTTCTTAACAATTAGTAAAAAAAGAATTATAACAAAAGATAACAATATCATACTAAACGAATTATTAATTATTTTTTTAAAATTATAATTCTTTTTCTTGTTCATATTTTCACCAATAAATTATATAAAAAAAAGAATTAAATATTACTATAAATCATCAATTATAACTCCCACATTATGTATTTTATACTTATTTACAGAAGGCTTAATATAAAGTTTATGCGATTTAATTTTATAAATATAACCTATTAAAATATTAGATAATGAATAGTTATATTTTGATGTAAAAACAGCATCATTGACATTTATATCATCGCAATTAATTAAATCATCTATAACAAATCCATTGTATTCAACACCAAGGGTACCATAACATCCATTAGTTTCTATTGCTATTTTCGTTTTATGAGAAAATATAGATCTTACAACTGAATAATGATCGTAAGTTTTCACTACCTGACCTACAAGACCTTCACTATTAATTACAAATGAGTTTTCCTTAATATTATCGAGTTTTCCTTTATTTATTAAAAAAATATCTCTAATTAATCCATTATAATTATCAACTACTTTTGCTGAAATTAGATTAGATTCATCAATATTATCTTTTTTTTCGATAAGATTATTGCTATAGCTGTCATAATATATAGAAAAAATATTTTTTGATGACATTAAATATACTTGAATCACTAATATAAAAGCAAGTAAAAATATACATAGTTTTCTCATTAAACCACCACTTTGTTTATATTATTTGAAGAAAGAATAATAATTAAACATTTACTTGAAAAAAATATGCAAAATATAGTATAATAAACTGTAGAATATTATAGGGTTAGTCGGTGATACAATGTTCAGAGAATTTGACTATGATAACAAACCAATCGTTGAAATTGTAAACGAAATTATTTCTGATGCCGTAAAACACGACGCATCCGATATTCACTTCGACCCTTACCCTGATAACTTACATGTAAGAATCCGTATTGACGGTGAACTAATAGATTATGCAATTGCTCCAGATTCTGTAAAAAAGAATCTTATTACTCGTGTAAAAATAATGGCTGGTATGAACATCACTGAAACCAGACTACCACAAGATGGTGCAATTAAACAAAACATCAACGGATATGATCTAGACCTCCGTGTTTCTTCGCTTCCAATAATTGATGGTGAAAAAGTCGTTATTCGTATCTTAGATTATTCAATGAGTTCTGCCGGTCTAGAAAACTTAGGATTTAGTGAAGATAACTATAAAAAAATAGATAAAATTATTAGAAGCCCACATGGTATTATTCTTATTGCCGGAGCTACTGGTTCTGGTAAATCAACAACCGTTTATGCAATGCTTCAAAAACTAAATACTCCAAATAGAAATGTTATAACTGTTGAGGACCCAGTTGAAATGAAAATTGAAGGTGTTAACCAAGTACAAACCATGAGTGAAATTGGATTAACCTTCTCTAATACATTACGTAGTATCTTACGTCAAGACCCCGATATTATTATGATCGGTGAAATTCGTGATGACGAAACAGCAAGAATTGCCGTACGTGCATCTATAACTGGTCACTTAGTTTTATCTACTATCCATACCAATAACTCTCTTAACACAATTGAACGTCTTACAGATATGGAAGTTGAAAGATACTTACTTGGTGCAGCCTTAACAGGTATTGTATCCCAGAGATTATGTAAGAGATTATGCCCACATTGTCGAAAACTAAGAAATGCAACTGACTATGAAAAAATAATATTCCATGAAGTATTAAAACAAGATATTGAACAAATATATGAACCAGTAGGATGTCCTGAATGTATTCAAGGTTATAAAGGACGTATTGCTATTCATGAAGTTCTAATTATAGATCAAGAAATAAGAGATGCTATAATTGATAACGTTACAAAAGATGAATTAAGACATTTAGTATATAATAGACCTGAACTTTCTGCTAGTACACTTTTAAAAGATGGACTACAAAAAGTATTAAGTGGTTACACTACTTTCGAGGAAATCCTACGTATAATTGATATTGATGAAGACTTAGGTGATGAAGATGAAAATATTAAAACTGTTTTAACAGGTCACAAAAAACCTAGCACAAGTCATTCAAATTTAAAAACTGCATCAAATGTTGTTCAGGAAGCAACAATAGTTTCACCTAACCCTACTATAAATAACGTTCCTAATCAGCAAATACCTGTACAACCAAAAATAAATATTCAACCAGCAAATGCAGTTAATAGTCAAAATCAAAAACCTGCAATGCAAATTAACCCAAATCAAATAAATAATCAAGTTGTAGCACCTAAACCAGTTATAAACCAACAACCAGTTAAACAACAAAGCGCTATAAATAATGTAGGTGTTAAAAAAGATGAGGTTGTTGCTCCAAGAATAAATGACATGAAAAATCAAGCATTAAATAATATACAAAATGCTAACCCAACTCAAACAGTATTTGTAGATTCATTATAAAATTAAAAAAGAGCTTTAAAAAAGCTCTTTTTAAAATTGAAATAAACTAGTTATAAATGAAGAACACTGCTCCATAAATATAAATACAAAAACAAGAGATGATATCAAAAATGGGCCATATGGAACAATACCTTCTTTATTTTTAAATGAAACGATAACAGCATAAGGAAGGGCTATAAAAGCAGATAAAACAAAAGATACAAGTCCAAGTTTAATTCCAAGAGTAACGCCTATTAATATCGATAATTTAATGTCCCCTCCACCAAGGGATTCTTTCTTAAATGCTTTGTCACCAAATAACTTAATTAAGATAAATAAAATAAACATTAAAGCACCTGATGCAACAGCAAAAATAAATGCTTTAGATCCAAAATATATAAACTTTAAAGTTAGAATTATAAATATGGAAATAAATAATGGCTCATCATTTATAATATAGTATTTAAAGTCACTAATAAAAATAATAATCATTAACGAAAAAAGGATAATTAAAGCATAAAACGAATAACTAAATCCATATAAATAATATGCTAAAGAAAAACATGCTGCAGTTACAATTTCAGTTAGTGGAGCTAAAATTGATATCTTAGAACCACATTTTCTACACTTCCCTTTTAAAAATATATAAGAGAAAATTGGAATTAATTCATACCAAGACAAAATATGCTTACAATTATCACAATGAGATCTTGATAACATCAAAGACTCTTCTTTAGGCATTCTAGTTGCTACAACCAAGTAAAAGGAACCAAAAACAGTTCCTAATATAACAAGTAAAACATAAATCATATTAAAACCACCCTATTCAATAGCATCATACAATGAGAACATTGGTCCAAGAACTGCTATTATAATTAAACCTACAATTAAAGCTAAAGAACAAATTAACACTGGTTCAATAAAGTTCTTTAAATTAGTAACTAAATTTCGATGTTGTTCTTGATAATACTCAGAAACTTTTTGCATCATTGCAGCTAGTTCACCGGTTGATTCACCAGTAACAATCATGTGATAAGCAACTTCTGGAATAGCCCAGTGATTTTTAAATGATTCTGAGATATTTTCACCCTTACTAATATTATCAATTGTTTTATACATTATGTCTTTATAAATTTCATTATTAGTAATCTTAGTTAAAATATCAATACTATCAGTAATAAATACATTATTTTTAAGAAGAGATGCAAATGTTTTTGTAAATATAGTAAGCTCATTATAAATTATTATGTTTTTAACAACTGGAAATTTCATTAAGAATATCTGAACCTTGGTTCTAAATACTCTTACCTTTTTATATAGATATGAGAACGTTACAGAAATTACGAGTACTACAAGAATAATAAGTAAATAATTATTCTTCAAAAAGTCACTAACGTTCAAAATAACCCTGGTGAGACCTTTTATCTTTAAATCAGATTGCTTATATATTTCAGTGAATTTTGGAATAACATAAACTAATATAAAAATAATAACACCAAAAGCAAATATAGATATAATTGCGGGATAAGTTATAGCACTAATCATTTGCTTTCTCGTTTTATCAATTTCAGTATAATAATCAGCCATATCATCTAATGTTTCTTCAAGTGTACCACTTGCTTCAGCAGCTTTAATCATATTGATTAAAAGACCTGGAAACAATTTACCTTGTTTTTCAAGTGCAGCTGAGAAATCTTCACCTAAAGTTAAATGATAAACAACAGATTGGAAAGCTCTTTTTCTTGCATGATTCTTTTTACCAAGTTGTTCTCCTAATATACGAACAGAATTTGTAAGTGTAATACCAGCTTTTATATAAGTTGAAAGTTGTGTAAGCCAGAATAACAAATCTTTTACCTTCATCTGTGAATTAGTAAAATTAGATTTACCATAAACTAAATTAATAAATCTGGAAGTTTTAATTGAGTATACTTCATATCCTTCATTAACTAAGAATGCATTAATATCAGACTTAGATAATCCTGGTAAAATCTCACTACCAATTCTTCCATCTTTACCACGAACTAATACTTTATACATTACAGCTTCTTCACTACGAATAGCTCCAGTAGTTCTTAATTCTTGATTTAAAGCTTCTCTTTCACTTTCAAGCTTATTTAAATATTTCATAGAATATTTATACTTAGATTGTTTGATAGCTTTTCTTTCTTCTTTTTTGGCAATTACTTCTTCTTGATCACCATGATATTTTATTTTTTTATAAACTTCCTCAGTTTTAATACGTGTATGTTTAAATAAAGATCTGATAAAGTCAATCGTAAGGTATTTTACACCATACAAAAAACCTTTAATTATTAAATAAATTAAAGATAGTGGAAACATTAGTATAGATATTACATTTGCATGTGACGCAGACGAAGTATTATTCACACCAATCCACCTCTACTCTATCATATGATTTATTATATCATATAAAATTTTTTTATAAAAGATGTTTTTAATAAATCACATCTTTTTTTTATCAAGAATATAATATAAATAAATGGTGATGATAAAGATGTACAATAATCCCTTCAATATAAGTAAAATTATTAATTCTTCAGTTAATATAATAAATGCTATTAAAAAAATTATGCCTATTTATGAAGATATTAAACCACTTTTAAATAAATTTAAAACTTTGGGTAAATCTCTAAATAATATAACATTAAAAAATGATTTAAAAGTAAATAAAAACGAGATAAAAAAAGAAGAAAAGCACACAATTAGTTCTTCTCCTCAGTTTTTTCTCTAGATAAATAAGATTTATAAATATCAATAATGATATTTATTTCATTTATTTTATTAGATAA
>JAEEGL015934817.1_pt1 | contig 13990 bp, 9 predicted proteins | sample 9134231 | NCBI WGS metagenome assembly JAEEGL01 (sample SAMN16246548, study PRJNA631951) | gut metagenome | biome: gut microbiome; feature: rumen; material: fiber-attached | host: Bos | place: Iran: Karaj | collected 2018-10
CAAAGGAACCGTATGCTTTGATGATGTCATGATCATTCCCCAGAAATAAAAAGAAGAAAATCAGGCAGGGGGAAAGAAGAAAAGTTCTTTCTTTAACGAGGAAGATTCTGCAGCGGATTTTTATCCTTGCTGCAGAATTTTCCTCTTCTAGGCGCAGATGATGTGAAACATGATTTTCCGTGACTTTTTCATGAAAAGATCATTGTCGATGCATCAAAAATGGTTTGACGCTGAAAGAATCAACATGTTGTAAACAAGGAAAGCCAAAATCTTTTGAATTTGGTTCAGAAAATAAACAAAATAAAACAGAAAGTGTGATTATGGCTTACGAATTTCTGCCTCCCAGTTCCAATCCGGCCCCTCTTTCTTTTACTCATTTTCCTGACCGGGCGAGTTGCTTTATCTTCCGTAACTGGAATATGATTACGGTTGCAAAAATGGCAAAACTCCTTGGAACAACATCTGCAAAAGTTCTGCGTATTGCAAAATTCATGGGATTACCCAAATATGAGGCTGCAAAAACAAAGATCTGGATGAAAAAAGGATATATTTCCCTGCTCCGTCAGAACTGGCATCTGCTTCCCTATGAACAAATCCTTGAAATGCTGGATATATCCGAAAAGGAACTTGCATTCCGCCTGAAAGAAGATGATTTTCTCTATGAAAAACTTGGGCACAAACCTGCGGCAAAAACTTTGCAATATGAAGAACCGACCCAAGAAACTATTGCCCGTCTAAAAGAAATCAAAAGTGAACTTGATCCTGAATTGCTGAAAGCATCCGGAAAATTTACTCCTTATGAGTTCAAAAAATGTGCAAGAGTCGTCTCCTCCAAGACAAAAGATTTGCGAATGATCTATCCCTATTCCGCAAGTTACGGCGACCCTCTGATGGATGACTCCCTTTCTGATTTTTCTGATGAAATGCTTGAAGATTATGGGAAAGCCGGCATCAATGGCTTATGGTTTCAGTCTGTTCTTTAAGGACTGGTCCCCTGGGCTAGAGCACCGGAAATGTCAGGAGATTATCAAAGAAGAATAAAGAATCTCCGCCGCCTTAGCGACCGTGCCGCAAAACATGGTGTGGGAATCTATCTTTACTTCAATGAACCCCGCAGTATCATGCGGAAATGGGCAGATAAATTTAAAGATTTGGAAGGGGCAGAAGAAATAAAAGGAACCCTCTGTCTCTGTACATCCAAAAAACCGGTACTGGATTATCTGGAAAATGCTATGGCGACTCTCTTTGCCAAGTGTCCTAATCTTGCCGGGATCTTTGCCATTACCAGAAGCGAAAATCCCACCAACTGTGCCTTTAGCACCGATGAACATAAAAACACCTGTCCCATCTGCAGAAACCGGCTCACCTCCGATATCGTTGCGGAAGTCCTTACAGCTCTTGCCAACGGTATCGGCAGAAGCAATCCCAAGGCACGGGTCATGGCTCATACTTGGGCATGGGATTTTGATTATATCAATGACATCATCCATAAATTGCCCAAAAATGTCTCCATTCTTTCTGTCAGCGAATGGGGTCTGGAAACCGATTGCGAAGGACAGAAAGGTTGCGTGATAGATTATTCAATATCCCACCCCGGTCCCTCTCCCAGATCAAAAGAAAACTTTCTTGTTGCCAAAGCGTGCGGGCTGGGAAGAGTAGCAAAGGTGCAGATCAACAATTCTTGGGAAATGAGTGCAGTTCCCTATTTACCCGTATTTGATCTTGTGGAAAAACATCTGAACAATCTGCGGGAAATAGGCGTCAATGACTTTATGCTTTCCTGGACGATGGGAGGGGCCGCATCCCCCATGGTGGGACTTCTTTCCAAAAGCAAGGAAGCGATCTATAAAGAACTTTATGGAGAAGGAGCAAAAAGTGTGGCAGAAGCCTCCAGAATATTCAGTAATGCTTTCAGCCAATTTCCCCTTGATAATGCCTGTTGTATATATAATGCGCCTTTGCACAATGGTCCCGGAAACCCGCTGTGGCTGACGCCCACCCATTACAGAGGATCAATGGGTTTCCCATATGATGATATTGCCACTTGGAAATACCGTTATTCGGAAGATATATTTTCCCGAGCCTTCCACAAGATGGCGGACAATTGGAAAAAAGGGCTGCCGATTCTGGAAAATGAACTCAAAAAACTGAAAGGGAGATACAAAAAAAACTTAGAAGAACTTTATCGGTTTGCGCTGGTAACATACTGTCATTTCAAAGCAACTTCCAACGCCATTGATTTTATCATATTGCGCAGAGATTTAAAAGCGAACAAGGATAAACTTATCTCCATTCTGGAAAATGAGATACTCCTTGCCAAACGAGTAGGAATATGCCAGTGTGAGGATGCCCGTATTGCCTTTGAAGCGACCAATCACTACTATTATACGCCATCTCTTATTCAGGAAAAGATTCTTAACTGCAATGACCTTTTACGACATATAAAAACACTTTAATGAAATACCCAGTCATCGGGAGGTTTCTTTTCAGGGAAAGGAATAATAAGGGGAAAATATTATGAACATCAATCATCTGGATAAATTTCGGAATACACTGGCCTCTGGCAAGACAGCAATAGGAGCAGTGGTCACTTTGTCCGATATGGCTGTAAGTGAATGCGCAGGAGACTGTGGACTGGACTTTGTGTGGATCGACTCGGAACACGCGCCGCACACGCTGGATACGATCAAAGGTCATGTGACAGCCTGCCGGGGAACAGGTTGTGCCCCGTTCGTAAGGGTCTGTGCCAATGATCCCGGAATTCTGAAACCGATTCTGGACTTGGCTCCTGCGGGAGTAATTATCCCGATGGTCAATTCCGCGGAGGAAGCCGAAGCTGCTGTGGCGGCGTGCCGTTATCCTCCTCGCGGAATCCGAGGTTGCGGGGTTCGGCGGGCCATCCGGTATGGCAGCGATGATCTCTTTGAATATTTGAAACTCTCAGACTCGGAACCGCTGGTGATCGTTCAGATCGAACATATCAATGCAGTGCGGAATCTTGATGAGATTTTGAAGGTGCCGGGTCTGGACAGCATTTGCGTGGGGCCCTGCGATCTTTCCGGTAGCATGGGAATCCTCTGCCAGACGGGAGATGCGGAACTGAACAAAGTGATAGACGAAATCTGCCGCAAGACGAAAGCGGCCGGGAAACTGCTGGGAACCGCATCTGGCCCGCTTTCACGCTGGCAGAAGCGTGGTATAGATTGGATTGCCACGGGTGGCGACTGGGGTTTTATGGCAGAAGGATTCCGCAATATGCTTAAGGAAAGGGACGGACAATGAACCGTTTTCATTTCTTTGGTGCCCAGTGATGAAATGTTGATCATGAAATTGTGAAATCAACTAACTGGAATGATTCTCAAATGAATAAAAAACAAATGAACAGGATTGAATGTGCTTACTCCTTCCGGCAGGATTTTGATGAAGTACATAAGCGTAACCGCCGGAACCCTTCGCTGAAACCGATGGGAAATGAAATAGTCATTGACGATTCCTGGAGTATTATTCTGCCGGAATATGCCGACCCTCTGCTGGAATATACAGCAGTCGATCTGCAGGATTATTTCCGCGTCAGTATGAATCTGAATCTGGTGTTGCGGCATATCTCAAGTGGGCCATCAATCGTGCTGTCAACGGAGAAACGCAAGGAAGGGAAAGCGAGATCTTTCCAGTTTGAAGTTACGGCAGGTCTGGTTCGGATCAGCGGTACCGATCCGGCGGGCGTCGCCCAAGGCGGCTATTATCTGGAAGATCTGATGAATTTGCGGGAAGCACCGTTTCTGGAACAGGGATCCGTGTATAGGGAACCGTTGTTCTCACCGCGGATGGTGCATTCCGGCTGGGGGCTGGATCAGTTTCCTGACTCCCACCTGAATGCCATTGCTCACGCCGGCTTCGATTCCATTCTGCTGTTTGTCAAAGGTCCTGGTCAGACTACACACGGCTATATGGATTTCAATAATCTTATCGACCGCTGTGAGAAATATGGTCTGGGAGTCTATTTTTACAGTTATCTGCCCAGTTACAAACATCCGGACGAGCCTGATGCAGAGGCGTTTTTTGATCAGAGTTATGGCGCGGTTTTTCAAGCAAGCCCGAAAGCCAAAGGGTTGATTCTGGTCGGCGAAAGCTGCCGCTTCCCCAGCCGGGACGAACGTACCTCGGGAAGAAATGGCAATGAATGTTCTGAAAAAATCGACTATCGTCCCCTCCCCGGCTACTTTCCGTGTCGGGATTATCCCGACTGGCTGAATGCGGTAAAGAAAGCCGTTTACAAATATGCTCCTCATGCCGATATCGTGTTCTGGACCTACAACTGGGGACGGGTGGAAGCTGCACCCAGGATTGACCTGATCAATCATTTGCCGAAGGATGTTTCGTTGCAGGCAACTTTTGAGATGTTTGAAACCATCACCAGATATCCGAATCATCAGACCGTGCAGGCAGACTATTCGATCACGTTTCCCGGTCCCGGCAAATATTTCAAATCCGAAGCCGAGGCGGCCGCGAAACGCGGGTTGCGGCTTTATACCATGTCTAATACGGCTGGACGGACCTGGGATTTCGGCGTAGTCCCTTATGTACCGGTTCCGCAGCAGTGGATACGGCGATTCCGCGCCATGCAGGAAGCGCATGAACGCTGGGGGCTTTCCGGCGTGATGGATTCCCATCATTTCGGCTGGTTCCCCTCGGAGATTTCCGAACTGGCAAAATGGTGTTTCTGGAGTCCTGCTGTTGATCCGGACAAAATACTCATGAAAATTGCGATACGTGATTTTGGTGCGGATGCTGCGGAACTGGCAGTTCGTGCCTGGCAGTTGTGGAGTCAGGCCATTGACTCTTATACCCCGGGTTTTGATGATCAGGCAGGTCCGCTCAGGGTCGGTCCATCTTACCCGCTGCGGTTCAAACCATGCTTGTACCCACATGCCGACTATGGGAAAAATTATCCGACTTCGCCGCAGTCTCCTGTCGGTACTCGCTGGCTGAATCCCGACTATTTCCCGGAACATCTTTTTAATATGAGCTCCTGCGGACGCAGAATTCCAGAAGATATCCAGATCATGACCAAAGCGCTTGCTCTCTGGGAAGAAGGCAACACCATCATGCAGCAAGCACTGGAAAAGGTCCCATATGCCAAATTGGAACATGCGGCAAAAATCGTCGGTGTCGGAGAATTTTGCTCACGGGCGATACGGACCATGATCCATACCAAACGCTGGTGGCTGCTGAACCGTCGGCTTGAAATTGAATATGATTTCACCGAAGCAGGGAAGATACTGGATGAACTGGACCAGATCATTGAGGCGGAATATGACAATGTGGAACGTACCATCCCGCTGGTGGAAGCAGATTCCCGGCTCGGATGGGAACCCAGCATGGATTATATCGGCGGCATTCGACAACTGCGGTGGAAACTCAATTATCTGGAAACTCTGCGTCGGCACACTTTACCTGATTACCGAAAAACGCTCTGCAAAAATCCGATCATGCTCTATGACCAATCGGAACCACCGGCAAAATCTGAAGATTGAGCTTGGGGTGGGATTGCGCTTGCCGGAACAGTCGAACTAAAGAGCAAGACCCGATATATTGCATATGCTTGATTCTCACGGATTAGAGGTTCACATTCCATCCTCCGAAAAAATCATTCCACAGTTGATTCACTTTTTTTTGAATCTCAGGGGAAAAACACCATTTTTCAGGCGATGATTCATTCAGATAATTCAGAAAATCAAGTATGCATTCGGTATTAAGAGCGATTACTTCTATGGAAACCTTGTCCGATGTATTTTCCGGGCGGTGATGATAGAATCGCCCGGAGGAACAGTTCTTTCTTGAAAGCCACATTCCCGGTACTCCGCAAGCGTTAAATGGAAGCAGGTCAATAAATGGGACAGGCTCCGTTGTACAGGTTGATCCTAATCCATGATCCAGAAGAATTTTTTCCCATATTAAACGGCATTCTAAGCTACTGATGTAAAGCATATCTGTCCATCCAAGCAGAGACCCGCAGCTGTCCAAATTCAGCATAAAAATCCCTTTTTCGGCAATTTCACCGCGATGTGCCCGAATATAGGCCGCGCTGCCCACAGAGAGCTGTTCTTCTGTTCCGAAAGCAATCTGTCTTACTGTCCTGCGGTTCTGGCGATCTTTTACAAGTCCATGTGCAATCGCGAGCTGAGTAACCATACCGGAAGCATTGTCATCAGCCCCCACTGTTCCCTGCTGGGTATCAAGATGAGAACCCGTATAAATAATCCCTGCTTTTTCCCCGGGGAAATCGGCAATGACATTGTGTGACATTCCCAATTCAAAACCGCCATCTATCACAAGTCTTATCGCTGAAAGATCATTCTGAACCCATTTCCAAAGGTCATAAAAAGCAATAGATACAGATGGAATCGTACCGAAATGACGACACCATGCGGGCAGAAGACCATCACCCGTGGGAGTATTCCCCGGGTAGCGAATGTCGGTAAACAGAAGCATGGCAGGTTCGGCTTCCATAAGTTTCCGGTAATTGGTTTCTGAACCAAGGTTGGTTCCGTAGTGGATTACGCATTTTCCGTGAACCCGTTGAGCCAAATCAGGAAGCTGAAAGTCGCAGGCGGAATAAAAAATAACGGGTTCCGCCTCAATGATTTTTCCATCCGTTCCGGGAGAACATCCCAGGAGAAGGGCCGGAGCATTTTCCCATTTCCCATGAAGACACACATTCATTGTCAAGCGATTGATGCGGGGGGTTAACGCTTGGAATGATTCAATCGTAACGTTTTCAGCGCCATATTTCTGAAATTGTTCCGCCATGTATTCTGCCGCCAGTTTTTCCTGTATCGTTCCGGCCGGCCGACAACCGATTTCCTCGGTTATTTTTTTCAGATGAAATGCTGTATCATTCATCTTTCATATTCCTCTCGCGTTTTGACTCGGTTAAGTCTTTCATTTACCATTTTTAATCTTCAAAATCCAAGGTGAAATGCAGTTCGGACCGATCGGATTCCAGTTCATTCATGAATTCAATATGATATTCCGGATGCCCCGCTTTCCTGGCGATTTCCAGAATCATAAATGAATAGAACGGAGAATTTACATAAAATTGTTCACCTCGGTGCAAACTGCGGAGTAGCAGTTTCCGTTTGCCGCCACCGACAATATTCCGCAACGGAATCCAGACGGATTCCGTTCCGTTCACCACCATTTCTTCTTTCACCGGCATCTCACGATGGAAACCGGACCGCCCCAAATAGCCGAGTTTTCTGATTCCACTTTCGGTTACTTCACTGAGTTCATTGTAATTGTCATATAAATCAAGAATCATGGAGCTTTCATAGGCGATCGGCAGATCGGGTATGCTCAAGCGCAGCAGCCATTCCGGAGCATAGCCATGCCCCATCCGGTTGAGCCTCTGTTCTTCGACCTTTGCCAGATGTTTCCGGCAGATTTCCGGAAGCGCCGGATACGGCCGTTCGTATTCGGTGAAATCAAAACTGCCTGCACAGACCGCGCCCACGCCGTAAGGTCCGAGCGTGAATGGTTTCCCGTCAAACACTTGTATCTTCCCCGGCGTTTCTCTCGTCGGCAGACAAAGATACCGGAGACCGGGAGTGATTCCTGCCGCGGAAAAATCAATGAACGGATCGATGGTGAGCGGGGAATCCGTGAAATTGGCGAAAATGCAAACCTGCCGATTGTCTGCTGACATCAGATAATGCGACACCTGCTCCGAACGGGCAAACATGCCGGAACAGTTGTAGTCGCTGAAGATACGCAGATTTTCCGTTCCCTTCATCAGATTCCAGAGTTTCCAGAGCGGACGGAAATTCACATCATTGATTCCCGGTGCGGGGGGATGCGCCAGCGAAGAACTTGGAAACTGCACCCCCAGCGGAATATGCGGACTCTGTCCCGTCGCTGCCAGAAACGGCACCATCTGCACTTCTCCGTATTCCGGGAACGCTGCGGTCCACATCGTTCCGGGACACACCGACGCCATGGAAAAATACGCATGATCCAGCCGGCTCCTCACCAGCAGACCGCGCTCACCTTCACCGGACACATAGCCGTCAATAGTCCCGCCAGTCATGCCAAGCGCGGAAAACATTGGTCCAGTATGGCTGTAAACCAGACCGTTCGGTCCCACAATCTTCCTGCGGCTGATATTGTTCAAGTAATGCCGCCGAAACTCAATCTGCCCTCCCTGATAGTTCTCACTGGAAGGAATCTGCCAGTGAAACGGACCGCCGTAATCCATATAAAGACCATCATAGTCGTATTGCAGCAGATTGGCAAACCATTCACCATCTTCTTCGACAATCGACGGTTCGTTGCCACGGATATAGAGCATCACCCGCAAGCCGTGCCGATGGGCCTGATCCACGATCTGCCGGAACCGCACTGGATCATACGGCTGTCCGCCGTTCTGGACATCCCGTCGCCAGTTTTCATGCAGAATCAGAACCTGTGCGCCGGAAGCTGCAATCGCTTCCATCGCTTCATCGGTCGGATAATGCGCCATATTGTCAAAATAATGATACATCGGCAGCGGCGGCAGATGCCGCGTCTGCGGCGCGGGCGTAATCACCCAGCCCCACCGATTGCGCCATTGCCACGGACCGAACGGCGGCCTTGTTTCCTTCGTCAGAAAATTCCAGCTCAGCACCGGATTGCCGTCTTCCCAGTTCACAGAAGACTCGTTATTCGCAGGATTGCCCGTCGGAACATTGTCGCCCTCCACGAAGAATTCCGCATAACAGGAAGGACCGTCCTTCATCCACAAATTGAATCCGGTCAATGGGAAAATACCGTGTTCCGACACCCGGTTTTCGCCCGGCGGCAGTTCACGTTCCGGTGCGGAAGTCTGAATCAGCGCACCATCAACCGTTTTTGGACGATAAGCCAGTGACCAGCGCACCGTTTCAAAAACCGACAGAGACAGCGGCAGACGTAATTCAAAACCCTTCAATGTCGGAGTCGGCAACATTTCTCCCTGAAAAAAAGCATCTGTGAACGCCGTGCCGTCATCATACAGTTCATAGCGCAAACAAAGCAGCAGTCCGGGTTCCGCATTCCCCGCGGCATCCGTCAGCGCCAGATGGTTGAATTCTATGATCTGCGCCGCGCCTTTTTTTCGCGTCAGACATTCTGTTTTCGCTCCCGCTGCGGGGTGCAACGTCCTGCCATCTCCAAGCGTAAGTGTCAGATTAATCGGCTGCTTCAGCAGATTATGATGATGCAGTACTGCTCCCAGGCGGATTTCCGCAGGAAAACCATTTTCTCCGAAAATATAATGCAGTTCTCCACATTCGAAATCTCTCATTTCAAGCTCCTGTTTTCTTCAATCAATAAGATTGCCCGGCCATATCGACCGGAACAAGTGATTCATCATGCGTAGTATAACAATTTTCATTCCGGGAAATATCCAGCATATAGCCGCGCTCCCGCAGGGACGGCCAGTCCTGGATTTTACCGCAGGGCACTGCGGATGGAGTTCGCAACAGCTGACAGATACTTTGCATACCATAGAAGAATCCCGAATCCTCTGTGGCTTCCAGAGTGATAGGTCCCTGTCCTTCCACTGTCAGTGTGTATCCTTCCTGACCTAATCCCCTTTTGCGGCACATGATTAAGAGCAATTCGCCTGATTCGGGTTTCCCGGCCGCTACTCTCGGCGCAGTCAGAAAGTTTTTCTGCAGGGCGCGGGTCATTTCCATAACTCGATTTTTCAGTCGGAATGATGCATTCTCCGGCAGGATGATCCATTTTCCAGAACTCAAATTCTGTTTTTTCCCGCTGAGGGAATACTTTTGCGGAACGGGGAAAATTAATGTTTCCTGATTCATAATCTAATCCTTTACTTTTGAGGTTTTTTTATTGTAAAATACAATATTTCTGGCAGCATCCAAATAATGTAGACTTTTAATTTATGCTTTTCAAGCAAGAAGTCCGCTTTTGCTCCATAATAACCGTTTTTGCGCCTTGCAACTTCTTCCTTTTTCGACTATAATACAAAAACAAAACAAGTATCCAACATGCTGATATGAAAATGGAGGGAGCAAGATGCAGTTATAATTTTAAAAACATCTCTTGACACTGACAAGAAATAGTTTTATTCTCAAATAAATGATTTTTTTCTTTTTAAAAAGTCGTATCAAGTGCGTAAAAATATTATGACACTCAAAACAACATAAAATTTAAGATTGGACAGTAAAAACCGGATCTATAAAATTAGCGTTTGCTTTTGATCACCGCCGCATCCAATATACTACTTCGGCATATCACTATTCAGGAAGCCAGAACGCCGATTCTTTGTGCGCAGGTTAGGCTAATCATTTTTCTGAAAAAATCTGACACTTGATTTTGACTGTCCTTAGAGCTGTTTCTTCTCCACAAGAATGAATTCGACAGTGTCAAGACAATTCATCATAGGTCCGTTTTTGCGCCATAATAACCGTTTTTGCGCCTTGCAACTTCCTTGTTTTTGATTATAATATAGTGTATATTAGGGGATATTTAGGAATAACGGGAAAATAAAAATTTTAGTTTTCGGTCAAACTTTATAAAGTAAAGCCAGTTTCTGTTTGGTAAGGAGGGTTATAATCTGAAACATTTTTTTGTGACTTTCTCAAGATAAAATTACATTGAGAGATTTTAAATTACAACGGGAAGACAAATGGAGGCAACATAGCATGAGTTGGATTGACTGGATTATCACGATCGTACCGTTAATTTTTGTAATCGGCATGGGTTTTTATTCCCGGCGTTACATCAGAGATGTGACGGATTACCTGGCAGCCGGCCGGGTAGCGGGTCGTTATGTAATTTCCGTCAGCACTTTGGCAACGGGGTTGGCGATCATATCTTTGATCGGCTATACCGAGGCACATTATAAAACTGGTTTTGCAATGGGGTTTTGGGGCAATATCATAACTCCGCTGGTGATGATACTTAGCTTGACCGGGTTTGTTTCGTATCGTTTCCGTGAGACTAAGGCTCTGAGTATGGGACAGTTTTTGGAAATGCGCTATAATCGTCCGTTGCGGCTCTATGCTTCCGCACTGCGTTCGGTCGCAGAATTGCTGGCAAACTGCATGTGTCCGGCTTTGGCGGCGAGATTTATGATCTACTATATCGGATTGCCGTATTCTTTCGACTTTCTGGGGATGAAGATACCGACCTTCCTGATATTGACGTTGATCATGATTACATTGTGTATATTGATCTGCTGTCTCGGCGGCGCTCTTTCCCTATTGATTACGGATACAATCCAGGGCTTTTTCCTCTATCCGATGCTGATCATTTTTACCATTTTCATTATTGTTAAATTTTCCTGGTCGGGTGTGATTGTCCCAGTAATGGGTGACCGTGTGGCAGGTCAGAGTTTTCTGAATCCGTATGACGTGCAGGGCTTGCGGGATTTCAATATGTTTGCGCTGGTTGTGACGTTCTATCAGAATATCATGCACCGAGGTGACTGGTATGGTGAAAGCGGGACGATTTCGGCCAAATCTCCGCATGAACAGAAAATGGCTGGAATCATGGGCAGTTGGCGAGGTTTGTCTTCCGCTCTGTTGTATGTTCTGCTGGTGATTCTAGTTATCGCGACCCTGAACCATCAATCCATGGCAAAAGAGGCACGGGAAGTCCGCAATGATCTGAGCCGCAAAGTACTTCGGGAAGTGGTTGCAGATAATCTCGCTCTTCAGGCAAAATTGAATACCGATTTGGCCAATCTTCCGCCGCAGGATCATATTGTCGGCGGAACCCGGCCGCAGGATGCACCGCTGTCTCACAAACGCAATCTGGATACGCCGCATCTGGAGACAGTGCATGCCGGACTGCGCAACACTCCGAAGGGCGAAGAACGTTATCAGGAATTCTTTACCTTGTATCATCAGATGATGCTGCCAGTTACAATGCGGCATCTGCTCCCGGTCGGTATGGTTGGCTTGTTTGCGCTGTTCATTCTGCTGATGATGCTTTCCACCGATGATTCGCGGCTCTTCAGCGCGGCGCAAACCATTTCGCAGGACTGTCTGCTGCCCCTTATGAAAAAAGGCATCTCCATGGAAAAGCAAGTGCTGATAATCCGGCTGGTTTCCATCTTCTGTGGAGTGGTCTGGTTCATAGGGTCGTTTTTCATGGCACAGATGGATTATGTAAACATGGTTGTGACGATTATTTGTTCGATGTGGATTGGTGCGGGTCCGATGGTGACATTCGGCCTTTACAGTCGATTCGGAAATACGACCGGAGCATTCAGTTCACTCATATCCGGTATGGTGTTGGCTCTGTTCTTCATCTTTTTGCAGCGTTCATGGGCGTCGCTGGTCTATCCCTGGCTTGCGGTTAACGGATGGCATATTCCCGTGGGCGATTTCCTGGCCACATGTTCAGCTCCGTTTGAACCGTGGATTGTCTGGCGCATGTCTGCGCACAAGTTCCCGATCAATTCCATTGAGATCAATTTCTTCATCATGATCTTCTGTTTGCTGGCCTATATCATCGGCTCATTGGTTACCTACAGAGGACCGTTCAATCTGGACCGGTTACTGCACCGCGGCATTTACAACACGGATGGTGAAAATAAGGCACAATTCAAATGGTCGTTCCGCACGGTGTTCAAAAAAATAATCGGCATCACGCCGGAATTTACAACCGGAGACAAAGTCATTACCTGGAGCGTATTCATATACACTTTTGTCTATCATTTTCTGATCGGCTTTGTGCTGGTAGTGATCTGGAACATCTTTTCTCCATGGAAGCCTGCCTGGTGGGGGTATTATTTCTTTATCAAATACCTGGCTGTTCCGCTGTTCGCCGCAGTCATTACGACTTTCTGGTTCATCATCGGCGGCGTGATAGACCTGCGGAAACTGTTCCATGATCTGGAAAAACGCATTGCCAATCCGCTGGACAATGGTCAGGTCGAAGGTAATGTGGCGCTTTCCGATGTCGAAGTATTTTCCAAAAAGGAAAGCCAGAAACAGGAAAAGAGCGACAGATAAATAATCTCTGAGAAAAGATAACAGGGAAGAAGATGCGGATTCGGTCCATTCATTCTTCCCTGTAATTTAGAAGCGGTTTTGGTGATGTCAGGTTTTCTCTCTGTTCAAATGGCAAAGTAACTCCAACAACAGAAAAAAGTAAGCTTTGAAACCTGTCCTTCCCATCAGTCGCCGCGACAGCCCCCTTAAAACGCCAACGGCGGCTGGGACCACTCCCGACCGCCAAAAGGTTCATTCGATCCGCAGGAACTTCTTCTGCTCTTCCCAATCCGCAGGAAGCCCTGATTTTAAAAAATTGAGCGTGATATGGTTCGGCAGAGCCCCGATGATCGCCAGGTGTATGATTTCAGGTGAGAGCCGTGCCAGCTGAAGCATGTGGGATACCGCCGATCTGTCTTTCCCCAGATGCTTTGCTAGGTCGGCCAAATTCTTGAACAACCCGTCATCCAGCCATTGCTGCCAGAGAATGCCGTTGGCTATTGCTATCAGCATCGGAAGGTGCCCCTGAACTGTTTTCACATTTTCGGCGAAGGTTATAATCCTGCCTTGGATTGTTCTGCGAAATTCAATCGGGACAATGACCCGGACATTGCCGTTCGGCATGACTTCACTGATGTTCATTTGTAACTCCTTCAATCAGGGCTTGTATACCCGCGGTTTTTATTTCATAGATTATCTGATCCTCTTTCAGAACTATTTTTTCAAAAAGTTCCGTATAGAGGCGGTTCAATTCCTGAACACTGGCTTCTTTCCAGAATTCATCGGAGAAATATTTACGTATTTCCTGAATGGTCAGGCCGGTTTTTGCGGAGACTTTTTCCAGGAAGAACGGTGAGTCGAAAATTTTCCGGGCCTGTTCCTTGACCGTATCTTCGATGGTGGCGAACCCGACCTTTCCGACCGGGCAGCATTTTTTGTCCCGCCTGGTGTCTTTGTGGCAGTAATAGTAATAATACCGCTTTTTCCCCCTGGTAGTGAAGATC
>JAEEGL010685321.1_pt1 | contig 13989 bp, 11 predicted proteins | sample 9134231 | NCBI WGS metagenome assembly JAEEGL01 (sample SAMN16246548, study PRJNA631951) | gut metagenome | biome: gut microbiome; feature: rumen; material: fiber-attached | host: Bos | place: Iran: Karaj | collected 2018-10
GGATATCTGCTATATGCTCTCAAACGAAAAGCTTTCGAAGGAGGACGTGACCGCCCTCAAGGAAAGGAACGATTGGAACAGGGAGCTTGACCGCGAAAAATGCAAGGCGGAGACGGCGGCGCCGGATTACAAGACCCGCAATATCGACGAGATCTTCTTTGCCTTTACCGGTATCGAAAAGTCGTGGACGATAAATAAATGCATCGATATCGACGCAGAAGGAAAGGAGCTTTTCGTGCTTACGCGGTACGGGAACAAGGATAGCGGCGAACGGGAGAAGGAGATGTACCTTATCGCCGTGGACGCGGAGGGGAACGTCCTCGCGCTTGAAAACGTCGAAAACAAGCTCGATTTCTCGTCGTACGTTCAGAAGATCAAAACAGAGACCGGCTGGGCGGAGAAGTACGGTTTGGACTGAAAAGAGGAGGGTTGAAACATGAAAGCCAAAAAAGTCATCGCGGTGATCCTCGCCGTGCTTCCGCTCGCTGTGTTTGCGGTCGGGCTTGTTCTTTACGCGATCCCCTGCATAGGGGCGAAGATCGATCCGTATTACTGGTTTGAACACTTGCTCTATTTCATGGGGCCGCTCGTTATGTTCGTATCGGGAGTCCTTTCGATACCCTGCGCGGTGATCGCAAGGATACTGAATAAGCACGAAAACCGCTTCGTCAACGTCGTCACGATAGTCGATCTCGCGCTTTCGGCGCTGCTGTTCGTCGCGTTCATCGTCGATATGTTCAGCTCATGCTCGCGCCGTCCTTACTGAGCACAGCCGCGCAATGAGCTTTCGGAGCGGGTTCAGACCCTCGTTTTGCAGACCGCGGCAAAATCGCAGTCCGCGAAATGCTCCATTGCGGCGCGCGCGGTTTTTTCGTCGGGGAATATCCCGAACACCGCCGCGCCCGAGCCTGTCATGGAGGCTCCGAGCGCGCCGAGCAGTTTCATGCGTGAAACGTATTCCGGTATCTCGGGAGCGAGCAGGGAAGCGGCGGGCGTAAGCGCGTTCTCGATGCGCGCGGCAAGCGCCGCCCTATCCTTATTTTCAATGGATTCCAGCGTTTTTTGAAGGGAGTTTTCCGAAAGGAGGCTCCTTTTTTCATGCCCCGCATCGAGGGAGGCGAACAGCTTTCCGGTCGAAACGCCCCTCGGCCCACGAACTATGAGAAGGTCGAGCTCCATGCCGCAGACGGGCGTGAGCCTTTCGCCCACTCCGCGCGCGACAGCGCAGCCGCCCAGGAGGCAGAAGGGCACGTCCGCGCCGACCCGAAGGCCGATATCGAAGAGCTCCTCCTCCGTACGGAGCCCGTAAAGCATATCAAGCCCCTTCAGGACCGCCGCAGCGTCCGCGGAAGCGCCGCCGAGGCCGGCTTCGGAGGGGATATGCTTTTTTACGGAGATATGCGCGCCGAGGCCGGAGCCTCCAAGATAAAGACGCGCGGCCTTCACGCAGGTGTTGTTTTCGGGTATCGGCGCGTCGAAGGAAACGCGGATATCCTCCGCGGGAGCGATCCCGACCTCGTCGAAAAGCGAGATCTCCTGCATGACGCCCTCGAGCTCGTGGTAGCCGTCCTCGCGCTTTTTCAAAACGTCGAGCGTGAGATTCACCTTCGCATATGCTTTTAGACTGACTTTTTTCGTATCCATATCCTTATTATGTATTTTTTTCCACGGGTTTGTCAATGCTTAATTACATAAAACTTCTTTGGAGGAAGGAATATGAAAAGATTTCTGAGAATAATACCCGTGATCCTTTCCGCAGCGGCGCTTCTGGGGCTCCTTGCCGGACGAAGGAACGGGCCAAGGACGGATTGTCTGCGCCTTCATGTCATCGCGAACAGCGATTCCTCGGAGGATCAGGAGGCGAAGCTCGCCGTGCGCGACGCGGTGCTCGCCTGCGTGCGCGAGGATTTCGACGCGGCGAACAAGGAGGAGGCCATGACCGAGCTCATGGCGAGGGGCGGCGAGCTCCAGGCCGCTGCCGAGAACGCCCTCCGCGAGCGCGGCATGGACGGAGAGGTCGAGCTCATTGCAGGAAGATTCGATTTTCCGGACCGCGATTACGGCGGAGATTTCTATCCCGCGGGAAAATACGACGCTCTGAGGATAGTCATCGGAGACGGCGCAGGGCATAACTGGTGGTGCGTGATGTTCCCGCCGCTCTGTCTCGTCGAGACCGAAACGGCGAAGGCCGAGTTCAACGAGGACGGAACGCTCGTATTCAGAAGCGCGATATGGGAGTTTCTGAAGGAGGTGTTCGGCGGATGAAAAAGCGTGTTTTCGCGCTCATGCTGGTTATCCTTCTTATACTGCCGACAGCCGCCTCCGCCGCCTCGGTGAGCTACGGCTCGCGCGGCGACGACGTGAAGAAAATACAGCAGGCGCTCAAGAAATGGGGCTATTACAAGGGAAGCGTCGACGGAGTTTTCGGGAGCGGCACCCTTTCCGCGGTCAAGGCTTTCCAGAGGAAGAACGGCCTGGTCGCCGACGGTATAGTCGGTCCGAAGACCGCGGCGGCTCTCGGGATATCCCTCGGCGGAAACACCCCAAACACCGCGACCGGAGACGTGTATCTCCTTGCCCGGATAATCTACGGCGAGGCGCGGGGCGAGCCGTACAAGGGACAGGTCGCGGTAGGCGCGGTGGTACTGAACCGCGTGAGGAGCGCGAGCTTCCCGAATACCATCGCGGGCGTGATCTACCAGCGCGGCGCGTTCGACGCGGTGGCGGACGGGCAGATAAACCTAGCTCCCGACGCCTCCGCCGTGCGTGCGGCGCGCGACGCGCTCAACGGCTGGGATCCCACGAACGGCTGCCTGTTTTACTACAACCCGAAGACCGCCACGAGCCGCTGGATGCTCTCGAGGCCGGTGCTGCTCAGGATCGGCAATCACGCTTTCTGCTGAGGTGAACCATGAAAAAGAACATTATTACCTATACCATCCCCGCCCTCATGGGCGCCGCGCTGATCGCCGCGGTGCTGTGGGGAAAGTCCGAGGCCGCGCGCGCCGCCGAGTTTGAGACGCTCTCGGACGAGTACGTGGGCTTTTGCGTCAGCGCCTGCGCGGAGACCGGGCGGGAGCTTTTTGACACGGTGAACTCAATGCAGGTGTCCCTCGAAAAGCTCCGCGTGACGGGTTCGGCAGTGAACCGCGTGCTCGCGCTCGAAGACATAGTGCGCGAAAGCGCGGAGGCGGGAAAGCTCATATGCCGCCTGCCTCGCTCGCAGATAGAGATAATGGAGCTCGAGGCGTTCCTGACGAGGACGGGCGACTATGCGCGGAGCATATCCAAACGCCTCCTGGCAGGGCGGGAGCTTGATGAGAACGACACGGAGCAGCTCGGGACGATGCTCGAAGCGGTAAAGGAGCTCGCGGAGAGGCTCAACTCGATGATCGAGAACGGCGAAATGCCCGTAGGTACCGAGGAATTCGACTATTATGACATGGACGGGAACGAACCTTCCGAGCCATCCTATCCGACGCTCGTTTACGACGGCCCCTTCTCGGAATCGACCGAGAAGGCGGCGCCCCTTGGACTTTCGGGCGAGGAAAGCACGGAGGAAGAGGCACGCGCAGCCGCGGAGCGCATCGCGGGAGAGGCGCTTGAATACGCCGGAATGACCGAAGGCCGCATGCCGACCTACGACTATTCCGCCGATGGGATCGATATCTCGCTCACCGTGCGTGGGCTTCGCGTAAGATACTACATGAAAACGCCGTCCGGCGGAGAGAGCGGCAGGCCCGACGAGACGGAATACGACCGCCTCGCAAAGATAGGGCAGGTCTTCCTCGATTCGCTCGGCTACACGGATATGGAGCCGACGTATTCCGAGTTTCTGGACGGCACCGCGCTCTTTTCATATGCGTGGACGAAGGACGGAGTGACTGTTTACAGCGATCTGATCAAGGTCTGGATCGACCGCGGGACGGGCGAGCCGGTCGGTCTCGACGCGAACGGCTTCCTTTTCAGCCACCGCGAGAGGGAAATAGAAACGCCCCTGATCGACGAGCAGACGGCGAAGCTGGCGGTATCCGAAAACCTTTCCGTCACCGGGACCGGACTCGCGCTTATACCGCTTTCGCCCATGACCGAGGCTCTGTGCTGGGAGTTCCGCGGCGGGTGCTCGGACTGCGAGTATTTGGTCTACGTCAACGCCATGACGGGGAACGAGGAGATGATATTCAAAATAGTCAGGGACGAAAACGCCGAAAAAACGGTATGAAAGCCAAACGAAAACGCCCCCGGACGCATCCCTGCGCGGATGCCCGTCCGGGGGTTTTTAATCGGTTTCACTTTGATTATAATATGTAAAACTATTGATTATCCACTCGGTATATGTTAAAATATTATGATATATATTTTTCGCGAATAAGCATTGACGGATAAAGGTAAAGAACGCTTTACGGCCGGGACGCGCGGGCGAGTATGATCTCCTTGACAGAGAAGGAGGCGATCAGATGGGATTTGTATTCGATTACTGCTGCCGAAGCCATACCGGAAGACGCAGAAGGACGAACCAGGATAATTTCCTTGTGGACGGCACGCGCCTCGATCCCCGGGAGGGAGTAAACGAGACCGTTCTTAACGGCAGGACACGTCCTCCGCAGCTGTTCGGCGTGTTCGACGGCATGGGCGGCGAGGCCTGCGGCGAGACCGCGGCGTTCCTTGCCGCGGACGAGGCGGCGGGTTTTCGCCCGGGCAGAGAGCCCGAAAAAGAGCTCGAAACGCTTTGCCGAAGGGCAAACAGCCGTATCGCGGAATATGCCGACGAGCACGGCATAGGCTCCATGGGCACTACCGCCGCGATGATACTGTTCCTTAAAAAGCGCGCGTACGTCTGCAACGTCGGCGACAGCAGGGTCTACCGTTTCTCGGGAGACGCCCTTGAGAAGCTGTCCGTCGATCACGTTTCGGAACTTCCCTTCCATAAAAAGCCCGCCCTGAGCCAAAACCTCGGCATGCCCGAGGATCTGTTTGCTGTCGAGCCGTCGATCTCGTCACATTCGGTCACGGACGGCGACGTTTTCCTCATCTGCTCCGACGGACTTACGGACATGGTCTCCGAGGAGCGCATACGCGGTATCGTCGCAGCGAACTGCCCTGCTTCCGCAGCGGACGGGCTGCTTGCGGAAGCGCTCTCGAACGGAGGAAGGGACAACGTGACGGTGCTGCTCATAAAGGCCGTCCGAAAAGGACTCTTCAGTTAGGAAGGGAAACGGGAGAAAGCTATGTCTTACAACGTTCTCGAAAACATCTGGCCCGAGTGGAAGGCCGAGGAGAAGCCGATAGGCGTCGGCTCTTTCGGCACGGTCTATAAGGCGACGAGGAACGAAGGCGGGGTCGTCAAGGAGTCGGCCGTAAAGGTCATATCCTTCCCGAAAGACGAAGACACCCTTGACAGCCTTTACGAAGGCGGCGCGGACGAGCTGTCCGAGGCCGCGCTCCGCTCGGCGGTCGACGCATATATTAACGAGATAAGGGCGATGGAAGCCCTCAAGGACGAGCATAACGTCGTCGCCATAGAGGATTACAAGGTAATAGAGCGCGAGGGGAGCTTCGGCTGGGATATCTATATCCGCATGGAGCTGCTCACTCCGCTCACGAAATACATCTCGGACAGGAACATGTCCGAGGAGGAGACCAAAAAGCTCGGTCTCGACATACTAAACGCTCTCAGCGCTCTCGGGAAGAGGAGCATGCTTCACCGGGATATAAAGCCCTCGAACATATTCGTCAACGAATTCGGGGATTTCAAGCTCGGCGATTTCGGCTTTGCGAAGTATTTCGAAGGCACGACCGGCAGCCACACCGTAGCGGGCACTCCGGACTACATGGCGCCCGAGGTCTCGAGAACGGGACGCTACGGCGCGAAAGCCGATATCTACTCTCTCGGCATGGTGCTCTACACCTGCCTCAACAAAAAAAGACTGCCCTTCCTCGATACCGAAAAGCAGATACTCACTCCGGCGGAGCGCGAGACGGCGCTCGACAGAAGGCTGAGCGGCGAAAAGCTTCCGCCGCCCTGCGAGGCGTCCCAAAGCTTTGCGGACGTTATTCTGTGCGCCTGCGAGCCGGATCCCCGCGACCGATTCGCAACGCCGGAGGCTTTCGGGAACACACTCTCAACAGTCGTTACGTGCGGTGCGAAGCCCGAGCCCGCGAAGGTGAAGAAGGCGTCCGTCCCCGCAGAAAAGAAGCCCGAAAAGGCGAAGGGAAAGGGAAAGAAGACCGCGGTCATCGTTTCCGTGATCGCCGCAGCGCTCATTGCGGCGATACTCGCGGCGGTGCTCATTGTACCCAAGCTCGCGGGCGGCGCGAAAGATCCCGTCGCGGCGGAGGCCTCGCCCTCGCCTGAGACGACTCCCGCTCCAAAACCGACCGAGGCGCCGACTCCCGAACCCACCGAGGTCCCGGACGGAGTGAGGTTTGCCGACGCTTACGCGGCCTATCTGCAGTATATCCAGGGGAAAAAGGCGTCGATAGACATGTATTTCTTCCAGAAGGGATTTCAATGGCAGGAGCACTTTTTCCCCAACTACGAGCAGGTATTCGGGAAAAAACCGGATCCGATGACCGAGGAAAACACTCCGCGGCCGATAGCCTTCGCCGATATCTGGGGCGATGAGACGCCTGAGCTCATACTGTTCGATACGATCGGAGAATACGAGTACGCAATCTCCAGGCTTTGCGTTTTGACCTGCCTCGACGGCAGACTGCACACGCTTTACGAAGCCGAATGGGATGGGTGGGGGAGCGAGAAGAGCTATACCCTTTTCAAGACCGCTGAGAGCAAGAACATGTACTGTGTTTGGGAAAACGGAGATGGGTATATCCTCGAAGTATTACTCGCGTTCGAACCTGCGGAGGGCGACAGGTTGGTCTCCAGAGAGATCTGTTCGCATGAATGGAGCGATGAATATCCGACTGACTTTCCCGAAGTTTTCCTCGGCGAAAACTCGGAACGCATTTCCAAAGAATTGTACGACGAGATCACGAACGGGATCTACGAAACGAGGACAGAGACACTGATTTACGGTTCGCCAATCGTCGAGCGATGGGAAGCGCAGGCGTTCATTTCCTTAAACGACTGCATCGCGATGACGTCGGACGAGGCGATCGCCTGGCTTACCGAAAAGCTGGAGGGCACGGGAAAGGTCGTAACCTACCCGCGTCCCGTGGAAGATATCGGATCGTTCCTCGCAGAGATCCCTTCGGACTATTCGTTCTCCAAATATGCCGGCGCGTGGGGTGAGAGCCTTTTCATAGCTCCCGACGGGACCGTATCGGGTAGTTATTACAGCAGGATATTCGCGATGGACGAGGACTATGATATTGAACTCGACTACTGTAATTTCAAGTTCACTATGACCGATCTTATCTGGGAGGGCCCCAATGCAGTTTCGTTCGTCGTTAAGGATCTTACGCTCGACGTGCCTGTGGGGACAGCGGAGATCGTCGTTGAGGATGGCGTCAGGATCAAACAGATCGCGTGCGACCCGTTCTGCATCCGTGAGGGAGACCGATTCGTGATCTATATGCGCGGCATCCCGACGGCGGAACTCAGCAAGGATCTCGTCGATCTTGCAATGAGCACTTACGCCATGGGAGAAGAGTCGAACCTGCCGTTCTGGGGGATCTTCAGCGCCGAACACGACGCGTTGTTCTACTCATACGGTTCTGACGATTGATAACAGTCCTTAAGGCCGGACCCGACGAACGCGAAGACTGGAGTATCGAATGACAAACGATCTTGTAAAAAGCATATGGCCCGAATGGAAGATCGGGGAGAAACCGATAGGCCGCGGTTCCTACGGCGCAGTCTATAAGGCGGTCAGGAACGATCACGGCGTTGAGAGCACTTCCGCGATAAAGATCATCTCCGTCCCGAGGAGCGAGTACGAGCTCGACAGCCTGCGTTCGGAGGGCCTCGACGACGACGCAGCCGGGGAATACCTCGAGAAGCTCGTCGGCGACTACGTCGGCGAGATAAGGATGCTGGAATCCTTCAAGGGAACGCAGAACATAGTCAGCGTCGAGGACTACAAGGTCATTGAGAGGACGGACCGCATAGGTTGGGATATCCTCATCAGGATGGAGCTTTTGACTCCGCTTTTGAAATACGCCGCCGGGGGAGAGCTTTCCGAAAAGGAGGCGATAAAGCTCGGAACGGACATATGCTCCGCGCTCGAGCTCCTCGGAAAGAAGAACGTCATTCACAGGGATATAAAGCCCCAAAACATATTCGTAAACGAATTCGGCGATTTCAAGCTCGGTGATTTCGGTATTGCGCGCTGCCTTGAAGGAACTCTGTCGAGGCGCGGCACCCCGGGCTATATGGCTCCGGAAACGGTAAAGCATGGGCAATACGACGCAAGATCGGATATCTACTCCCTGGGCATGGTGCTCTATACCGCGATGAACAAGGGCAGACTGCCCTTCCTCGATCCCGAAAGACAGCTTCTCATGCCCATGGAACGAGAGGAGGCGGACAGGCGCCGCCTTAACGGGGAAGAGCTTCCGCCGCCCTGTTCCGCGTCGCCTGCATTCGGCGAAATAATACTGCGCGCCTGCGCACCGGATCCCGACGGGCGGTTCTCAACGCCCGAAGAGATGAAGCGCGAGCTGTTGGAGCTCGGAGAGGGAAAGCTCAATGCCGCGCAGTCCGGCGCAAAAAAGAAGAAAGGGAAGAAAAAGGCAGCGGTCATCGCAGCCGCCGCGCTGGGAGCTCTGCTCCTTGCCGGAGGGATAACGATAGCCGTTTGGAGTTCGAATCGGAAAAGCGCGTCGGACGAGCCGCCGAGGGACGCTGAAACGGGCGCGGTTCCGACCGACACCGACGCATCCGCTCCCCCGTATGAAACGGAGGGAACGGAGCCTGCGGCGGAGACCGCGGGACCCGCGGAGGGTACGCCTTACGAGGTATATCTTACCCATCTTAAGGAAAACAAGGAGGCGATCGATCTCTATTTCTGGCAGAAGGGTTTCGACGGAAAGGGCGAATGCCCTTCGGATGAAATGCTCTCCCGTCCCGTCGCGTTCGCTGACGTATGGGGCGACGAAGCGTACGAGATGATCTATTTCGACGCATACGGCAGCGAAGCTGAGGGATACTTTTCGCGTCTGAATATCGTTACCTGTCTTTACGGCAGGCTCTATACCCTTTGTACGAAGGAATGGGACAGCTCCGGGAACGGCCTTGACTACGCTCTTTTCTGGCAAGACGGCGCAAAAACCCTTTACACCGTAACGAACGACTCGGACGAGAGCGAAGGCGTCGAATACAGGACGCTTTACTGCTATGCCATCTCCGGTATCGGGAATAAGATTGCGTTCACGGAGTATTTCCGCAAGGAAAAGCGGATAGGAGAAGACGCTCCTCAATTTTCCATGACCGGATGGCAGTATTCCGAAAACGAATATAATTCCGGCATCAGCCGTTTGAACGAGCGCATAGAGGAAGTCCTGCAGTTCGGAGGAGCCAACTCCGCCTGCGAAAGCTTCGTTAAAAAACACGGCAGCACGGCAATGACCTCGGACGAGGCGGAAGCATGGCTCGAAGAGCAGCTTCGGCAGGACGAAGAAGATACGGAATATCCCTTCAAGATCACGAAGACAAAGGAATTTCTGATGGGAGTATCCATCTATTTCCAGCTGTACGACAACGTCTCCGACCGGAGTATTATGCTTCACGTCTATCTGGATGGCATCGTCGAAGGAAAGTACAGCAAGCTCGGGAATGAGAAGTATTTTTCTTTCAGGATGGACGATCTGACTGCGGTGAACGAAGATTACTGCACGTTCAGCGTGACGGGCTTGACGGCAGATGCGGAGATCGCGGACGTTTTGAAGGAAGCGGGCGTCTATGAGGGCAGAGAGATGAGGATCTATATGACCGGATGCGCTCGTTCAAAGCTGCCTCGGGGAGCAGCAAACGCCATGAATAAGCTCAGAGATCAGGACGGTATCAATTATCTGCAGTTTTGTATAATTTACTGCGAAGAGACAGAGAGCACGTACTTCCCATACGGCAATTTTCTTTCGAGGATCGGTCGGTCGTGACGCGTTCGGCGCATACTGCGAAGGAGAGGGATAATATGAACGAATATTCAGACAGCGGCACCGATTTCACCGAAAAGGCGTGGGACGCGCTTTACGACGCCGTCGACGCGGAGGAGTTTTTGAACAGCGACGCCGAGGTCATCTACGACGCGCTTTATAAAAGGCTCCGGTTCATTCCCTTCGGCGATTACCTGAAACGCTATATATACCGCCGGGCGGGGCTCGCCGAACCCTTCGCGGCGGTGGAGCTTGACGTCTACCGAAGGATCATCAGGGATTCGTTCAAAGAAAACTATACTCCCGCGTCCTTCGAACCCACGACCGCGAAGCTCTCCGCGCTTTCTAAGAATTGGCTCACGCAGCAGACCGTTAACCGCAAGGTCGTGTTTCTGCTCGGATTCGGCCTCAGGATGAGCGCCGCCGACGTCGAGGATTTTCTGACCAAGGCGCTGCGGGAGCGCGGCTTCAACGCAAAGGATCCGTTCGAGATCATCTGCTGGTACTGCTTCAAAAACGGTTACGGCTTTTATAAATTCGAGGCCCTGTGGGAGGCGTATCTCAAGGCGGAGCCGGGGAACGCGAACGTCTCTCTGCTTTTCGGCGATCTGACTGTTTCGGTAAGGAACTCGGTTATGGATCTTACAGGCGACGCGGCGCTCCTATCCTTCGTTTCAAAGCTCAAGACGAAGGAAAACCGGCCGAAGCTCTCGGTCTCGGCGAGACGCTGTTTCGACGGCCTTTTCGCGGAGTCGAAGCGTATCGCCGCGGATATCCTCACGCGGGAGGAAAAGGAGCGGGTACGCATAGAGGCCGCGAGATACGAGAGCAGGCTCCTGAACGATCCCCGCGTTTCGGATGCGGAAAGGAACGAGAGGATCTCCCGGCTTAAAAGCTCGTACAGGACTTATCTCCCCGACGAGATCACGGAGAGCGATCTCGAGCATATCATATCTTCCGCGATCCCTGTCGACCGCCACGGGAATCTCACTCCCGCGAAGGCCTCGGCCCTCAACGAACAGTTCGAGGGCAAAAGGTTCAGCCGTCAGCACGTAAGCGAGATACTCGCGGACCGCACCGAGGTCACGAGATTCGATATCATCACTCTCAACTTCTTCATTTTCTCACAGTCGCTCGGCCTGCATCCCAACAGCAAGGAAAGGTATTCGAGCTTTATCAAATCGTCGAACGAGATGCTCACGGGCTGCTTCATGGGCGAGCTCAACATCTCGAACCCCTACGAGTGCTTCGTGCTCATGTGCCTGCTCTCGGAGGATCCGCTCGGCACGTACGCCGACGTATGGGAGCTTTCGTACTCCGGCGACGATTAAGATCCGCCATCGAAAAAGGCCGATTGAAGCGGCCTTTTTTTGTTGTCTCCAAAAAGGTAAAAACCGATTTACGGGTATGCGCGCGCCCTCCTTATAATCGAGCCATAGAAAAAAACAAGGGGGATCAAAACCATGAAAAAGGACAATATCTGTTTTACGATCTTTATCGTCATTCTTATGATCGCCGCGCTGTTCGCCGAGACAGGCTGCACGGTACGGCAGGGAGAACGCTCCGCGATCGCGAAGGTTTCCGCCGGAGGATCGCATTCCGCGGCGCTCACGGAGGAAGGGGATCTCTGGATCCTCGGCAGGACCGTCGCTTACGAGGCGGGCTCCTTCCTTTCCGAGAACGTTCCCATTAAGGTCATGGAGAACGTCGTGTGCGTTGCCTGCGGCGACGGCGTGACCGCAGCCGTCGATTCGAACGGCTCTCTCTGGGCATGGGGCAGGGGCGTCGGCGAAGACGAAACAGTTCCCGTGAAGCTCATGGACGGCGCGGTATTCGTGAGCTGCGGCGGGAACGCGATCGCGGCGATCGACTCCGACACGGCGCTCTGGATATTCGAAACGGGCGAGGAAGGTATCTCCGAGCCCAGGATGACGCTTGAGAACGTCGCCTCCGTAAGCTGCGGCGCGGATCATATCGCAGCCGTGCTCAACGACGGCACTCTCTGGTCGTGGGGATCGAACGATCACGGCCAGCTCGGCGACGGCACTTCCAACTTCTCGCCAGTGCCCGTCGAGGTCTGCGGCATAGTCGGCTGACGGCTCGCCGAGCTTCATAAAGCATTCCAGCCCCGCGTTTTCACGCGGGGCTTTTTTATGCAAAAATCCTTGTCGCGACCGGTAAAATCCGATTTACGAAATGCGGCTGCCGCCTCTTATGCTTGAGTTACAGAACAATTGAAAGGCGGTAACAACCATGAAAAGACTATCCGTGATACTCGTTCTCGCTCTCGTCCTTGCGGTACTTCCTCCGATGCAGCTCAGTGCCGCAGCGCAGGCGGACTTCGGTCTCGTCTCCGCCGATGACCTCGAAGGCATCGAGCCGACCCCGACGCTCGAACCCCTTCCCACCGACGGGCCTCTTCCCACGACCCAGCCCTTCCCGTCGTTCCCGCCGCGTCCCGGTTACGACTTCACGGGACCCGACGAGGACGGCTTCTGGCACAGCGGCTGCGCTTCTCTCGGAGAGCTTTCTCCCGAGGAGATCCGCGTGCTGTTCGATTCCGCCGAGACCGAGGCCTCGCTTCCTCTCTTCGAGGTATTTCCCGAAACGCAGAACGAGCCCTTCGAGGCCGGTCGACTCACACAGGAGAATCTCGAGCGCACCCGCGATTACGCGAACGTAATGCGCAGGCTCGCGGGACTCGATCCCCTCGAGCTATCCGAAGAGGCGAATACGTACGCGCAGTACGGAGCGTGGCTCCTCTGCCACAACCGGACAATGTCCCACACACCGGCCTACGATCCCGATATACCCGAGGTCTTCTATCAGAACGGCTATATCGGATGCAGCAGCGGCAACATCTCGAAAACTTACAGCACCGACGGCTTTCTCAAGCTGCAGATAGACGGCTACATGAACGAATATCAGGCGAACAACGTCGGCTCCGTCGGCCACCGTCAGCACTTCCTCGATCCGAGGCTCGTTGATTACGGCTTCGGCTCCGCGGGCCTGTATCACACCATGTTCGTAGGGCATAAGGACGTGTCCGCCCAGACGGAGAATTACGACTTCATAGCTTGGCCTTCCTCGGGCAGCTTCCCCGCCGACACGGATGCTTTCACCCGCCTCAGCCCCTGGAGCGTGTCCTTCTCCAAATCCGCGGTCAGGCGCCCTGCCGCGGGCGACGGCCTCACCGTGAGGATCGAGCACGACGGGACAGTAGTCGACGAGCTCGTCTACGGCACAGATCCGGGTTCTCCCGAGGGTATCTACACGCCTACGCGCTATATAACCGTCAACTCGCAGTTCACCAACGACCACTGCATCATATTCCGCCCGGACCTCACCGGCGCCGAAAGGCTCGAAGGGGAATACGTGATAACGATCGAGAACCTTTTCACCGCCTCATTGAATGCGCCGCTGACGGTCAGGTACAGGGTCGTATTCTTCGATCTGTGCGAGACCGAAGAGCCCGAGCCCGCTCCCATGCTCATACCGGGAGACGTCGACGGCGACGGCGGAGTAACGATGCTCGACGCGCTCATGATAATCCGCAGCTCCATGAATCTCATCGAGCTCGACGAGACTGCGGCGGCGTGCGGGGACGCGGACGGCAACGGAGTCGTGGATATGCAGGATTCCCTCCTGATACTGCGCAGGGCGATGGGCATTATCACCTCGTTCGGGAACGAGGGATGAGAAAAGGCGTAGGCTTTCCATACCATGAGCTCGTCTTGCCGTCCTCATATCTTCAGACGGCTTCGGTCACTCACGGCCGTCTGATTCATCCACTGGATGGACTGCCGCTCGCGGGCGTTGTAACATGCAGAGATGAGCCTTGCTTATCTCCGGGCTCTGAACCCCGCGCAGCGAGAGACTATGTTCAAATAGCTGCGTGAACGGTGCTGCGCTTGAATTTGCTTCGCAAATTCA
>JAEEGL011981787.1_pt1 | contig 13989 bp, 13 predicted proteins | sample 9134231 | NCBI WGS metagenome assembly JAEEGL01 (sample SAMN16246548, study PRJNA631951) | gut metagenome | biome: gut microbiome; feature: rumen; material: fiber-attached | host: Bos | place: Iran: Karaj | collected 2018-10
ACGGAGCTAAAAGTTTTAGGAAGGGAGTTTGAGGTGACTCCCCACGGGGTGGGGAGATGTCAGCGCAGCTGACAGAGGGGACCGCCGCTGTTGGCGGAAGCCCTTTTTCAAAAGGGTTTCCCTCAATAATACGTGTAAAGCTTCTATATGGGTATTGACCTTAAGAAGCGTCCCTTTTTGTATGATATGCAAATCAAATATTGCTTTTGCCTTTACAATATGGTATAATGAATGCGAGGCATTAATATACTGTCGAAAAAAGCATGGGCGCTCGGAAAGCGCCCCTACATTTCGGGCATTATACGTTTGTTTGTGTAGGAGCAAGTTCCACTCGCCGCAAAATCTGATTTATATTCAGGAATAAACACAAAGCATTCATTATACACGATTTAAACATACGATCACTTACAGAGGTTTACATACTATGAAAATAACAGGAGCCAAGATCGCTGTTGAGGTTCTTATCGAGCAAGGCGTAGATACAGTTTTCGGCTATCCGGGCAATCAGGTGATAGACCTGTTTGACGAGCTCTACCAGAGCCGCGATAGGATAACCCACATACTCACTGCCCACGAGCAGGGAGCCGCTCATGCGGCGGACGGATTCGCACGCACTACCGGCAAAGTCGGAGTCTGTATCGCGACCTCCGGACCGGGCGCGACCAATCTTGTAACAGGCATAGCCAATGCCTTTCTTGATTCCGTGCCGATAGTAGCGATAACCGGCAACGTCTCGTGCAGTCTCATCGGCAGGGACAGCTTTCAGGAGGTCGACATAGTCGGAGTCACCATGCCTGTAACGAAGCACAACTTCATCGTCAAAGACATACGCGAGCTTGCGGACACTATCCGCGAGGCGTTCAAGATAGCGAAATCGGGACGTCCGGGACCTGTTCTCGTAGATATCCCGAAGGACGTCCAGACCGGCATATGGGACTTCGAGCCCAAGCCGGAGCCCGTCCGCCCGTACCCGCTTAGCTTTGCATCTGAGAGCAGACTTCGCAGGGCAGCGGAGATGATATCGGCGGCAAAGCGCCCGTACATCTACTTTGGCGGAGGCGTGATAACAGGCAAGGCATCGGCGGAGCTGATAAAGCTCGCAGAAAAGACGGATTCGCCGATGGGCTGTTCGCTCATGGGACTTTCAGCGGTCCCGACCGACCACCCGCGCTTTCTCGGCATGAGCGGAATGCACGGACACTACGCCGCCACCAGAGCCGAAGACGAAGCCGACCTCGTGATAGCGCTCGGAGTCCGCTTCTCCGACCGCGCTACCGGCACAGGCGACCGCTTCAGCCGCAATTTCAGAATAATACACATAGACATAGACAACGCGGAGCTGAACAAGAACGTCTGCTCTGACCTGACCATACAGGGCGACATCAAGGACGCGCTTTTCCGCCTGATACCGATGCTCAGCGAGGCCAAGCACCTCGAATGGAACGCGCGCATCGCGGAGCTCCGCGCCGAGGAAAAGGCACTCACCGACTCAGCTCTCGCAGCCGCAAAGAAGCTCCACCCCGGCAAGCTTGCGCCGTATGAGATAATCGACACGATAAGCAGATACACTTCCGAGGGCGACATCATCGCCACCGACGTAGGACAGCATCAGATGTGGACAGCCCAGCGCTTCCCGCTGAAAAAGCCTCGCACCTTCATATCGAGCGGCGGACTCGGCACAATGGGATTCGGCATGGGCGCAGCCATCGGAGCCGCAAAGGCAAACGGCAAACGCGCGGTACTCATCACAGGCGACGGCAGCTTCGGCATGGACCTGAACGAGCTCGCGACGGCTATATCGCAGGAGATAAAGCTTGTAGTGGTGATAATGAACAACGGAGTGCTCGGCATGGTACGCCAGTGGCAGACCGCGCTTTTCGACAAGCGCTACTCGGGGACAACGCTGAACCGCAAGACGGACTTTGTCAAAGTCGCGGAAGCCTTCGGCGCAAAGGGCGGAAGAGCCTCAAACACGACGGAGCTTGAAAAGCTCGCAGCAGAGGCATTCGCATACGAGGGCACCTTCGTCATCGACTGTGCAGTTGACAGCGACGAAGCAGTTTTGCCGATATTCCCGCCAAACGGCAACATTGACGACATTATAACCGGAATAGAATGAGGTGAGAGCATGGTAACAAATCAATATGTAATAGGCGTTATCGTATCGAACGTCTCAGGCGTGCTCTCGCGAGTATCGGGAATGTTCACGCGCCGCGGCTTCAACATCGACTGTCTCACTGTCGGCGAGACCGAATCCGCCGGATTTTCGCGAATAACCGTAGCATTCCGCGGTGACGACGATATCAGGGACAAGATACTCAAGCAGCTCGAAAAGCTCCACGACGTCAAGGAGGTCGAGGTCCTCGACCCGAGCGACACCGTAATACGCGAGCTGCTGCTGATAAAGATAAGGAACACACCCCAGACGCGGCAGGACATAATGACAGCGGTCGAGATATTCCGCTCGAAGATAGTAGACTACTCCCCCACCGCCCTCATCTGCGAGCTCACGGGCGAGACCTCAAAAATAGACGCGTTCATCGAGCTTATGAAGCCCTTCGGCATCATGGAGATGTGCCGCACAGGCATCGTAGCGATAGAGCGCGGAAACAACTGCCTGAAAACGCGATAGAAGGGAACCGGAAATGTCTGACTTGTATACAAGAAAATTCCGCCCGAAATTAAAACATATCATAGCTTTCATTCTTCTTATTATATCTCTCGGACTTTTTTTCAACGGCTTCAAAAGAGCAAGCAGAGTAACATCAAGGCTGAATCCGGAAGGATTTGTTTTTGATGACTCCGAAATAAGAAAAAATCGTGGTGTTCTCTTTAAAGCAGACTTATGCTCAGGAAAGCTGAAAGATACTCAAAAAGACGAAATAATAGATTTCAAGCATGACGTCAAAGGCTTTTTCGGTGATAGGGAGGTCTTTATCAGCCGCACACATACAGGAGGTTATCAGTTCGCAGCAGTAAAACTATATTCATCAGAATATGAAAAGCTCCTTAACGGCGAAGAAGTTACCGGATACTTCTCCGATGAGTACAGTGATGACCTGAAAGAATTCGCCTCAAAAATGGGACAATACTATGAAGATGAAAGCGTTATACCTGCCGAAAGATGTTCAGAGCTCGGCATTATGGTAGTAAACAGGAAAAAAGAACTATTTAGTTTCCTATGGGGTGTACCCTTCCTTATAGCAGGAGCAATACTCATAAGAAAAGCAGGCGATCCATTTTTCTATGAACCCGTCGGAATATCTGAATAGTACCCCTAAAATATAATATAATGGGAGATGATACCTATGGGTATGACAATGACGCAGAAGATACTTGCCGCCCATTCCGGCAAGGAAAAGGTCACAGCAGGCGAGCTTATCCTCGCGGACCTCGACCTCGTCCTCGGCAACGATATCACCTCTCCGGTGGCTATCAGGGAATTCGGCAAGCTCGGCAAAGACAGCGTGTTCGACAAAAACAAGGTCACGATGATAATGGACCACTTTGCTCCCAACAAGGACATAAAGGCGGCGGAGCAGTGCCGTATGTGCCGTGATTTCTGCGGAGACATGGACATAACCCACTTCTACGACGTCGGCGAAATGGGCATAGAGCACGCACTCATACCCGAAAAAGGACTTGCGACTGCCGGAGACCTCGTCATCGGAGCAGATTCCCACACCTGCACCTACGGCGCACTCGGAGCCTTCTCCACGGGCGTCGGCTCGACTGATATGGCGTGCGGAATGGCTATAGGCAAGGCATGGTTCAAGGTGCCTTCCGCGATGAAGGTAGACCTGCGCGGCAGTCTGAGGAAGTACGTCTCCGGCAAGGACGTCATTCTCCACATCATCGGAAAAATCGGCGTTGACGGAGCGTTATACAAGTCCATGGAATTCACCGGCGAGGGACTTTCCTCGCTGAGCATGGCAGACCGTCTCTGCATCGCGAATATGGCGATAGAAGCCGGAGCCAAGAACGGCATCTTCGAGGTCGACGATATAACGCTCGAATACCTCCGCACTCACGGAGCCGCTGACCCCGTGATATACTCTGCCGACCCGGACGCAGAGTATGATGAAGTTCTCGAGATAGACCTCTCGCAGATAGAGCCTACAGTCGCATTCCCGCATCTTCCGGAAAACGCACGTACCTTCGGCGATATCGGCGAAGTGAAGATAGACCAGGTCGTTATCGGCTCATGCACCAACGGCAGACTTGAAGACCTCAGAGCCGCCGCGGAGATACTGAAAGGGCGCAGAATCGCCAAGGGAGTGCGCCTGATAATCATACCCGCGACCCAGCAGGTATACCTCGACGCAATGGAGCTCGGACTGCTGAAGATATTCATCGAGAGCGGCGCAGTCGTATCAACTCCGACCTGCGGACCCTGTCTCGGCGGACATATGGGCATACTTGCCGCAGGAGAAAGAGCCATAGCGACCACTAACCGCAACTTTGTCGGACGCATGGGACACCCGACCTCAGAGGTCTACCTTGCAAGTCCGGCAACTGCCGCTGCGAGCGCAATAACAGGCAGGATAACAAGTCCATGGGAGGTGACGGGCGAATGAGATTCACCGGAAACAGCATAAAATACGGCGACAACGTTGACACCGACGTAATAATACCGGCGCGCTACCTCAACACGAGCGAGCCATCAGAGCTTGCCGCTCACTGCATGGAGGACCTCGACCCGACTTTTACAAAGCGCGTACAGAGCGGAGACATCATCACTGCGGGCATGAATTTCGGCTGCGGCTCATCGCGCGAGCACGCTCCGATAGCGATAAAGGCGAGCGGGATATCGCTCGTCATCGCGAAGAGCTTTGCACGCATCTTCTACCGCAACGCCATAAATATCGGACTCGCGATAGTTGAATGTCCGCAGGCGGCAGAGGAGATAAGCGAGGGCGACAGGCTCGAAGCGGACCTCGACCTCGGCATAATCCGCGACCTCACCACCGGCAGGGAGTACCAAACAGCGCCTTTTCCGGAATTTGTACAGAAAATAATCGAAAACGGCGGACTTATGCAGTCCGTTGCAAAAGGCATAATAAAATGAACAGAAAAGGATTTTGTCCGGCAATACTTATGAGTCTTGCCGCACTGACAGTATTATTCGCATTTGCCGGAGTACCGTTTGCCGGAGGAGTTTTCCCCATAATATCGGGGATAGTCTTCTCTGTATCGGCACTTCTCATATTCGCGGCAGGTTTCTTTTTTGAACGTCCGTGGAAGCTTGTCGGAGCGGCAGGAGCGTGCATACTGCTGAACCTGCTCACGTCCGGACTTGGCGAAGGCTTATGCGCAAAACCGTTCATGCTGGCACTGGGCTGGGCAATGGCGATGCTTTTCTCGATATCAGGCATCATCATGACCGTCCGCAGCCGCGAGGAGTACCGGATAATACTGTCGATAATATTCAACTCAGTAATGGCGTTCGTATCGCTGTGCGTGTTCATCGCGGAATTTGTCGCATACAAGGGACTTGTAGTGATACCGGCGCTCACCCAGAATAAGACCTGAAAATACACGGTGTTCGGACAATCACGAACATCGGCACCCGCTGATATCCATACCCGAAACGAGGTAAAATATGGTATACGAAATCGCATTGCTAAAAGGCGACGGCATAGGTCCCGAGATAGTGGACAGCGCCGCTGCCGTACTTGAAAAGACAGCAGAAAGGTTCGGACATACTTTCAATTTCAAGCCGTATCTCATCGGAGGCTGCGCCTATAATGCTACGGGAACGCCTCTCCCGCAGGAGACCGTGGACGGCTGTCTCGCAAGCGACAGCGTCCTCCTCGGAGCTGTAGGAGGTCCCGAATGGGACTCCCTCCCCGGCGAAAAGCGTCCGGAAAAGGCGCTTCTCGGCATACGCTCCGCGCTGGGACTGTACACGAATCTGCGTCCCGCGAAGCTCTATCCGGCGCTGAGAGCGGCTTCACCGCTGAAAGACGAGATAGTCGGCAGCGGATTTGATATCCTGATAGTCCGCGAGCTGACCGGAGGCATATATTTCGGCGAACGCGGTTACCGCGAGGGAAAATTCGGACAGGAGGCTTACGACACGGAAGCGTACAGCGTGACCGAGATAGAACGCATCGGCAGAGCTGCATTTGAAGCCGCGATGAAGCGTTCTAAGCGCGTTTGCAGCATCGACAAGGCGAATGTGCTTGAATCCTCGCGTCTGTGGCGCAGGACCATGCACTCCCTCGCCGAGGAATACCCCGAAGTCGAATACTCGGATATGTTCGTAGACAACGCCGCAATGCAGCTCGTCCGCGACCCGAAGCAGTTTGACGTCATCGTAACATCGAATATGTTCGGCGACATACTCTCGGACGAAGCCTCGCAGATAACAGGCTCGATAGGAATGCTCCCGTCGGCGTCGCTCGGAGATTCCACACGCGGAATGTACGAGCCGATACACGGCAGCGCTCCCGATATCGCGGGACAGAACAAGGCTGACCCGATAGCGACTATCCTCTCGGCAGCGATGATGCTCCGCTACTCATTCGGTCTCGCGGCTGAGGCTGACGCAATAGAAACGGCAGTGGACAAGGTGCTCAACGCGGGATACCGCACGGCAGACCTCATGGGCACGGAAAAGGGAACTCCCCTCACCTGCACGGAAATGACAGAAAGGATACTCGAGGCGTTATGATATGCGAAAAATGCGGAGCTGAAATGTCTCTCAGCGACAGCATAAAGCTCAATTTCACAAGCAAAAGATTTGCAGACAAGGGATTTTTCAGCGTCCCTGTCATAGAGAAAAATGCAGAAAAATATACCTGTCCGGAGTGCGGAGAAACTGCATATGCTCCCGAACAGGAAAAGGATACGGAGGAATAACCATGATAAAGATACACACAGAAAAAGCTCACGCAGCAGTAGGACCCTACTCGCAGGCAATCATCTCAAACGGAATGGTATACACAAGCGGACAGATAGCTATCGACCCCGCAGCAAACGCAATAGTTGCGGACACTATCGAGGGACAGACCGAGCAGGTCATGAAGAACCTCGAAGCCATTCTCGATACAGCAGGTTCCTCGTTTGAGAAGGCTGTAAAGACGACCTGCTTTCTCGCGGACATGAATGATTTCGCAGCATTCAACGAGATATACGGCAAGTATTTCACAAATCTGCCGGCAAGGAGCTGCGTTGCAGTAAAGACACTCCCGAAAGGAGCACTTGTCGAGGTCGAGGTCATCGCCGAAACGTCTATATAAGCGAACAGATTCCCCTGATAACACTACCCGTATGTGCCGTCGAGCGAAAGCAGAGAAAGTCTTTTGTACAAAGTGAGCGAGGTACGAGCGGCAACGTGAGTTGGGTTGCAAGGGAGATTCTCCCTTGCCGGATCGTTAAGGCAGAGCCTTAACCGGGTCAAGGGCAGAGCCCTTGCAGGGTGCAGGGACAGCGTCCCTGCCGGGAGTTTGAGGGTGGCACCCTCATGAAAGGAGAAATATCATGAAAACTGCGGCTATTTTCAGCGATAATATGGTCTTGCAGCGCGGAATGAACGTCCGCGTTTTCGGCTCATGCAGCGGCGGAGAAAAGTCCATTTCCGTGCGCATTCCCGAACTGAATATCAGCGCTGCGGCTTCCATATGCGATGACCGCTGGGAAGCCGTTCTGCCTGCTCTGCCGCAGTATGACTCCTGCACTCTCGAGGTCTGCTCAGGCGCGATAAAGAAGATTTTCCGCAATGTCGCCGTCGGCGAGGTCTGGCTCGCGGGCGGACAGTCCAATATGGAGTACGAGCTCCACAACGACAAAAACGGCGCGGAGGAGCTTAAAAACAGCTCCTCCGAGAACGTCAGGTTTTACTATACCCCCAAGTGCGCTATGAACGGCGAGGAGCTCCTCCGGTCGGAGGCGGCTTCACGCTGGGAGACCGCTTCTGAGGGAAACTCGGCCGCTTGGTCGGCTGTAGGCTGGTATTTCGCTAAGGAGCTCAGCCGCAAGCTCGGCTGCGTGGTCGGAGTTGTCGGCTGCAACTGGGGAGGTACCTCCGCTTCTGCGTGGGTGCCGCGTGAGGTGCTCGCCGGAAATGCGAAGCTCCGCGTATACACCGACGAGTACGACCTCGCGACTGCCGGAAAGTCCGACGAGGAGATGATAGCCGAATACGACGAGTATACCCGCTATCAGGCGGATTGGGACAGTCGTGCCGCGGAGTGCTATGCCGCTGACCCCGATATCTGCTGGGCTGACTTGCAGGAAAAATGCGGCGTTAACCGCTATCCCGGACCGCCCGGCATAAAGAATCCCATGCGCCCGTGCGGTCTGTTCGACACCATGGTCAGCCGCGTGTGTCCCTACACTGTGAGGGGCGTTCTCTGGTATCAGGGCGAGTCCGATGACCACCGCCCCGAGGTCTACTATGAGCTTATGTCGGAGCTGATAAAGTGCTGGCGCAATATCTGGCACAGCGATGAATTGGCTTTCCTGATAGTTCAGCTCCCGATGTTCCGCTACCGCGAGGACCCCGATACCAAACGCTGGGCATATATCCGTGAGGCGCAGATGAAGCTCTTCCGGACGGTAAAAAATACTGGTATCGCTGTCGCGCTCGACTGCGGCGAGTTCAATAATATCCACCCGTCAGACAAGTCCGTAGTCGGTCACAGGCTTTATCTTCAGGCGATGAGCGAGGTCTACGGACTCATGGAGCGGAGCGAAACTATGCCGCCGATGTTCGGTTCCTATGAGGTCCGCCGCGGAGATACGATGATTGTTCACCTCAGTAATCACTGCGGTGGGCTTTCCGGAAATGACGGGCTGACCGACGGCTTCGAGCTCGCCGGCGAGGACGGTATCTTCTTCCCCGCGGAGGAAGTGGAGATACTCGGAAATCAGATACATATCCGGTCAAAGCAGGTGAAGCACCCGCGTAATGTGCGTTTCAAGTGGACGAATTATACAGAGGTAAGACTTTTCGGCTCAAACGGTATACCGGTCGCGCCATTCCGGACGGACGAATTTCCTCCGGAAAAAAACTGACTAAAGCTCTCATACAGTCTGACTGTTTTCATAAGGGAACGGAAATCTCCCGTTTTTCAACGTTTATCCGTTGATTATTCAGGAATTTCTTTTCAGCTTTGTATATCTGCACAAATCTCTGCCCCGTCAATTGTGCATTATTGAGCCTTACTATGTTAAAAATACTTGACAAATACACGTCCTATAGTATATAATGTAAGTGTGTTCAAAAGCGTAGCAGTCAGAGTAGCTTTTTCGCAGCCTTTCAGAGAGCGGACGGTCGGTGTGAGTTCCGCAGACGGAAATTGTGAAGTGCGGCTGTCAGCTCCGGCGGGGAAATCATAGTATCCTCCGGCGTATCCCGCGTTAAGGGCAAGAGTTATAAAACGGAGTGGAACCGCGTAACTACGCCTCCTGTGGATTCACAGGAGGCTCATTTTAATATATGTGCAGGTGAATTTATGAGTACATTCAACGTTGAGCTCAAAAAAGTCGTCGACGACAGCTACGAGATAGAGGTCGGTCACGGACTTGAGCAGAAACTCATCAGCGATATCAATGCCGGTCTCGTTGGAAATATCAAGAAATTCGCTGTCGTAACCGACAGCAATGTAAAACCGCTCTATGCGGACAGAATAGCCGCTTTGCTCGAGGAAAACGGCTTTAAGTACGATGTCATTTCCTTCCCCGCCGGCGAAACAAGCAAGACCCGTCAGACTAAGGAATTTATCGAGGATACCATGCTCGAAAAGGGCTATCGCCGCGATTGCTGTATCATCGCTGGCGGCGGCGGAGTTGTCACCGATATCGCCGGCTTCGTCGCCGGTACTTACGGCAGGGGCGTCCCCTTCATCAACTATGCTACTACCCTGCTCGCCGCCGCTGACGCCTCTGTCGGCGGAAAAACTGCCGTGGATACGCCGCTTGCGACTAATCTCATCGGTATGTTCAATCAGCCCCAAAAAGTCTATATCGACATCTCGGCGTGGAAAACTCTCCCGCAGAGACAGCTCTCGAGCGGTCTCGCTGAGACTATCAAGCACGCCTGCCTCGCGAGCAGTGACCTCTTCGACTACCTCAACGCTAATATGGAGCGCATTTTCAAGTTCGATGATGAGGTCTGCGAGCACATCGCTGCCGAAAACTGCCGCATCAAGTACAGCGTAGTTATGAAAGATGAGCGCGAGAGCGGTCTGCGTGAGGTGCTGAACCTCGGTCATACCGTCGGCAGAGCTATCGAAACAGTCAGCGAGTATAGACTCCTGCACGGCGAGGCGGTCTCTATCGGTCTCGTCGCTGAGGTAATGCTCGCGGAAAAGCTCGGCTTCTGCTCCCGTGAGGATATCTCCCGCGTGAAGGAGCTCCTCGCAAAGGCGATGCTACCCACTGAGATTCCCGGTTACATCGACCGCGAAGCCCTCGTTAAGAAGCTCTACACCGATAAAAAGGTCCGCGACGGTCGGCTCAGGTTCGTTCTTCAGGACGGTATCGGCAGTATAAAGGAATTTGACGGCGGACAGTTCGCTCTCCCCGTTTCAGAAGATATGGCACGCGATATTATTATGGCTATGTAATCAAGGGCTCTGCCCTTGACCCGGCAGGGAGCGAGCGGCTGAACAGCCGGTCCCCTCTGTCAGCTACGCTGACATCTCCCCACCCCGTGGGGAGTAACCCTGCACCCCGCAATCCACGGGCTTACTCTGTACAAAAGACCTACTCTGCTTGCGCTCAACGTTATATACGGGTATGGTTACCGGAACATTCTGTAGGGGCGCATTCCGTGCGCCCGCGAATTCCAAAACAGCGACCGTGAAACAATTTCCGTAGGGGCGAACATTGTTCGCCCGCCAAATAAATGCAAAAACGTCCGAAAGGGAATCCCCTTCCGGACGTTCTTTTTAGTCATAATTAAGCGCAAGTCTGAAATCGACTGCTCCCGTAAACGGGTCGTATACAATCTTCTCGTTGTCCTTTTTGGCAATGAGGTAGGATTTCTTATAAAACAGCGGGATAAAGCCGTGAGTGTCGATTATCGCCTGCTCTGCGGACTTGTAAGCCTCCACAAGAGCGCTGACGTCGCCGCAGGCTCTCAGCTCGGGAGTGAGCTCACTGTCACCGAGTATATGCTTCAGGCAGGGCTCATTCTCGAATGCGCCGATACACGAACAGCCGTAGCCGAGGTCGGGCTTCAGCGGATAGAGGGCGATGCTGTAATCGCCGTCAGCGATGCGCTCGTTGAACTGCTCCTCGCTCACCTCGTCGATACCGATGTAGCCGCCGAACATATCCTGCCAGCTCTGAGTGAGCCTGTGCAGATACGACGAATCGACCGTATCTCCGCGGACGAGCACCTTCATCTCGCCGAGATTTTCTATTCCGAGCTCGGTTTTCGCCGTAGTATAGCACTCGACTGCCTTTTCCTTGTCGTAGCCGTAGAATACACGGTCAGAAGCAAGCTCGCGGTAGCTTCTTCCGCCGAGCTTCACTGCCGGAGGTATAACTCCTCCCGCAATCGCGAGGTCGTCGCTCATATCCTTGCCGAGGGTGTCCCTGTCGATAGAATATGCAATGGCATTGCGCAGGTTCTCGTTTGCGAAGTTCTTATTCGCGGGGTTGAATATCAGTCCGAGCGTGATAGCCGAAGCCGGCTGTATCAGGTACTTCTTCGGATTATACGGAGCCTTGCTCAGCGATGTGAAGCATTCGGTCTCGTCGTCCTTGAAGCGTTTGCGGATATCTTCCTCGTTTTTTTCGATGCTGAAACTGAGGTACGAGGGCGCGATGTCGTAGGTCTTGCTCCAGTCGGCGTCATTCCGCTTCATGTAGAGGATATTGTTGCTGCCGTAGGGGTCGTAGAACCACTGACGCACGAAAAACGCTCCGTTTGACATGACAGAGCGGTCGTCGAGCCCGTACCTGCCCTTGGTCTTGTTGAAAAACTCCTCATTGCAGGGATAAGCCGCCGGAGTTGACATCAGGTAGAGGAACTCTGTATCCGGCTTTTCGAGAACTACCACGAGGGTCTTATCGTCGGTTGCATATATTTCCGCCTCGCTCGGTTCGACGAGTCCGCGCAGGACAAGCTGAGCGTCCTTGATGCACGAGAAGTCCTGCGCATAGGGAGACTTCATTTTCGGGTCGAGGACGCGCCTCATCGAGAAAACGTAGTCCTCAGCCGTAACGGGGAAGTATTCGTCCTCGGTTATTACGTCGTCATCGTTTTCGTCGAAGTACCAGTAGTTGTCGTCCCTGAGGTGAAACGTGTAGACCGTTCCGTCATCGGAAACGTCGTAGCTTCCGGCGTTGCAGCAGGATATATTGCCGTTTTCGTCAACGGACATGAGTCCGCTGTAAAGATTCTTTATTACCGTATTCGAGGCAGGGTCGTCTGCAAACTGCGGGTCAAGGCTCTGAGGGTTACCGGGCAGTACGGCATTGTACATATGTCCCGTGCCCGAACCCTTATCCGGACTTCCGCAGGCTGCAAGCGAAGCCGCCAGCATGATAGCGCTCACTGCGAGCGATAATTTTTTCACGTTATTCTCCGTTCTTCCGTATAGATATCTATCCCCCGCCCATTTGCTGTGCCGATTCGGCAGCTCATACCTATTACTGTGGAAAACCTTTCTGAAGAAAGGTTCTTCCCCAGACCCCTTTCCAAAGACTTCCAACTTTGTTTTTTCTCACCAATACCCCCGAAAGAAAGACTTGCGGGCTTTGTTAACAGTCTATCGGGGGTATTGGTGAGAAAAAACGGAGCTAAAAGTTTTAGGGGAGGAGTTTGAGGAGGGACCCTTTTTCAAAAGGGTCCTCCTCAATAACAGGTGTAAACTACTGTACCAGTACAACAACTGGACGAGGGAATGCTTTTAGCCGGTCACTGTGACGATGAAGCCGTCGATATTATTGCCTGAAACTGTATACGCCTTGCCGCTCGGCACGGGAACGTCAGTTGCTCCCTCCGCGGAGGCTGAAACGTAATAAACCTGAGCTGTTCCGCCGGCAGTAGTGATCTCGAGGGGCTCGTCCTTAGTATGCTTCTTTACCTCGGCGATATACTCCTCGAGGCAGATGCCCTTCGAGTTCATATACTCGGCGTGGGGAGCTCCTACATAGCGGTATGTATAGCCTCTTGCCTTTTCGCCTGTGATATCGTCCTTGCCGTCGGGATATCTTATAACGAATCCGAACTTGGCAGCGTTTTCAGCGAACCATGCGCAGTCGCCCTCGGCTGCGAAATACGAGATATCGCCGCCCTCGGACATTCGGAACATATCGAATGTTCTGCCGGTGTGGTAATCGGAATGACCTGCTTCAAAAGTCCTTGACTTGCCGCTGCTGTGGCGTTCATACTGCTCGTCGAACGTTCTGTAGCCGTCGAGCACGAAGATATCGGTCGAGCTCTTTGACGAAGCTGTAGCATACGCCTCCATCATAGCATTAAGGCGTGTGAGGACTTCCCTGTCGAGCTTGGTAACGAAGTCGCCGTTGTCGTAGAATTCGTTTCTGTTGTCGAAGAGAGTTATCGGGTCAATGTCGCCGTCGATGAATTTATACTCGTAATCAGCATTTACAAGCACGAGGTTGCCCTTGTATATCTCGTCATGCTCGTGTGATTCCGTCACGAAAGCTTCCTCCGCGGGCTTAGCGGCTTCTGAGGGAGCTTCGCCTGTCGGCTCCTGAGTCTGACCCTCTGCGTCAGTCGGAGCTGTGCTGTCTGAGGTCTGGGAAGACCTTGTCTTATTCTTCACAGCGGGCTTGGTGCCTTTTTTTGTCAGCGCGAGCACACATGAGCTTACAAGCACTATCAGCACTGCCGCGACGAGCACCATGATAACGATACGGTCATAGCGGACGCGGTATTTTCTGCGGTTTCTGCGTCGTTCTCCTTTGTTCATATTCAGTTTTCTCCTTAGCTTTTTGTTTTGTCTGTATATCTTTTCCTGTACATAAAACTACATTAATGTCTGCTCAACAACTCAAAAATGC
>JAEEGL012084870.1_pt1 | contig 13989 bp, 16 predicted proteins | sample 9134231 | NCBI WGS metagenome assembly JAEEGL01 (sample SAMN16246548, study PRJNA631951) | gut metagenome | biome: gut microbiome; feature: rumen; material: fiber-attached | host: Bos | place: Iran: Karaj | collected 2018-10
ACGTCAATGACCTTGTTGTTGGTCAAGGCAATCTTCTTGGAGACATCATAAAACCCCAAGCATAACGCCGATATAAATGCTAAAATCGTCCACATATTTGCAAAAACGGCTGCAAAAGTACTAAAAAATTTGCACATGTGCAAAAAAAAGTGTATCTTTGCACGATTTTTGTGCAAATTGATAAAAACTAAGAGATATGGCAAAGTATGATTGGAAATTTGCGAACGTGGGCGGTGTGACCCGCGTACGCATTCAGTCGGCGGAGGATATCCGCCATTTGGGTGAACTGGACAAGAAGATGTGGACGGTGTTGAGTTGTCCGACCACAGGTCTGGAGATCAGTTCCGACTCGTTGAGTCTGATGGACACCGACGGCGACGGCAAACTGCGTCTGAAAGAGGTGGTGGCTACAGCGGACTACCTGTGCGGTGCACTCAAAGACCCGCAGACCTTGTTTGAGCAGAGCGACAGCATAGCGCTTGACAATATCGCAGATGAGGGGTTACGGGTTACGGGTGACCGGTTACAGAAAGACGGCAAGGTGAGCCTTGCGGATGTGCAGGCGGCTATTGATGCTGTGACCATTGAGGAGAAACCGATCCCGGCAGCGCCGTTAGAGGCAGATGTAATGGCCGCATACAAAGAGAAGCAGGCAGAGTATGCTGCTTATTTTGAGCAGGAGAAACTGCAGAAACTCGGCTTGGCAGTTATTGCCGAAGATGCTCCGAAACCCGGTATGAAAGAGGCAGATTTCCTCAAGATGGGCAAGCAGATCGCCGAGTGGGAAGCAGCCAAGGCTGCGGCTGAGACAGCCAACGCCGATGCCCTGACAGCTGCCAAAGCGGACTACATGCCGCTGCGCAAACTGCTGTTGCTCCACCGCGATTTCTACCGCCTGCTGCGCAATTTCGTGACGCTGGAGGATTTCTACGACCGTGACAGCACTACCATCGCTTCGTTCGAGGCCGGTACACTTATTATAGACCAACGCGCGTGTCACCTCTGTATGCGCGTAAACGACCCGGCGAAGCATGACGCGCAGGCTCCGTTGAGCGGTATGTACCTGCTGTATTGCAACTGCGTGAACCAGAAGACAGGTAAGTCAATGGCGATCGTGGCAGCGGTGACGCAGGGTGAGGTGAATAACCTCAGTATCGGTAAGAACGCCGTGTTCTATGACAACGACGGCCTCGATTACGACGCGACGGTGACGAAGATCATCGACAACCCGATCTCGATTCATCAGTCGTTCTGGACGCCGTACCGTAAGTTTGCCAACTGGGTGGAGGAAAAGATCAACAAGTCGGCAGCCGAGAAAGATGCGAAAGCGTTTGGCGATCTAACCGCTAAGGCAGACGCGGCAGTGGATCCGAATGCCGAGAAGAAACCCGCGTTTGACATCGCCAAGTTCGCCGGTATCTTCGCTGCCATCGGTATGGCGGTAGGCATGATCGGTGCGGCATTGGTGAGCGTGGCGGAAGGTATGAGCGGCTTCAAATGGTGGCAATATATCATTGTGTTTGTTTGTATATTGCTGGTCATCAGCGGTCCGAGTATGATCATGGCGTATCTCAAACTGCGTCGCCGTAACCTGGCTCCGGTGCTCAACGCCAACGGCTGGGCGGTTAACGCCGATGCCCTCGTTTCGGTACTCTTCGGCCGCACGCTGACCGAGCAGGTACTGCTTCCGGTAGTCAAACTGCCGAAAGTGAAGAAAGGTATGAGTGCAGGTGAGAAATGGGCATTGGCAATAGGTATCATCGTAGCAATTGGAATAGTATGTCTCGTATTACATCTGTTTGGATTCTGCTTCTCCTGTTTCTGCTTCCATTAAGCGCGCAGGATGTACCGGCTGTGGTGAATACGCCGTTGGATAGTGCGGCAGTGGACAGCGAAGGTGACGAGTTGGAAGAACTGGACGATATTGACGTCCGTGCCAGCCAGTTGCCGGAGTGTCTGGCAGGCTTGTTCTCGCATGATACGCTGGTACTCGGTTGCGAGTTGGATTTGCTGCCGCAGAAGATCGTTGTGCGTACCAAGAACGGCGATGTGGTCTATAAGATTGCGCCGCAGTTCATGCTCGATACGATGCTCATCAACCATCACCCTGCGGACAGTATCTATCATTTCATTTGGACGGACGAGCGTGTGAACCCGTATGGAACCATGTTCGACAGTATCAAGGACGATGTGCATATTCCGATGGCAGGTTTTGTACTGCCGGCTCCGGGATACGTGACCAGCGGTTTCGGCTGGCGTCGTAACCGAATGCACAAGGGTACGGACATCAAGGTGCAGGTCGGCGATTCGATCCGTTCGGCTTGGGCCGGTCAGGTACGTATCGTCGGATGGGATCCGCGCGGTTACGGTTATTTTGTGGTCGTTCGTCATGACAACGGACTGGAGACCGTCTATGGGCATCTGAGTCGTCCGCTGGTGGATGAGTACGAGATGGTTCCTGCCGGCTATGTATTAGGTCTGGGCGGCAACACCGGTCGCTCGACAGGCAGTCACCTCCACTGGGAGATCCGTTATCTGGGCGAGGCGATGAACCCCGCTACGATCGTCAATTTCGAGACAGGCAAGTTGCGTAACGCAGACGAGTACGTCATCGGTATCAAGGCGATGAAGCAGGCTCGTGCGGAAGCTGCGGCTCGTAAGTACCATAAGGTGCGTCAAGGCGACACCCTTTCCGGCATCGCCAAGAAATACGGTACCACCGTCAAGAAACTCTGTGCCCTCAACGGCATCAAAGAGTCGAAAGTGCTACAGATTGGTATGAAAATCAGGGTACGCTGATCACTCATGGTGATAGGGTTCGCCCCGGAGAATGGTCATTGCGCGGTAGATCTGCTCAATGGCCATTAATCGTATCATCTGGTGGGAGAACGTCATCTGCGAGAGGGAGAGTTTGCCGTTAGCACGGGCATAGACGGCAGGCGAAAAACCGTACGGGCCGCCGATGACGAGTGTCAGATCACGACCGGAAGTCATCTTCTTCTGCAACCAATCGGCGAACTCGACAGAACGGAACTCCTTGCCGTGCTCATCGAGCAGTACCACATCCATGGATGGCGTGAAGAAACGCAACATCGCTTCGCCTTCGGCGGCTTTGACCTGTTCCTCGGAGAGTGCTTTGGCGTTCTTGAGATCAGGCAGCACGACCAACTCAAACGGCACGTAGTGCTTGAGCCGTTCGCGGTAGTCGTCGATGAGCGAAACGAGGCGGGCGTCAGTCGTCTTCCCCGTAATCAACAATTGAATCTTCATCTTTGAAATAGGCTTTGTAATCCTCGCCTGTCCAGGTGAACTTATAGATGACGTTATTGGCGATGAAGCCGTCAAAACCCACGATGGCGGTGTAGTAGGTATGGTCCTTTTCGAAGTACTGGTTGTCCTGCCAGTCGTCATGCAAGTCGGCATTCACACCATACCGGATCAAGTCCGTCCGGTTTGCGTTCATGACATCCAGGAAGTAGTAGGTGAAGTACTCTTCGGGAGTATTGGTTGTCTTGTCGGCTATGAACTGGCTGTCGGCGGTGAACGTCAGATAGGGGAAATGGGAATAGATATTGCCGAGCGAATCGACGGGGTAGATATAATCCCAATACCCTATGACGCGGTACTCGAAATAGACATCGACCACGCTCTCAGCGGTCGTTTTGACGGTCGAGAGGAACAGCCTGCCGGCAGGTTTCAGTTGGTCGGGATCAACCACGAAAGCATAGATCCAGTAGGCTGTTTCGGGTTCGAGATTGGTGAAGAACCGGTTCACAGTACCGTAATTGAGTGCATGGCTGGCGAAAGGAGCGATATTGGTTTCGCCTGCTCTGAGCAAGGTGTTGCGCCAGGAGAGGTACTCGAGGTTCACCGAGTCGAGCACAAGTGTCATGAACTGTTTCTGGCGATTCATCGGGTCGTAGCCTTCGCGCACGGGTTCGATATTGATGAGGTAGTATGCCTCCTTGTTGGTGGAAAACTCACACTCCACGAAACCGGCAGAGACGGTCTTGACGCTCAGTTTGATGTTCACGTCCTTCGTCGTCCACGGTGCCTCGGGGTTGCAGGAGGGACAAAGGACAATGGACAAAAGACAAAGGACAAAAATGATTCGTCCGATAGTAATCCGTCTTTTGTCTTTTAGCGAAGCGGTCTTTTGTCTTTTAGCGAAGCGGTCTCTATTCATACAATTTCCTTTCTTCTTCTTCCTGCTTGAGGAGGTTTTGTACGGTCATGATAAATCGCAGGCAGGTCTTGGTGTGAGAGCCATAGTGCCCGAAGTTATAGGTGATGTTCGCGCCTTTCCATTTGGATTTGGCGTTGGTGGCGTTGGTGTAGGGAACGACCTCATCGTCCATCGAGTGCATCATGTACACCGGTGCTTCGGGGACCCAGCTGTAGGTCGTAATGGAGTTCTCCGTCATGGCTTTGTAGAGCTCCGCCACGTTCGCGGATTTCTGGTTCATTGCTTCCTCGGTCAGCAGTTTGTGCGTGACCTTGGTGTTGATGAACGAGTTGATCTGCGCCGAGGTGAAACGCTTGCTGTTGATCCAGTCGTCCATGTGCGAGTAGAGCCAGGTCTGCATGAGGTCGGTCATTTTGATATTGAGGTTGTTGCCCATGATCATGCCTTGCAAAACCAGCGGCACGGCAACCGGATAACCGGCAGTGTCGGTGGTGACAAAACGCTCGTAGGTAGCTTTCACATCGTACGGTCCGCCTCCGGCAAAGACGCGGTGGATCTTGATGTAGTCCGGATCTTCCTTCCACCAGTATTCGTTCTCAATCAGGTACTCGACTGCCATCGTGGTAGCGCCGCCTTGGCTGTAACCCATCAGGTTGATGTCATCGTACTCGGGATCCATGCCTACCGCTTTGAGCCAGGGACGGACGGCAAGGTACATGTCCACTACGTTACGCGCCGTAAGATCCATGACGAGGTAAGGGTGGAGCTGGTCGGCTGTGATGCCGTAACCCAAGTAGTCCGGGATGATGAGTCCGTAGCCTAAGTTGACGAGCGTACCTTCCAGCGAGAAGGCATTACTGGGCGCCTCGAAATTGGCACAAGTGGTATAATGGCTGACCAGAATCATCCGTTTGGGTTTCTTGCCTTTGGGTAGCATCACTTTGCCGGACAAGCGGATCGAATCCCAGTTGGTGTTGATGCTGGGGTAGGTACCGACAATCTCAATCACCTTGTTCTGGTTGCTGTATCGCAGCAACTCCTGCAGGACGTTCGCACCCGTTGTGCTGTTGGTTCTGCAGATACCCTTTTCGGTCTCTTCGTCCGCAAAATCCGGTGCATCGGGTTCGTCGCGGTACTCGTTCACGGGCGTACCGTCCGGCGTGTAGCAGTCGTACGGCAGTCCGCCTTCCAGATCGCGTTCATTATAGCCGATGACCTTGAAACGCATACCTTTGCCGGCTTCCAGGTCCAGAAAATCCACATCCTCCTGCATTTTGAATTTACAGGAAGAGAGAAGGATCGCTGCAAGTACTATGAGTTGATATTTGATATATTTCATATTTGTCCTTTCACTTTTCTTATCTCACTTCGTTCGAACGATTATTTGCGAGCGAATTTTCACCTTTCACTTTTATCCTTACTAAAATCTTGCTCCGAAGCCTACATTGATCATTCGGGATGACAGCATAAAAATAGTGTTTGCATCGCGCAGGGCGTACATGCCTCCGAAATCAACGGTCCAGAACCAGCGCTGATAGTTGGCACTGAGACCGATGACGGTGAGGTTGATCGCCGCACCGACCACGGTATGGTTGCCCAGGCCGTCCGTTTCCGTGCCGCCGTTGATGTCCATACCTACACCCAGGCCGGAATAGAGATTGACGTACTCGTGATGCAGGTACGTGAAGCGGATGGTAGGCATGATGACGAGGTTGTAGAAATAATGCCCCTTGTCACGGGAGATCTCTTCGCCCAGGCCGTTACGCGTCACGTCGTCCCAGTGCACAAAACTGATGTCCGTCATGCCGCCGAAAGAGAACCAGCCTTTGTGTCGGTACTGGTACTCGACCCATATATGCTGGTCGTGGTGGTAATCCTCGTGATACACTTGCCTGTACGAAGCAGGCATGGTCTTGATGCGATAAACGGGATTGTGCCAGATCAGGCTCTCGAACAACTGGTCACCCCAGCCGATACGCATCTCATGACGCATGTTCAGATACGCCCATCTGCTCTCGGCAAAAGAGCCCGTTGAGAGGCACAAAAATGCGATTAAGATGTAAAATTTATTTTTCACGGCACAAAATTACACTTTTTTTTGCACATATGCAAATTTTTTACTAATTTTGCAGCGTAAATCGTTAAAATTATGAAAAAGGAAGAACTTCGCAAGTTAATTGCAATCTGGTTTGAAGAAGATATTCGCGACGGAGACCACACCTCGCTCAGTTGTATTCCTCCTACGCAGATGGGTTGCCAGCAGCTCATTATCAAGGACACCGGTGTACTTGCCGGCGTTGAGGTGGCGAAAGAGATCATCAATTATTTTGATCCCGAATGCCGCTTCGAGCAGTTCCTGCATGACGGCGACCACGTGAAGCCCGGAGACGTGGCGTTCAAGGTGTATGGCAAGGAGTTGAGCCTGCTGCAGATCGAGCGTACTATGCTCAATATCATGCAGCGTATGTCCGGCGTGGCAACGACGGCGAACAAGTACCAGAGCCTGATTGAAGACACGGGTTGTCATGTACTTGATACGCGCAAGACGACGCCAGGTCTGCGGTATCTGGAGAAAGAGGCGGTCGCTCTCGGCGGCGGTATGAACCACCGTATCGGCTTGTTCGACATGATCCTCTTGAAGGACAACCACGTGGATTTCGCCGGCGGCATCACGAATGCGCTCACGCGTGCACGCGATTATTGTAAGGAGAAGGGCAAGAACCTCAAGATCGAGATCGAGGTGCGCAATTTTGATGAGATCAATGAGGCACTCGCTACCAATATCCCCGATCGTATCATGTTGGATAACTTCACCCCTGCCAAGACCAAAGAGGCTGTCGATCTCATTCGTGCCTGGGAGAAAACAGCCGGACGTCATATGGAGATCGAGTCGAGCGGTGGCATCACGATTGATACGCTCCGTGACTACGCGCTCCAAGGAGTCGATTTCGTTTCCGTCGGTGCCCTGACGCACAGCTACAAGAGCCTTGACATGTCGTTTAAGGCTGTGAAGTAATCCATTCGTTATTTTCCACAGGGTTTCCACCTGGTCCCAAAGGGTGCTGAATGGATGCTGAAAGGGTGCTCAAAGGCTGCTCAGCCTTAGATCACCCTAACGTCATTCCAATATTCAACCAAGCACAAAGAAATAGCGGAGCTATCGTAGCCCCGCTATTTTATGTATCTGAACGCTGAGACGCCAGAAGGGATGGGAGAGAATGTACCGAACGGTGTCATCCAAATTATCATTACGGTCATCTTCCCACGAGTCCACGTTCTCAATGAGCCATTCGCCGGTATATCGGAGGGGTTGCAGCATCCAATGTTCCGCTTCCAATTGTTCGCGCCATACTTCGGGATCGTACGTGCCGGTGAAGACCACTTTCACTTCGTTCACTTTCTTTAAGGCTAACGGCAAACGGCTAATAGCTAACGGCTGTTTCGGCGAACAGGTGATCCAGTCGATGCCGTTAGGCAGGGAACGGGTACCGTTGGTCTCGATGCAGATATAGAAACCCGCTGCGTGGAGGGCATCGATGAGCGGCTTGTCCACTTGGAGACTGGGTTCTCCACCGGTAAGGACGATCATCTTACGCCGCTCATTGGGGATGTCGTAGAGCTCGAGGGCTTCGGAAACGATCTGTTCGGCGGACATCTCCGTAAAATCCGTGAACTCGGTGTCACACCACGGACAACGGAGGTTACATCCGCTGAAACGAATGAACACAGCAGGAATTCCGCTGTGTGCTCCTTCGCCTTGCAAGGTGTAAAATATTTCGTTGACTCGATAATTCATAGGTAGTCCTAGGTAGCCCTAGGTCGTCCTAGTCACGTTCATAAATCGCTATATTGCCTTCGGATTCCTGAACGGAGACCTTGTAGCAATTTTCTACGTGGTCGCAGATCCATTTGGCGATGTTCTCTGCCGACGGATTGACGTCCAGTACGTCGTTGATGTACTTGTGGTCGAAGGTGTCCTTGACTACCTTTTTGATATGCGTGAAGTCGGTGACCATACCGTCCTGGTTCAACTCTTTCGCCTTACAATAAACGACGATGATCCAGTTGTGTCCGTGCAGGTTCTCGCACTTGCTTTCGTACGACAGCATGAGATTATGCGCCGCCGAAATCTCTATTCGTTTTTCTACGTAATACATATTAATTCTCGTAAATGGTTTTGTCCTCAATGCCGGCTTGGGCGAGAGCTTCTTTGCGTTCGCGGCAGGTTCCGCAGACACCGCAATGATGTTCGCCGCCTTTGTAGCAACTCCAGGTCTCGGTGTAGTCGAGGTTGAGGTCCTTGCCTTTGGAGGCTATCTCGGCTTTGGTGAGATGCGTGTACGGCGTGAGCAGTTGGACACCGTTCCACGTACCGAAATGGATGGCGTTGTTCATCGCCTCGACGAACTCGGGGCGGCAGTCGGGGTAGATGGCATGGTCGCCGGAATGGTTCGCCAGCATGACATACTGAAAATGGTTGTTTTCCGCAATACCGGCGGCTATCGAAAGCATGATGCCGTTACGGAAGGGTACGACGGTCGATTTCATGTTCTCGTCGTTGTAGTTGCCTTCGGGAATGGCGTCTGCGCCGGACAGGAGGGACGAACGGAAGAACTGCTTGATGAACGGCAGGCGGATGATCTGGTGAGGAATACCGAGCCGCTCGCAATGCAGTTTGGCGAAGTCCAGTTCGCGGTCGTTATGGTTGCTGCCGTAATGGAAGGAGAGCGCCATTCCGATCCGGTATTGGTACTCATAGAGCATGGTGGTGGAGTCAAGTCCGCCGGAGAGAACGATGATACTATCTTTCATAATTAAAAATTAAGAATTAAGAATTAAGAATTATGGCGGATAGATTCCTTGAACTGCTCCAAGAGACGTTGTTTCTTCAGCTCCTCATGCTCCTTGTCCGCGTAGTTGGCAAAGGGATAGATGCTGATACCGCCGCGAGGCATGAACCAACCGGTGACTTCGAGGTACTTCGGATCCATGAGACGGACGAGGTCCTTCATGATGATGTTGACGCAGTCCTCATGGAAGTCGCCGTGGTTGCGGAAGGAGAAGAGGTAGAGTTTGAGCGATTTGCTCTCTACCATCCGTTCACGCGGGATATAGGAAATGTAGATGTGTCCGAAGTCCGGCTGACCTGTTTTGGGACAGAGCGTAGTGAACTCCGGGCAGTTGAAGGTAACGAGGTACTCGTTTTCGGGATGTTTGTTCGGGAAGGTCTCCAGTACGTCCGGATTGTAGTTGTCCGAGTACTGCACATGTTGGTTTCCCAGGAGGGTCACCCCCTGCAATTCATTTTCTGTTCGCATAATTGTTTTCAGTTTTTATTTATACCGAGGGAGGAAAAACAGTAGCTCCCTCAAAATCGAGTGCAAAGGTACAACAAATTTTGCACATATGCAAATTTTAGCTATTGGAAAAATGTATTTTTGAAATAATTGTGCAGGAATTCTTGCATATGTCGTAAAAAAGCAGTACCTTTGCAGGCAGAAATGGTTTTTGGAAAGGAACAGATGATGCAAAGTATTATTGATTCGTTTGGACAGACAGACTGGTGGACGCTGTTGGCAAAGATCGGATTTGCGACCGTGTTGGGTTACCTGATCGGTATGGAGCGTGAATGGCACGGCAAGATGGTAGGCGTGCGGACGGTGTCGCTGATCGCGATCGGCGGTGCGTTGTATGTATTGATGTCGCCGTCTATTTTCGGCGGAGACAACAGCCGTATCATCGCGCAGGTGGTGTCCGGTATCGGTTTCCTGGGCGCAGGAATTATCTTCAAGGACGGTGACACGGTGAAGGGTCTGACGACTGCCGCGACAGTCTGGTGTTCGGCGGCGATCGGCTGTCTGTGCGGATACGGAATGTTCGCCGAGGCCGTCATCGGTACGGCGGCGATCATCACGGTGAACCTGTTCTTCAAGCATATCAAGAACGAACATCAGGACCATTCCGAGTCATCGAACACGCATAAAAAACAGAGCCCCGAAGGACTCTGATTTGGTAATGGTAGATGGGGGCTGTTTAGTAAATCATCCGTTCGAACTTCATCACATCGTTGCCTATTTTGTCATTCCAGCCGTTTCCGGAGTCGATAAGACGCCATTCCATTTCGGTCGAAGAGATCGCATAAACGAACCACCAGTAATCCACGCCGCCTGTGATGATCGAGGTGGCACAACCGGATACGCCGTCTTCGAAGTCACTCGGGTACACCGGTTCCAACTCCCAGTCTTTGGCAACTCCGTTGATATAACACGTTCCTCCGTACGCGCCATCATATCTTGGCACGAAATCCAATTCATATCCGACATCTTCGGGTTCGTAACTCTTGGTACATACCCAACCGCCCGGCATCAGGTTGGCAACGGTCTCAATGGACGGGAAATTACCTGCCTCTTTGTCCTTGTCTTTCTTGCAACCGCAGAAGAGTACTCCGCACAGAAGTGCCATCATCAGTAGTGATTTTTTCATGTTTTGGGTCGGCTGTTATATCCCATCGCCCCATCGGTTTTACGTGTGAAAGATTGTTTTCGGCTGCAAAGGTACAGAAAATAATCGGAACATGCAAATTTTCGGGCACAGAAAATGTCATCTTTTTGCATTTTTTGATTTCTTGCGCTTATGCCCCGTTCTTTTTTGTGTGCGACGGTTTTTGTTGATGCAGATGTTTGGAACTCGTTAATTTTCAGTTGTTTGTGTTGACTTTCGCACATTTTTATGTGATAAAGCGGGCAGTGAGGTATTGCGCAATTCATTTTTTTGTAGTACCTTTGCACTCGATTTCAAAAATATCGCACAATTATTGGTTTTTAAAAAATACAATTATGGAATTCGAGTATAAACTCATTATTTGTCTGGCAGCCCTTGCGTACGCGCTATTCTTCGTTATTTTTTATATCGCGTGGCGTGTACGGTGCCTCAAACGGCAAGTCGCTGACTTGCGTATCAAGATGGCTCTTAACCAACGCGAGGAGCTATTACGTCATCAACTGCTTATTGAGCAAATCAAGCAGAACAACAAACCTACTGCGCTTGACGACCTGCAACACCTGTTTGCCGACAAGGTTGACCACATCAAACGCCAATATCCTGCCCTCACGGATACGGATATCCAGGTGCTCACACTGATCGGGCTGGGAGTGGACAATGCCGACATTTTGCAATTTACAGACATGTCCAAGCGCACGTATTACAAGCGCCGCCAACTCATTGCCCAGCGCATGGACACTACTGCCGCGCAACTGGATGAACTCGCAAAACAATTATTCACCTCTAAAATAAAATGATTATGACTCGTTCTCTTAAACGCAAACTGTTTATTGTCGTTCTCTGTCTTTTTGCTTCGACAGGCTTCGTCGTGACGTACTTAATGTATACGTATGTGCATAGTTTGAAATGGATGGCCATTATTACGTTTGCCTATGTCGGACTTATAATAGCATTTTCCTATTTTGCTAATAAGTACAAAAAGTCAATAGTCCTCACTCAGGAAGAAAAAGCGATGCCGTTAGAAAAGCATCTGGATTTTAGCAATGCCTTCGATTGGTTTGGCTATGTTGCCTTTTCAGTAATGATAATTATTGGAGAATATTGCTATACGTCTTATTGTTCTCATCCAACCTATTCCTTAACCGCAAAGATTATCATGATTCTTGTTACTTGGGCCATATGGACTCCTGTTTTTTGTATCCGCTTACGCAACAAATATATCATCGACGACGACACCTTGCATATTCAGGAATATGACTTGTTCCGCAAAACGACCGACCTGCAAATTCCTATCCATTCAATCAGTAAAGTCACGGTAAACAATACCTTCACCGTTTCCCCTCAAGTGGTCATTGAGGTGGATGGCGTGGAACGTGTTCTCCGTATCTATCCTCATGCCGAAGAACTCGCTATCGCACTCACAAGACGGATACATACGAATTAAAAATACAAGAAAAACGCAAAAACTTGCCGAAATATTTGCATATGTCAAAAAAAAGCAGTACCTTTGCGCCAGATTTGAACGAGGGGACCCGAAAAGGTCTCCTCGCTCGCATAAAATAGGACGCTATAGGATAGAATAGGAAGCAATAGAAGAAGCAATAGGATTATGTTAAAAGATGACCTTAAAAACTGGATTGAAGAGTACCTGAAAGGTACGGAGTATGAGCTGATCACGCTGAACGTGTCGGCGGGGAATGATATACTGGTGGAGGTGGACCGCCTCGCCGGAGTGGATGTGGATTTCTGTGCGGAGCTGAACCGGTATTTGGTGGAGAAACTGGATGCCGTAGAGCCGGATTATTCGCTGGAAGTGGGAAGTGTGAGCCTGACCGATCCCTTCAAGACCAAAATGCAGTATGAGAAGAATCTGGGGCATGATGTAGAGGTGCTGGTGGACGGGAAGAAAGTACGCGGGCAGCTGGTGAGCGTAGATGAAGAGACGTTTAGCGTGGATGTGGAGGAGAAAGTGGCGGTCGAAGGAAAGAAACGCAAAGAGACGCAGATCGTAACCAAGACTTGGCGGTACGACGAGCCGAAGTACGTGAAATATGATTTGAAATTTTAGTCTGCTAGTACTACTAGTCGACTAGTCAACTAGAAAACTATTAAAAACTATATAAGCAAAAATGGCAACAAAAAACCAAGACACAATCAATTTGATTGAGATTTTTTCGGAGTTCAAGGACTTCAAACGCATTGACAAACAGACATTCATTAACGTGCTGGAGGATTCCTTCCGCAACGTGATCGCCAAGATGTACGGCTCGGACGCCAACTATGACGTCATCATCAACCCGGACAAAGGCGACTTGGAGATCTACCGCAACCGTCTGGTTATGGAGGATGATGATGTGGCTAATCCCGAGACTCAGATCTCGCTGAGCGAGGCGCGTGAGACCGACCCGGAGATCGAGGTAGGCGAGGACTTCACGGACAAGGTTGATATGCAGTCTTTCGGCCGTCGTATGATCCTTAACCTGCGCCAGACTCTGGCTTCCAAGATCCTCGAGTTGCAGAAAGAGAACCTGTACCTCAAGTACTCGGAGATGATGGGCCAGGTTGTTACCGGCGAGCTCTATCAGGTATGGAAGAAAGAGATGCTGCTGTTGGACGAGGAAGGCAATGAGATGTATCTGCCCAAACAGAACCAGATCCCGACGGACTTCTACCGCAAGGGCGAGATGGTACGTGCGGTCGTTATCCAGGTCGATAATAAGAACCAGAACCCGAAGATCATCCTGAGCCGTACGAGCCCGTTGTTCCTGCAACGCCTGTTCGAGCAGGAGGTACCGGAAGTGAAGGAGGGCCTGATCGCCATCAAGAAAATCGCCCGTATTCCGGGTGAGCGTGCGAAAGTGGCTGTAGAGACCTTCGACGACCGTATTGATCCGGTAGGCGCTTGTGTGGGTGTCAAGGGTGCACGTATCCACGGTATCGTACGTGAGTTGCGCAACGAGAACATCGACGTGATCAACTACACGCCGAACATCAACCTCTATATCCAGCGTGCCCTCGCCCCGGCGAAGATCTCGAGTATGGAGATTGACGAGGAGGCAAAGACGGCAAAAGTGTATCTGCAACCGGACGAGGTGAGTCTTGCGATCGGTAAGGGCGGTTACAACATCAAACTGGCGTCTATGCTGACCGGCTATGAGATCGACGTTTATCGTGAGATGAGCGAGCAGGATATGGACGATATCTATCTGGACGAGTTCAATGACGAGATCGACCAGTGGGTACTTGATGCCTTCAAGGCGATCGGTCTGGATACCGCCAAGGATGTGCTGGGCACGAGCAAG
>JAEEGL015430833.1_pt1 | contig 13989 bp, 6 predicted proteins | sample 9134231 | NCBI WGS metagenome assembly JAEEGL01 (sample SAMN16246548, study PRJNA631951) | gut metagenome | biome: gut microbiome; feature: rumen; material: fiber-attached | host: Bos | place: Iran: Karaj | collected 2018-10
ACCGGCAACCGCTTCGAGTTCAGGGCCGTCGGCTCGAGCGCCAACTGCGCCGGGGCGATGACCACCCTGAACGCCGCCGTCGCCGATCAGCTTGTCAGCTTCAAGGCCGCCGTGGATAAGGAGATGGCTTCCGGGAAAGCCCTGAACATAGCCGTCATGGACGCCCTCAAGCCCATCATTGCTTCCGTGCTGGACGTCGTCTGCTTCGACGGCAACGGCTACAGCGACGAATGGAAGGTCGAGGCTGCGAAGAGGGGCCTGGACACTGAGACCTGTGTTCCCCGCATGTTCAAGGCCTTCACTTCGGATGCCGCCGTCAGCATGTTCACGAAGCTCGGGGTTTACTCCGAGAAAGAGCTTGAGGCCCGCAACGAAGTCCGTTGGGAGACATACAGCAAGAAGGTCGATATCGAGGCCCGTGTCATGGGCAGGATGGCCGTCAACCATGTCATCCCCGCCGCACTTCAGTACCAGACCAGGCTGCTGAAGAACATAAGCATGATCAAGGCCGACTTCCCCGCCGATGCCGATTCCCTTGCCGCGACGCAGACGGCCATCGTGAAGAGGATTTCCGCCCTCGTCAGCGAAATCTCATCCAAGGTGGACGCCATGCTGAAGGCCCGCTCGAAAGCGGAAGAGATTTCCGGCGAATACGAGAAGGCCATGGCGTTCTACGATATCGCCAACGCCCTGTTCGTCATCCGCAAGGGTGTGGACGCCCTCGAGGAGATTACCGACAACGACCTCTGGCCGCTGCCCAAGTACCGTGAAATCCTTTTCATAAACTAGGGGGCGCATAGATGCGACAAGGATTATACAGGCCGGGTTACGAGCATGATGCCTGCGGCATCGGTATGCTCGTCAACCTCAGGCGGGACAAGAGTCATTCCCTGGTGGACGACGCCCTCACTGTGCTTGAGAACATGAAGCACAGGGGGGCCGAGGCCGCCGACAACAAGAGCGGAGACGGGGCCGGCATACTGGTCCAGATTCCGCATGAGTTCATCCTTCTGCAAGGTATTGCGGTCCCGGAGAAAGGCAAGTACGGGGTGGGCATGGTCTTCCTGCCCAAGGACCCTGTCAGATGCGCCGGGTACCTTGATATAATCAGGGAGGAGGCGCGTAGGGCCTCCCTCGAAGTCACTGCTGTCCGGGAGGTCCCGGTCAATTCCGCGGTCCTCGGCGACAGGGCCAGGGCCACCGAGCCCCGCACCGTGCAGGTTTTCATCACCGGCGAGAGCGGCAGCGAAGGGCTGGAGACGGTCCTCTACCTGCTTCGCAAGCATATAGAAAAACGGATAGACGACAAGGATTTCTACATCGTTTCCCTGTCCAGCCGGACCCTCGTGTACAAGGGCATGTTGACCTCGGTCCAGCTACGGCAGTACTACCCCGACCTTTCCAGCCCGTTCTTCACGTCCTCCCTTGCCATGGTGCACTCGCGCTTCAGCACGAACACCTTCCCGGCCTGGCCCCTGGCCCAGCCCTTCAGGATGCTGGCCCACAACGGGGAGATCAACACCATCCGCGGCAACCGTTCCTGGATGGAGGCGAGGGAGAGCGTCCTCAGTTCCGAGGCTCTCGGGGATGTCAAGGACATATCCCCCATACTGATGCCCGGAATGAGCGACAGCGCCTCTTTCGACAACGCCCTGGAGTTCTTCGTCCGTTCCGGGATGAGCCTGCCGCACGCCATGGCGATGATGGTCCCCGAGTCCTTCAATGAGAAAAACCCCATCAGCAAGAAGCTAAAGGCCTTCTACGAGTACCACTCCATACTCATGGAGCCCTGGGACGGTCCCGCCGCCCTTCTTTTTACGGACGGCAGGTATGCAGGAGGCATGCTCGACCGCAACGGCCTCAGGCCCGCCCGTTACGTCATAACGGAGGACGGCATGCTGGTCATGGCCTCCGAGGCCGGCTGCCTGGCTGCAGACCCCGCGCGCATCACCAGGAAGGGTATGCTGCAGCCCGGCAAGATACTCCTCGTGGATACTGAGAAGGGCGAGATCATCACCGACGAGGACCTGAAGAAGGAACTCGCCGACGAGTACGACTACAGGGGCTGGCTCTCCGACGGAAGGATAGAACTGGCGAACCTGCGGAGCGGGAGGAAGGGGGATTACGGGATCGAAGACCTTCACCGCAAGCTGCGCGCGTTCGGATACACCCGCGAGGATGCCGAAAGAATCATCCTCCCCATGTGTGCCAATGCCCAGGAGCCGCTGACATCGATGGGCAACGACACCCAGCTGGCTGCGTTCTCCACGAAGCCGCAGCTTCTGTTCAACTATTTCCGCCAGCAGTTCGCCCAGGTCACCAACCCGCCCATCGACCCCATACGCGAAGAATTGGTCATGTCCCTGACGGAGTACATAGGGGCGGTCGGAATGAACATCCTTTCCGCGAACAGTTCGCATTGCAAGATGGTCCGTCTGCCACAACCCGTCTTGACGAACACTGAGGTGGATACTCTCTGCAGCATACGCTACAAGGGCTTCAACACGGAGAAACTGGACATACTCTTCGACCCCGATGAGGGTGCCGAGGGGATGGAGAAAGCCCTCAAGGCGCTTTGTGCCGAGGCTGAAAAATCCGTCAGCGAGGGCATCAACTACATTATCCTCAGCGATCGCGGCATAGGCCCCGGAAAAGCGGCCATCCCATCCCTGCTGGCGGTCAGCGCCATCCACCATCATCTCGTTTCCGTCAAGAAGAGGGTCCAGACGGCGCTTGTCGTGGAGAGCGGAGAGATACGCGAGGTCATGCACGCGGCTCTTCTTCTGGCATACGGTGCGAGCGCCATCAACCCTTACATGGCTTTTGCGGTCATCAACTCTCTCATCCGGGAGGGCCGGCTCCGCATGGATGAGGTGACGGCCCGCCACAATTACATCAAGGCCGTGGACAAGGGCCTGCTGAAGATCATGAGCAAGATGGGCATAAGCACCATACGCTCCTACCGCGGAGCAAAGCTCTTCGAGACCATAGGGCTCAGCCCGGAACTGCTGGACAAGTACTTCGGCGGTTCAGTCTCGACTATCGGGGGAATAGGACTGGATACCATAGCCGGGGATGCCGTGCGCATGCACGCCGAAGGCTACGGGCAGCCGGTCCCGGACCTGCTGCCTATGGTGGGACAGTATTCCTTCCGCAAGGACGGCATAGCCCATGCATGGACGCCGGAGGCCATCGCGGCCCTCCAGATTGCGACCCGCGAAGGCAGCTATCCCAAGTTCAAGCAGTTTACATCCATCATCGACGGCCGCAAGGAGCCTCTTTTCATCCGCGACTTCTTCAAGTTCAAGGAGAACCCCATACCCATCGGGGAGGTCGAGCCGGAAAGCGAAATCGTCCGTCGCTTCGTCGGCGGGGCGATGTCCTTCGGAGCCCTGGGCAAGGAGGCCCACGAGGCCATAGCCTTGGCCCTCAACAGGCTGGGCAGCCGCAGCAACACCGGCGAGGGAGGGGAAGACAGCGCCCGCTTCCACACCGACCTCAACAGCAAGGTCAAGCAGGTCGCTTCCGGCCGTTTCGGAGTAACGGCGGAATACCTCGTCAACGCCTCCGAGATCCAGATCAAGATAGCCCAGGGAGCCAAGCCCGGCGAGGGAGGACAACTTCCCGGTTTCAAGGTGGACTCCGTCATAGCCAGGACCCGCAACTCCATTCCGGGCATATCCCTGATATCCCCGCCGCCGCATCATGACATCTATTCCATCGAGGACCTGGCACAGCTGATCTATGACCTCAAGAACGTGAACCCCTCCGCCGCCGTCAGCGTCAAGCTGGTCTCCGAGAGCGGAGTCGGCACCATTGCCGCCGGAGTGGCGAAGGCCAAGGCAGACCTGATCGTTATATCCGGGGCAGAAGGCGGCACCGGTGCGGCCCCCGCCTCGTCCGTCAGGTACGCCGGAGTCTCTCCGGAAATAGGCCTTGCCGAGGCACAGCAGACCCTCGTCCTCAACGGCTTGCGCGGCAACGTGGAACTGCAGGTGGACGGACAGCTGAAGACCGGACGCGACATTGTCGCCATGGCCCTGCTCGGAGCTGGTGAATTCGGATTCGGCACGGCCCAGCTGATAGTGCTCGGCTGCGTGCTGATGCGCAAGTGCCATTCGAACACCTGTCCCATGGGAGTGGCCACGCAGGATCCTGCGCTGAGGAAAAACTTCAAGGGAAGCGCCGACTATCTGGTCAACTACTTCACCTTCCTTGCGAGGGAGGTTCGGGAGTACCTGGCCCTGATGGGATTCCGCCGCTTCGAAGATATCATAGGCCGTACGGACCTGATAGAGGCGGATACGACCCGCATGGAAGGCAAGATGCGCGGACTGGACTTCAGCAGTCTGCTCTACCGGCCCGACACTGACGCAGCCCTGCACAAGGACGTCACCGGAGTCCACCCGGTCCGGAATCCGGTGGACAGCGGGCTTGAGGCTGCGGTGCGGCACTCCGTCGAGACAGGGGAGAAGGCTTCCCTGTCCTGTCCCATAGTCAATACGAACCGCAGTGCCGGAGCCATGATTTCGGGCATGGTTGCCGCTGCAAAGGGAGCCGCGGGCCTGCCTGAAGGCACGGTGAAAGTGGACTTCCACGGTTCTGCCGGGCAGAGTTTCGGCGCCTTCCTTGCCTCAGGCCTTGAGTTCAGGCTCGAGGGCGAAGCCAACGACTATGTGGCCAAAGGCCTTTCAGGAGGCGTAATCTCGATATTCCCGCCCGCGGAGAGCACTTTCGCCGCTGCGGAGAATACCATAGCCGGCAACACCGTGCTCTACGGCGCCACTTCCGGAAAACTCTTCGTCTGCGGCAAGGCAGGCGAGAGGTTCGCCGTCAGGAACTCCGGTGCCACGGCCGTGGTCGAAGGCGCCGGCGATCACTGCTGCGAGTACATGACCGGAGGCCGGGTAGTGGTCCTCGGGCCGACCGGCCGCAACTTCGCCGCCGGCATGTCCGGTGGGCTGGCCTATGTCTGGGATCCGGAGCACGATTTCGACTACTACTGCAACATGGACATGATCGAGCTCGGCCTCATCGAGGAGAAAGAGCGCAAGGAGGAACTGAAGGCCATACTCGGGGAGCATCTTGCACGGACCGGTTCGAAACGGGCCGCGGAGCTGCTTTCAGAATGGGATGCCCGCATCGGCGAGTTCATCCAGGTCACGCCCATAGAATACAAGAAAGTCCTGCAGGAGGAAGCCCTTCGCAGGATCCAGGAAAAGATTGACAACGTTCAGAGAGATTATTGATCATGGGAAATCCAAAGGCGTTCATGACCATACCCCGGCAGGATGCCGGGCACAGGCCTGTCTATGAGAGGATCTGCGACTTCAGCGAAGTCGAACAGACCCTCAGTGAAACCGAGCGCCGCAACCAGGCGTCGCGCTGCATGGATTGCGGGGTTCCCTTCTGCCACTGGGCATGTCCCCTGGGCAACCGTCCTCCTGAATGGCAGGATGCCGTCTATCGCGGAGACTGGGAGCAGGCTTTCAAGATCCTGGCACAAACCAACGATTTCCCGGAATTCACCGGGCGCGTCTGCCCGGCCCTCTGCGAGAAGAGCTGCGTGCTGAACCACAGTATCGACGCTCCCGTGACGACGAGGGAAAATGAGTGTGCAATAATCGAGAAGGCCTTCGCGGAAGGGTATATCTCTCCCCGGACCTATCCCCGCAACGGGAAGAAGGTGGCCGTCATCGGCGCCGGTCCATCCGGCCTTTCCGCGGCGACAAGGTTGAACTGTCTGGGCTATGATGTCACGGTGTTCGACAAGATGAAGAAGGCCGGCGGACTGGTCCGCTACGGCATACCCAACTTCAAACTTGACAAGTTCGTCATCAACAGGCGCATCAGCTTCATGGAGGCCGAGGGCATAAAGTTCGAATGCGGCACATACATAGAGCCGGGGACCGTTCCGGAGGGATTTGACGCTTATGTAATAGCGACCGGTACGCCCCAGGCCAGGGATCTCAGGATACCGGGCCGGGAGCTCAAGGGCATATACTTCGCCCTCCAGATGCTTACCCAGCAGAACGAGAGGCTCGAAGGGGAAAAGTTCTCTCCGGAAGAGACCGTGAGTGCGAAGGGCAAGAAAGTCCTCGTCATAGGCGGAGGCGATACCGGAAGCGACTGCATAGGCACCTGCCACCGCCAGGAAGCCGTTTCCGTGACCCAGATAGAGATCATGCCCCAGCCGCCCGAGAATTACAATCCCGCCACCCCGTGGCCGTACTGGCCCCAGATCATGAAGACCACGACCAGCCACGAGGAAGGCTGCACCCGCAGGTGGTGCCTGACATCCAACAGGTTCATCGGCGATTCCGACGGCCGTCTCACCGGGGTCGAGGTGGAGAGGGTGGAATGGCTGCCCGCACCCGACGGGGGCCGGCCGGTCATGAAGCCGACGGGCGAGAAGGAGGTTATCGACTGCGACATGGTCCTGCTGGCCATGGGCTTCCTCAAGCCGGAGCAGCCCGCCTACGGGGAGAACGTCTTCCTCTGCGGGGACGCACGCAGCGGTGCCAGCCTCGTGGTCAGGGCCATTGCCAGCGGCAGGCAGGTCGCCGCCGAGTTGGACCGTTATCTCAGGAAGGCCGATGTATAAGATCAACCCCAATTTCTCCGCCCTGTCGCGCCGTTATCTCTTTTCGATGATAGCGTCGAAGGTCGCCGCCCTGAAGGAGGCCCGTCCGGAGGTGGTGATAATCAGGATGGGCATAGGCGACGTGACCCTGCCCCTGGCTCCGGCGGCGGTCGAAGCCATGAGGGCGGCTGTCGGGGAGTTTTCTTCGGAGGAAACCTTCCACGGCTATGGCCCCGAGCACGGCTATGACTTCCTGCGCCGGGCAATCGTCGACAACGACTACCGGGGAATGGGCATACGGCCTTCCGACGTCTTCATCAGCGACGGGGCGAAGAGCGACACCGGCAATATCGTGGATCTTTTCGGTCCGGGCAACGTAGTGGCCATCACGGATCCGGTCTATCCGGTCTATGTGGATACCAACATAATCTCGGGCAGGGACATACGTTACATTCCCTGCAACGCCGCCAATTCCTTCACCGGGGACATCCCGGAAGGGGACGTCGATATCATCTATCTCTGTTTCCCCAACAACCCGACGGGGGCTGCCATAACGGCGGAAAAGCTTTCGCAGTGGGTGCGCTACGCCCTGGACCACGGGAGCATCATCCTGTACGACGCAGCCTACGAGGCCTACATACGCGAGAGTGGCCTGCCCCATTCCATCTATGAGATAGAGGGGGCGCGGCAGTGCGCCATCGAATTCCGCAGTTTTTCGAAGACGGCAGGGTTCACGGGGGTAAGGTGCGGTTTCACCGTGATTCCGGAGGAGCTCGGTGAGCTGAACGGTCTCTGGGAGCGCAGGCAGGGATGCAAGTTCAACGGCGCTTCCTACATATCCCAGAGAGGGGCTGAGGCGATCTACTCTCCCGAAGGGAAGAAGCAGGTCCGTCAGGCTGTCGATTATTACCTTGCCAACGCGGCGGTGATACGGCAGGCCCTCGGGAGCATGGGCCTCGAGGTCACGGGAGGTGTCAACTCACCCTATGTCTGGGCCGGAACCCCGGGCGGGATGGCATCATGGGATTTCTTCGATCTTTGCCTCGGGAAGGCTGGGGTTGTGGTCACCCCAGGGGCCGGCTTCGGCGTCCAGGGTGAGGGCTATTTCAGGGTTTCAGCCTTTGGCAGCCGGCAGGATGTCGAGGCTGGGATGGAAAGGATGAAAGATGTATTGGATAGAATATGAAGCAGGCGAAACTGATACTGGAAGACGGCAGTTGCTACGAGGCCTTTTCCTTCGGCAGTGAAAAGTCCGTGTCCGGCGAGATGGTCTTCTACACGGCTATGACGGGTTATCCCGAGAGTCTTACAGACCCTTCCTACAGGGGCCAGATACTGGTACCTACCTTTCCGATGATAGGGAACTACGGTGTCCCCGACGACGAGCGCAGCGGGGGCATCTCCGTCCATTTCGAGTCAGAGAAGATACAGTGCCTGGCCCTCGTGATAGCTGATTATTCTGAGAAATACAGTCACTGGGATTCGAGCCGCAGCCTCGGGACCTGGCTGAAGCAGAACGGCGTGCCCGGTCTGTATGGAGTGGATACGCGCGAGCTGACGAAGAAGCTCCGTGACAGGGGGGCCATGCTCGGAAAAGTCGTTTTCGACGATGCCGATATCCCCTTCCACGACCCCAACAAGGACAATCTCGTCGCGGAGGTCTCCACGAAAGAGATCCGATACTACGGCAGCGGCAGACTGAAGGTCCTCATGGTGGACTGCGGGATGAAGAACAACATCCTGCGCTGCCTGCTCAAGCATGACGTGACCATCAAGAGGGTGCCCTGGGACTATGATTTCACATCCGAAGACTATGACGGCCTCTTCATCTCGAACGGCCCCGGGGATCCGGCCATGTGCACGAAGACCGTGGAACATCTGAGGACGGCCCTGACGCAGGACCGCCCTATCATGGGCATATGCCTGGGCAACCAGCTGCTGGCCCTTGCCGCCGGAGCGAAGACATACAAGCTGAAATACGGCCACCGCGGCCATAACCAGCCCGTCCTCGTCCCCGGGACCCACACCTGCTACATAAGTTCCCAGAACCACGGCTTCGCCATCGATCCTTCCACCTTGCCCGCAGACTGGAGACCCATGTTCGTCAACCTCAACGACGGTACGAACGAAGGCATCGAACATGTCAGCAAGCCATTCTTCTCCACCCAATTCCACCCGGAGGCGTCGAGCGGCCCCGTGGATACGGAGTCCCTTTTCGCCCGCTTTGTCGAAAACATGAAACAACGAGTATGAGTGAAGAGATAAAGAAAGTACTGGTGCTCGGTTCGGGAGCGCTGAAGATAGGGCAGTCCGGGGAATTCGACTATTCCGGCTCCCAGGCGCTGAAGGCCCTGCGCGAAGAAGGCAAGACCACGGTGCTGATCAACCCCAACATCGCCACGGTCCAGACTTCCGAAGGCATAGCTGACGCGACCTATTTCCTGCCGGTCACGGCGGAGTTCACGGAGAAGGTCATCGAGAAGGAACGGCCGGATTCGATAATGCTGTCCTTCGGTGGCCAGACGGCGCTCAACTGCGGTATAGACCTTTACCGCGGGGGCATACTGGACAAATACGGGGTCAAGGTCCTGGGGACTCCGATCCAGGCCATCATCAACACCGAGGACAGGGAACTGTTCGCCTCGATGATGCGCTCGATAGGGGTCAAGACGGCCCGCAGCAGGGCTGTCAATTCCATAGACGAGGCCGTTGAGGTGGCCCGCGGGATCGGCTATCCCGTGATCGTCCGCGCCGCATATACCCTCGGCGGTCTCGGCTCGGGCTTCTGCTCCGACGACGCCCAGCTGCGCGCCCTTGCGGAGACGGCCTTCACCTATTCTCCCCAGATACTCGTCGAAGAGTCCCTGAAGGGCTGGAAGGAGATTGAATACGAGGTGGTCCGGGACCGATACGACAACTGCATCACGGTCTGCAACATGGAGAACTTCGACCCCCTTGGCATCCACACCGGGGAGAGCATCGTCGTGGCTCCGTCCCAGACTCTCAGCGACCGGGAGTACCACAGGCTCCGCGAGATAGCGATAAAGATCATCCGCCATGTCGGCATCATAGGCGAGTGCAACGTCCAGTACGCCCTCGACCCCGATTCCGACGACTACCGCGTCATAGAGGTCAACGCCCGTCTGAGCCGTTCTTCGGCCCTCGCGTCGAAGGCCACGGGCTATCCCCTGGCCTTCGTGGCGGCCAAACTCGGACTGGGTTTCGGCCTGGACGAGGTCCCGAATTCGGTCACCAAAGTCACCTCGGCCTGTTTCGAGCCGGCCCTTGACTACATAGTCTGCAAGATACCGCGCTGGGACCTCGGCAAATTCGAGGGGGTCTCCCGCCGCCTCGGCTCCTCGATGAAATCCGTAGGGGAGGTGATGGCCATAGGACGATCCTTCGAGGAGGCCATCCAGAAGGGCCTGCGCATGGTCGGCAGCGGCCTGCACGGCCTGCTCTGCAACGACGTGGACGTGCCGGACGTCGAGAGTGAACTCCTGAACCCCACGGACAAGCGCATCCTGGCCATAGTCAAGGCCTTCGGGATGGGCTGGACCATAGACCGGATCCATGAGGTGACGAAGATAGACAAGTGGTTCCTCTTCCGCCTGGAGAATATTTTCAACTACGGCGAGACACTCCGCCGCTCCGGTTCCGCCATAGGCAGGGACCTGCTCTTCGGGGCCAAGAAACTAGGTTTCTCCGATTGGCAGATCGGCTGCCTGACCAGCGGATCCACCGGTCCTGACAGCCACACGCGCGGCATAGAAATAAGACGCCTGCGCGAGACTCTCGGCATAAGGCCCTGCGTCAAGCGGATAGACACCATGGCCGGGGAATATCCCACAGAGACCAACTACCTCTATTTCACTTACAACGGCACGCAGGACGACGTCTGCTTCGAGCAGGATTCCCGGTCGGTGGTGGTCCTCGGAAGCGGGGCCTACCGCATAGGCAGCAGCGTGGAGTTCGACTGGTGCGGAGTCACTGCCGTGCGCAAGATACAGGAGATGGGCTACCGCGCCGTGATGGTCAACTACAACCCCGAGACCGTCAGTACCGACTACGATGTCTGCGACCGCCTCTTCTTCGACGAGCTGTCCCTCGAAAGGGTACTCGACATCTGCGAGATGGAAAAGCCGCTCGGCGTGATAGTCTCCACCGGCGGACAGATCCCGAACAACCTCGCGCTGAAACTCGCGGGGCAGGGAGTGCGCATCCTTGGCACCTGCGCCGAGTCGATAGACATGGCCGAAGACAGGGAGAAATTCTCCCGCATGTGCGATTCCCTCGGCATAGACCAGCCACGCTGGAAGGAACTTTCCAGCATGGAGGATATCTATGCTTTCGCCGACGAGGTGGGCCTGCCCATCATGATACGTCCGTCCTACGTCCTTTCCGGTGCGGCGATGAAGGTCGTCTTCAGCCGGGAGGAACTCGATTCGGCTCTCAGGGACGCGGCAGTCGTGAGTCCGGAACATCCTGTCGTGGCCTCGGAGTTCCTGCAGAGGGCTAAGGAGGTAGAGATAGACGCCGTCGCGTGCAAAGGCGAGATCAAGTGCTACGCCATCAGCGAGCATATAGAGTTCGCGGGGGTCCACTCGGGCGACGCCACGGTGGTCTTCCCCGCCCAGAAACTCTACTACGAGACCCTGCGACGCATACGCAAGACGGCTTCCCGCATAGCCTCGGCCCTCGCTATCTCGGGGCCCTTCAACATCCAGTTCCTCGCCAAGGACAACGAGCTGAGGGTCATAGAATGCAACCTGCGGGCTTCACGCAGTTTCCCCTTCGTGTCGAAGGTGACGAAGTTCAACTTCATAGGCATGGCCACGGAGATTATGCTCGGACGGGACGTCCCCGCTTACGGCAGGACATTCGCCGACATAGATTACGTCGGGGTGAAATGCTCCCAGTTTTCCTTCTCGAGGCTGCTGAACGCGGACCCGGTGAACGGTGTGGACATGGCCTCCACCGGCGAGGTCGCCTGCATGGCCGACAATTACTACGAGGCCCTGTTGATGAGCATGCTCTCGGTGGGTTACAGGATACCTTCCAAGGAGAAAGGCATACTGATTTCTTCCGGTCCGGCCCGTTCGAAGGTTGAACTCCTCGATGCCGCAGGAATGCTCCGCGAGGCCGGCTACCGCATCTACGCCACCGGCGGTACTGCCGGATTCCTTGCTTCCCACGGCATCCCTTCCGAGGTCGTCCACTGGCCCGACAGCACCAAGGAACCCAATGTTCAGGAATGCATTGCGAACCACGATTTCGACCTTGTTATCAACATCCCGAAGAACTTTACCGAAAGGGAGTTGCGCAACGGATACATCATCCGTCGCACGGCGGTGGACCATAACATCCCCCTGATCACGAACGCTCGTCTGGCGAGCGCCTTCATCTACGCTTTCTGCCGGATAGGGATGTCCGGTCTGGCAATCAAGTCATGGCAAGAGTATTGAATATGGATACAAAGTACATTTTCATCACAGGCGGTGTCGTTTCTTCCCTCGGAAAGGGCATTATCGCGGCATCGCTGGCCAAGCTCCTTCAGGCAAGGGGCTTGAGAGTGACCATCCAGAAGTTCGACCCCTATCTGAACATAGATCCGGGCACATTGAACCCCTACGAGCATGGCGAATGCTATGTCACTGACGACGGTACCGAGACGGACCTGGATCTCGGGCACTACGAGCGTTTCCTCGGAATCAGCACATCCAAGGCCAACAACGTGACCACCGGCAAGATATACAATACGGTAATCACCAAGGAACGCGAGGGCGCCTATCTCGGCAAGACGGTCCAGATCATACCCCATGTCACCGACGAGATCAAGCGGAGGATGATGCTCCTTGGCAAGACCGGGGAATATGACGTCATACTCACCGAAATCGGCGGCACTGTCGGAGATATGGAGTCACAGCCCTTCGTCGAGGCCGTGCGCCAGCTGCAGTGGGAATTGCCGGATGAGGACTGCATGTCCATCCACCTTACCCTCGTGCCTTTTCTCAACGCGGCGAAAGAGCTGAAGACAAAGCCGACCCAGCATTCGGTCCAGATGCTGCAGAAGTCCGGAGTCCAGCCGGATGTCATAATCTGCCGCACGGAGCACGAACTTGGCCCGGAGCTCAGGCGCAAGGTAGCCCTTTTCTGCAATGTCAAGCCCGGCCATGTAATAGAGAGCATAGATGCGTGGAGTATCTACCAGGTGCCGCTGAACATGCACAGGGAACATCTCGACGAACTCGTGGTCCGCAAGCTCCGCATCGAGAATTTCAATGAGCCTGACCTGAAAGGATGGAACAGGTTCCTTCGCCGCCTGCAGAACCCGAAGCAGGAAGTGGACATAGCCCTCGTAGGCAAGTACGTGGCCCTGCAGGATGCTTACAAATCCATACTCGAGGCCTTCGTGCATGCCGGTGCGGCGAACTCCTGCAAGGTCAACGTCCACCCTGTGCTGAGCGAAGACATTACCGATTCCAACGCAGCCGCCCTGCTCGGGGGCATGGACGGCATACTCGTGGCCCCGGGGTTCGGGGAGAGGGGGCTTGAGGGCAAGGTGCACGCCATACGGTACGCCCGCGAGAACGGTGTGCCCTTCTTCGGTATATGCCTCGGCATGCAGATGTGCGTCGTCGAGTTCGCCAGGGACGTCCTGGGCTATGCCGATGCCGCTTCCGCAGAGGTCGATCCGGGTTCCGGCCACCTTGTCATAGACCTCATGGAAGACCAGAAGAAGACCACGATAAAGGGAGGGACCATGCGCCTGGGCGCCTACGACTGTGCCCTGGAGAAGGACTCCCTGGCCTACAGGATATACGGCAGTTCCATGATTTCAGAAAGGCACCGCCACCGCTACGAATTCAACGCGCAGTATGCCGATGACTTCGCCGCTGCCGGCATGGTCCTTTCGGGACACAACCCGGGGACCGGGCTGGCGGAGATAGTCGAGATTCCATCTCACCCCTTCTTCATCGGGGTGCAGTTCCATCCGGAGTACAAAAGTACGCCGGAGCGTACCCATCCCATATTCAAGGCCTTCGTGGAAGCCGTAATAAACAGGAAGAAGAGTCATGTCTGAGTATCGTTCCCTGCATGAGGAGTGCGGCATCTTCGGGGTGTTCGGCAGGTCCGACGCCACGGAGCTTGTGTACCGCGGGCTCCGGGAAATCCAGCACCGCGGGCAGGAAAGCTGCGGAATCGCGTGGGTCCGCCCCGACCGCCGGATCGGCTGCAGGAAAGGGCGGGGCCTCGTCTCCGAAGTATTCGGACAGTGGTGCCCGGCGGATCTCGCCGGAGCGGGGGAGCATGCCATAGGCCATGTCCGGTACTCGACCGCCGGCGGCGGGAACCCGGAGAATACGCAGCCTTTCGTGTTCAGGCAGAGAGCCGGGGAATACACG
>JAEEGL015535462.1_pt1 | contig 13989 bp, 8 predicted proteins | sample 9134231 | NCBI WGS metagenome assembly JAEEGL01 (sample SAMN16246548, study PRJNA631951) | gut metagenome | biome: gut microbiome; feature: rumen; material: fiber-attached | host: Bos | place: Iran: Karaj | collected 2018-10
CGCCATTGAGAACATTAAAGCGGGAGACTATGTCTGGGCTTGGGATGAAGAAACCGGAGGCACAGCGCTCAAGCAAGTCGTTGAGACATATATCAACGAGACGACAGAGTTGGTGCATGTCTATGTCAATGGTGAAGATATTGTAACGACGCCAACGCATCCTTTCTACTCACCTTTGAAAGGATGGACATCAGCCATTCATCTCAAAGCAGGAGACATTCTGGTTCTGGTCAATGGCGAATACGTCATTGTTGAGCAGGTACAGCACGAACTGCTGGAAGCACCGATTAAAGTCTATAACTTCCAAGTCGAGGGTTATCACACATACTATGTTTCCGCCAGTGGCGTGCTCGTGCATAATACGTGCGCTGGGAGGAGTGGAAAACAGGCAAAACTTAGAGAAATGGCAAATGACGACAAACTGCCCTCATATTTGCGAGGTGAGATAAAAAGAGATATCAATGCAATTAATAGGGGAACACGCAAAACTATCAGAGTGCCTAGTGGTTATAATATGGCTCATCAAATTGGGCATCCGGCCAGATTGGGATATGGATATAGCTATAGTAATTTAGATACAATAGCAGGTCATCGTCTACATCATCAAATCTTTGGCTACTTCAAATATTAAAAAAGGAGATTCAAATGGATAGACTTCACGGAATACTGAATGCTTCCCCAGAAAAGAGGTATAAGAACTTTATTTCTACTGTTGTTGATCTTGAAGAAGTGTGGGTTCTTTCTTCTGAGGATGGTTATGCAACCTGGGACGAAGGGGAAATAGTAAGGTTAATTGTATTTCCTACTCATGATTCTGCGGTGCTGTTCAGTGAAAATGACGTGCCAGAATCAATTGAAATTCACGACTTCATTTCACGGTGCACGAGAGCTGCAGCCGATGATAAATTTGGTTTTATGGTTTACCCAAACGGAATTAATTCATATGTTGTAAGCACAGATCGAATGATACAAGATCTGATGGATGAGCTTGAGCTTATTGAGTAGTTTTTGAAAATGATACAGAGTTAGTTGATACAAGACAATGTAAATGTGAACGGCTCTAATTGACGGTTTTCATTAAATAATAACGCCCGGTAGATTCTGCTATCACAGCAGATACTACCGGGCAAGTTGTTTTTTATGGTTTTTTCCATTAATAAGACACATAATTAATGCTTCTTTCAAAGGGCTAATCTCCCATTCCTGTTTATTTTAAAGAAAAAAGCGTGATCAAGCAAAAAGGCCTCTTCTCCCAAGAAGTAATCAACATCACGAATTGTTTTGCTGTATGATCATCCTTACAGCAAAGTCTACTGCATGATGAAGTGTTCTAGTGCTATTTGTCCCCATTTACTTGTGTAATAACATATAATAATAATTTTAGTTTTTCATTAAGTTTTTCTTTGACATAGCTCAGTTTGGCTTCATATAGAATGTATGAAACTCCAACAAAAAATGATTATACAAAATAATAGGACAGATAATAGAAAGGATTCAAGTAAATGATTCATTCAAAAACAAGACTAAGAAAATGGATAGCAAAGAATTTTGATATTGTTTCCACATTAGCTTCTTCCATTCTTTCTATTGTATTATCAATAATTGCAGCCGCGATATATAATGCGTTAACAGAGAAAAGCGATATTATTAATAAACCCTCAAGTATCAACGCATATATAGCGGTTACCATGATTGTCTTTATGATTGGAAGCATAATCATTATTGCATATCTTACTCGGCTAGTAAAGAGAAGCATAGTGAAAGAAGAAAAGTATAAAGATTACATTCAATGCGCTTATCTTTCGATTCAAGAGCTGTCATTAACTACACAAGAGTTGTTACAAAATCGGGATACAAATCAAACATTTGACCAGTATGATTTATTATCTTGGGCAAACAAATGTATTGGATTATCAGTTGACAAATGCTATAATTTTTTTGTGAAATCATTTATAAAAGAAGCGCAGCTAATTGAACCTTTAAAGTTTGAAGTTACTTTTATGACATTGTCATATAAAGACGGCAAAATAACTATACCTTTCTTTTGTAACAAGGAGAGAAAGAAAACCAATTCAATGTTAATGCGGGATTCAAACCCAAGTGTCTATGATCACACAATCAGCGCGCAGATGTATAACGAGTATAACAAAAAACACATTACTCCAGTACTTCAGATAATCCAAGATACTTCAAAACATGGTGAAAATGAAACTGATGCATATGTTTTTATATATGATGATCAACGGTCACTCTCTAAATCCTCAATTGTCCTTCCTGTGTTGTCTCGAAAAAGTGAACTATTAGGAACACTGGTTGTCTATTGTAATCAAACTAATTTCTTTCTTGAGGAGGATCGAATGTTTTGGTACGAAATAATGCTTCTATTTGCAAGTGAAATAGGAACATTTAAAACGATGGTCGATTATTTGGTAAATCCTCAAATGCAACCTTTTTAATTCTGTCCACGGGGAGGTTACATCGTAAAAAATGTGGTATTATTGGCTTAAACTGCAATCAGTTTAGAACGGAGGGCATTGTGGGTATTTCTGATATCTTGATAGGAAAGATTGACGCTTTTATGAAGCATCATGTTATTCATCAGATTAATCCTAATAAAATTCATTGGTGGGTTTCCTTGTCGGGAGGAAAAGACAGTTATTCAATGGCACGAGTATTATACGACTGGTATAATAAGAATAACTGTCTTTTCCATGGCATAGGGTTTTATATTAACCAATGGGGTAATGCTAGTATCAATTCTCATCTTTGCAAAACTATTGATTGGATGCCCATTATAATGATAGATGGAACAGATACAACCATGATGTTAACCAATTACAGCTCAGGAATGCAAGCTCCTTGTTCAAAATGTTCAACTGCTAGAAAAAAAATTGGCGATCAATATATAATGCAGCATTACAAGGATGGTTATTACAATGTTTTAGCGCGTGGACTTCATTTATCCGACATGGCAATTAGCTATTTATGGAGAGATTTCTGGGGAATTGATACAATTTCGTTTGCAAATAAGCTTACCAAAGGAAAACCATTTGAACGATTACCATTAGAAAAAGAGTTGTATCTCGCAAAACCTCTTTGCTATGTTAGAGAATACGAATGTGAAGAATTTGCAAGAATAACAAAGTATACATCAGCGTGCTGCGGATGTCCTGCCTGTAGATACCCTTCACGCAGAGATATTGTTGAAGAATCTCTTAAACTTTATTATCCCAAAGGACTTTGGGAATTTGAAGTAAGCGGGATAAAAGAATATCTTGACAATATAGGATCTGCTCTTAAAACTCAAATTAATTCTATGTCTGGGCTTGAGAGCAAATGCTGTCAATTGCCTCCAGATTTTGCGCTGTTTGCAATAGAGTATTGGAAATCGCACGAAAAAGTATCACCTAGAAACTTTTCTCGTACGCGCAGACTCGATGACATAGGACACGACTATTTGGTAAAACATCAAAAGAGTGATGTGAGCAAGTTATATCTCCCTAAATTTTATTCTGATGAACCATTATCCGCTAAAGAAAAAATAATGATTGCAACGGTTGGCCCATTTTGGGGTGGGATTGGATTTAAAAATCAGGATTATAAATCGTATGTTTTCCAAATGCAGTATGATATTTTCAATATTGAGATAGATAAAGAATGGTCACAAGTTATTCCAATACTTGAAGCATATTATGAAATGAAAGACCAGCAATCTGTTTAAGCTCAACTCTATTAAATATTTTTTTCGTGATTTAGCTGAATTCAACTTCTAAGAACTATTGTTCGCTGCATTTTCATGATAATACCACGCCTGTCAGTTGCTTTCTGCCCTTAAGGTAACTGACAGGCATTTTCCAATATTGTGCATGCTTATTCATTCACTCGAAAGGAGCTAAAATGTGAACCAACAAATCACTTACCGTGCCGGCTTATATTGTCGCTTGTCCAAAGACGATGATCTGAAAGGTGAAAGCTTGAGTATTTCAACACAAAAAGCAATCCTGACATCGTACTGTCAGGGTGAAGGGTTTGAGGTTTTTGATATTTTCGTTGATGACGGGTTCTCTGGCCTGAACTTTGAGCGTCCTGGATTCCAAAGGTTGTTGCGAGCAATTGATGCCGGAAGAGTCAACATGGTAATCACAAAGGATCTCTCTCGACTTGGGAGAGATTATATCATGACGGGCTATTACTCTGAGATTTTCTTTCCTTCTCAAGGCGTTCGTTATATTGCTTTGGCAGACAATTATGACTCCAATAATGCCGATAATGACATCGCGCCGTTTAGAAACATCCTTAATGAAATGTATGCCAGAGATATTTCGCGCAAAATCAAATCAGCAAAACACCAGCAAGCAAAGGACGGGAAGCATATTGGCGCTCAGGCACCATTCGGATACCAGAAAAAAGGCCATCAATTAGTAATTGACCCTGACGCTGCAGGAGTTGTTCGTCGTATTTTTTCAATGGCTGCCTCAGGACTTGGCGAAATTGAAATCTGCAAGCAGCTAGAAGCGGATCAAATTCTTACTCCCAGCGCATATAAATTAGTGCAAGGCGATACACGCTTCTCGAGGTATTGTGACACCGATAATCGCTTTCGATGGAGAGCCTCAACAGTCCAGAGAATCTTGACAGACACAGTTTATCTAGGAACTTTGACATGCCTGAAAACAGAGACGAAGAACTACAAAACAAAGCAGCGAATACTTGCGCCAAAAGAACGTTGGATTGTAACCGATAATGCGCACGAAGCAATTATCTCTAAAGAGCAGTTCGAGCAAGTAAAAGAAGTCAGACGAAGCCACTTCTGCGTTGCTGGTCAGCAAAGAGAGAACTTGTTTCGAGGACTGTTGTTTTGTGATTGTTGCGGGCATCCGCTTTCTATTGCTCATAGGAAACTAACATACAGAGAAGATGACATTTACCGCTGCACTTATCATTTTCATCATCCAGACGTATGCCCTAAAACACACGCGATCTACCACAGCATGCTATACCCTTATGTGTTGCATCAGGTTCGTTCGTTTGCCAAGAGTATGAGGCGACGGAAAGTGACCTCTCAATTGGCGGAGTATGGGGACATTACTGAGCTCACACCAGAGATACTTCACTGCGTTATCAAGAAGATTGAAGTTGGGCATGTAACAAGACGTTCTAGACCTTCAAAGGTTATAAAAATCTATTGGAGGTTAAGATAAAACGCCCGACAGTTGCCGCTGTGAAAGCGGACAACTGCCGGGCAACAAAAAAGGTCAGTGCAAGATGATTAGATTCGCTTATTGGAGGGTGTCAAATGGGATCGTCCCAAGAAACACGACACATGCGTGATTTAGAATGCATTTGGGTGATTTCGAGGGAGGCACAAATCGCAATACCAGCAGTTATTTATTCTTTTTCCATTGGAAAAAGCAGTTATGCTTTGTTGTTCTAAGGCATCGCTTACCCACGTGCCGCATTTTGAGCAGCGTCCATAGTTATTACCAAGTAGTTCTTCTGAGGAAGATGATATGAGCTCTGCTTTCTTGTTGGATAGATAGTCCGCGATGGATTCTTCTAGTCCATATTCAAGTTTGAGGTTTTCTTTTCCCTCAATCAAAATTGAAACATGATACAAATATGCATTGATCATTTATTTAATACACTCCAATAATATTTATATTTTACATCAAAAACCTTTCCTGCTGTGTTTTGAAAATAATGCAATGATGCTCTCTGACTGCCTAAATATCCGTCAACATATACTTTTTTCCAACCCTTCCCGTATTGATTCAACTCTGAAAGAAGGGATTTGTTATTGACATTTACTTTACGCATTCCACCAGATACTCGTTCAAAATCAGGTCGATAATTGGGGCTATCTTTGACCGAATTATAGACCTTCTTTGGCTGACACATATTATGCACCAACACAGCACAATTGGACACATAATATGTATGATAACCCTCAACCTGGAAGTTGTAGACAGGGATCGGTGCTTCCAGCAGTTCGTGCTGTACCTGCTCGACAATGACATATTCGCCATTGACCAAAACAAGGATGTCCCCAGCGCGGAGATGAATGGCTGATGTCCAGCCTTTCACAGGAGAATAGAAGGGATGCGTCGGCGTCGTTACGATCTCTTCACCATTGACATAGACATGCACCAACTCTGTCGTCTCGTTGATATATGTCTCAACGACTTGCTTGAGCGCTGTGCCTCCGGTTTCTTCATCCCAAGCCCAGACATAGTCTCCCGCTTTAATGTTCTCAATGGCGACATATCCTGTTGAGGCTAGAACTGCAGTTCCCGCAACAAAGCAGGCTTTACTAGTTAACCCGCCAGTGATAAAGCCTGTGATTGCGCCGGCCAAATATCCGTCTGCAGCACCATTTAAGGCTGCTTCACCACTGCCTTCCCAACTACCTGTGGCAATCCGGTGCGCGACAGCTCCAGTGACAGCTCCCTGCGCAGCACCGATTGCAGCACCTGTAATTGATCCTTGCAGAGCACCAACTGCAAAGCATGCCACAGCGGTTCCAGTACCTGCGGTAGCGACTGTCAAAACGGCAGCAGCAGCAATAACTGCTGTTCCGATGATGACTTTAGTTGCCCACTTCGGCAGAGTACCATCCGCATCCTCGTGATTTACCGGATCATTTTCACAATACGCAAACATATTGCAATTGAGAAAACCATCGGGTTCTGTTGTCTCAAAGCAATCTGCGCTGATAAATCTTCCGATTACCGGGTCGTAATACCGGCTTTGCAGGTAATACAACTCTGTCTCAAAATCGTAGAAGTATCCACGGTAGCGCAACGGGTTGATGGTGCCAATATCGTCGCCGTAGCTAGTCGATTCATAAACAACTTTGCCGTAGGGATCATATCGATACATGGCGACTTTTTGGAGGGCCTGATTCAGGATACCTACCACATCACCCTGCGTATTCAGCAAATACCAATAGTATTTAACGGTCGATCCTTGTTTAGAGAGCAGCATGTACGGCTCTCCGTTTTCGTCGTAAATGAACCAAAGCTCACGGGCAGCGCCGGTCTGGTGCATAACCTTCCCACTGAGTGTGTCGAAGTGGTAGGCTGTACTGCCAACTGTTTTGCCGTTGCGTATGCCATCCATATCGTAAGAATACGTCGTGGTCTGGTTGTCCTTTACTACTGCAGCAAGCTGCGTGCCGTGCTTCCATGTGAAGGTATAGTCACTGCCGTTATACCAGTTGTCGGGGAGTCCAGGTGTGGTATAAGTAATGCTTTTTGTTGTGTTGCCAATTTTAATTTTGGTCAGCAAATCTTTCCAAGAAGCATTCTCATAATAATAGGTTTTTGCCGATCCACCTCCCGATGTGCTTAGAATGTTGCCAGCGGTATCATAATTGTAAGTATAAGTTACTGTGATGCCGCCGCTTTTATCTACGCACTTTTTGAGTTGGCCAAATGTGTTGTAGGTATATGTAACAGCTCTGTTCGCGTCAACTCCCGAACCCGAATCAGTTGTCGGCATAAAAGATAAGAGCCGTCCACTGGAATCGTAACTATTTTTCTGCCCCTGGATCAGCGCGCCACCGTCATAACGATAATTCATATACTCGATTTGGTTGGAGGTTTGATTAGTCGAGTAGTCTTTCTTATACGAAAAGGCACGATAAAACTGGTCAGCATTTGCATAGTGGATGGTTTTCTTCTGAATCTGAGAAACAGGCGTGTACACATACGCAGCAGAGACAGCCGACATATTGCTTGAGCCATTCGGGATTGAGAGAGCAACATTGAGTGAGGACAACGTGCCATCTGTGGCACTGTAATTGTAACTCTCCGTAAAACCGACATTTGTTCCAATGCTCCACTGCTGCAGCTTCAGTCGATTTTCCAAATCGTACTGATACGATGTTGAAATCGTCTGAATGCCATTCAAATACCCACGGCTGTGATACAGGCGTCCAAGGCCATCATATTGATAGGCGTATTTTTCTGTTTGGCCTCCTTGTGTTGCTGTTTTTGATGCGAGGTTACCCATTCCGTCATACACAGAACTAACCGTTTTTGTTTCCGTTCCAGTATACGATTCATTGGTGACCCTGTCAAACATATCATAAGAATATGTGACTTTGTCGCCATTTGGCCAAGTTTTGCTCTTGAGCCGACCGTTGTTCACGTTGGACTCATAGGCGTAGCTCACCAATGTAATAGGTGATGAGAATGTATTTCCATCCGTTGAGCCGGAAACTGTGATTTTTGTGTTGTTGCCAAAGCTGTCATTTGTATAGTTATAGCGCTGGTAAAATGCGGCGGAGTCAATGAATGATTTGCGTTGGAGCTTTGTCAGTGTAGCACTTCCATATGTATAAAAGATTGATGCTTTGCCGGATACATATGTTTGCTGGATGCGGTCACTATTTGTGAAGTACCCATAGCTCTGCACATCGTTCCCGCCAATTTTTGCTGTATCAAGGTTTCGCTGTGCATTATTTGTAAAAATGGAATCTACGCCATTCGCGTCGGTAGACTTCGTAAGAAAATGTGAATCCGCAGAATACTCTTTTTGGGACTTCAGGAAATACGAATCATTCGTATTTTTTACTGTTTGAGATAATAAGCTTCCCGCTGAATTATACGAATTGGTCGTGACAAGATTAGACGTGCTATCCCAGGGAATGCTATCTGTGGCAAGCAGTTTGTTTGACGTATAGGTAAGAGTATGAGCAATTCCAGAGGGCGTTTTATATGTACTTGGACGATGCGTGCCGGAAATATATGTAACGGAACTCTTTGCGTTTCCGTCTTTTGTAGAAATCAGTTCCCCTTCGGGGCCGTAGCTGTATGTCTGCATCGGTTCGCGTACAAGACTAATATTATCAAATTTGGCAGTGTTTGCGTTGTAATCATAGGCACAGCTTACCGTAATGCTTTCAACCATGGTATTTGCAAGCTTTGGAACAATGTTTCCAGATGCATATTGCCAGTTTGAATAATCAGGTGAGAAGCTAACATAATGGTTCTCTGGTTCAGCATTGACGTAGTTGATTGTTGCAATTAACCCGAAATAACGTAAACAGGCAGATGAAGGTTCTGCAACTGCACTGGCAATAGAATCAGCCTTGCCCCAGCCGGAAAGAACGAATGTCAAATCCGACGAATTGCGGTTAATGGGAACGGTTTGCCATAAACGACGCTGAGCGCCAGTATTTCCGGTCGTCTCTGCACAGCGTGTTCCAAGCAGAAAACCACTCGGAGCAGTTTGAAAACCATCACCCGTCCAATTATACGTGTACTCCGGAAAGTCACCATCGAAGGATCCGTGCGTCAACAGATTTGTACTGCTGGCACCGATAAAGTTATTCTGCAGGCTTTCTGCTCCACGGCGTTCAAGCTGAAAATCATCAGCATAGGCACTACCTTTTGCTCCGCGTAGCACAAAAGAAAGGCGATAGGACGCCGTACTTGGAGGCGTTACGGCGACGCTTACCTTTTCCCAACCACCATCATAGTAGTCTGTATTATTATCAGGATTTGAGATACTGGTTGAATAGTTTATAATATCACTTTTGAAGGTCTGCCCATTAGATGTCTTTACAATCTGAAGATATGCGCCGGAGTCGATACTTGGAACGGTTGTAAAAGAGGTGTTAATGTATCCGGAAAAAACATACGTTTTCCCTTGAACCAGCGTCATATCTTGATAGAACGATACCGTCTGGTCATTTGATGCGGCATTAGAGAGTTTGCAGAACAGTGACCCTTTCCCGGTATGTGTATTTGCACCATTCTGAATATGTTGAGCAGTCGCGATTGTCCCTGAGGTTCCTAAAGGATGCCAATATGTCGTTGTGTATTCTAGTCCAACATCGCTTAAGATGTTCTCTGTCAGCAAACCTAGTGCAGAGGCAGATGTCAGCCGGTTGTTCGTTTTACTCGTGCCGGTATTGGTAGTATACGAGCCAGATTCAACACCAAGCAGGGTTTCCTTCTTGGAATCAGTCTCATAAGAACAAATTGTTTTGCCCCAATTATCCAGAACGGAGTACAAAATGGTATCATCCCCACCATTATCGCCATCTTTAGTATGATCTGGGCCAAAAAAGCGATAAGATGTTAAAGCAGCAGAATTCCGAAAAGCGTGGAAGCCATTTCCATAGGTCTTTGTTCCATACACGCTTGGAGCTGTAAATTCTCGTACTTCGTTTACCGTTAGTTTTCCCTGACATACACGCTCTGAAATTGTCAGTCCATATCCAGATTCAGCGTCATAGATTTGTTGCATTCTTCCCGAGCCTGCGTCAGCATTGTATTCATAACGAGCTTGGGTTCCATCCGTGTGCTGAATATACTTGAGGATGTTTCGACCGTTTTCACCTTGAATTGAAAATTGAGTGACACGATTGGCGTAGTCTGTCATGGAAGTCAAGAACCATCCTGTATATCCAAATGTGCAGATTGTGGTTGCGCTTTGGCCTACAGGGGCAGAAACAATTTGTACCAATTGGTTTCCGCTACCAGTATTCGGTTTCCACGCCGAGTTATTCTCACTATAATAAGAGTTGTAGGCATAGTAGATCATATTTCCTACTATATCTTCATGAGAAATGAGGAAGCCGTTATAAAATGTCCAAGTGTTATTTGCATCCTGATCCGTCATGGTATATGTGGAGCCGTTAACTTCGATTGTGAGATTCAGTCCGTCCTCGTCTTCGTATTTGTTGTAAGCTGTCTTCTGGAAATAGTGATCCGTTCCGTCTTCGTCGTTGTAAACAAGGTAGGTGGTATCGCCGATTACCTTGGAAATAATGGTTTGCTGCGCAGATAATTTCCAGCCCGAGCCAACTACCATTGCGGTGAAGTTTCGGGTATTTACTCCCGTTGTGCTTGAGAACTGCTGGTTGGCGCGTTCGGAATTGTAAACATGATAAAGCTCAAAGGGAGTAGCTTCGGAATTGTATGTGAGATCGGTATGAAAAACGGTCATCTGATTTGTAAAATCATTAATACTCACATCACCGGCTCGGCCAGCACTTGCCTGCTGATAGGAATAGTAATTTTCAATACCAACAGCACTGCGGTACTCTACGACGAGCGCAGGGCAATAATCCATATAATGGCTGCCATAAAGATTTGCGGTTTGCTGTTCCGATTGAGCATTTGGTGCGATAAAGATTAGTCCCCGATCTGTGCTTCCGTTTGCATACCAATTCAAACCAGCCGAGGAAATGTCCCATTGAAGATAGGAACCGATCGTCTGAGCAGTACCTTTTTGATAATCGATTACTGTACTAATTACTTTCGGAGCCAGAGTTTCCCATGTTTGAGAACTAATGTTAGTGATACCATTATCCAGTTCGTGAACTTCAATCAAAATCGGCGTCGACGGCGGACTGCTGCCAATATACGAAGAATTATAATATGCTGCGTGGTACATTGCGATTCCAACTGCAACTGGTGTGCAATCCGTCGGAATGGTTGGAAGTTGTGTAATCTGAAGCGCTACTCGACATTCTCCTCTGCTAACGTTATAACCGCAGTACATTTCCTGATTGGTTCCGGTTGCTGTTTGGGCAAGAGAACGTACATAGGTGCTATAAACGGTGTTGCTTCCGTATTTTGTAATGATAGAAGGATCGAGCTGTACTGGGAAAGAGCGATCATTTGCATTCATCCATTTGGAATCAGCGTCCACAGTGAGAATCCAGTGATCACTAATGTTAGCGAGTGTATATTTTGCATCATTAGACGTTGCACCTTTGGCATCTACAAGAAAGGGAGCAGGGATCATAAATATTTCTTCATCTTTTTCATTTCGCAAAAAAATCGAACCATCCTCTTGTAGTTCAGGCTTTAGTCCCTGAAAACTCAGTTCGAATGCATATGTGTATTGCTTCTGTTGCGAATGAATTAGAATGCTCTCCTTAATGTCGTACCCACAGTTTTCATAAACGAGATCTATATTGCCGTCTGCGTTTACAAACTGCACTTTGGAAGAGACAGTTACCTGTGCGAGCGCTTCCGATACGGGGATGTTTGCAATGGCTTTCTGCGAAGCATTTTCAACCTTTGCTTTGACCTGACTATTTTTATGTACAGCGTATGTTGTTCCCTCAACAGGAATATACGCGTCCAAATCAGGTGCGGGCGTTGTTTGCTCATCGATAGGCTGGGAAGTCTCTGAAACCACATCTTCCGGTTTTTGCTCTGGATCTTCAATTTGGTCGGATGGTTCAGGTATCACAGCAACCACTGAGCTTTGCTCATCCGTCTCAGCAGCTTCTGGCGTATTTGTATGATGCGTCTCATTAGTCTGTTCTGGCATTGCTTTCCCAGAAGCTTCAATATCTGGCAAACTGGTTTGAATGGGCATGTCTGCAGAAGCAGCTACAATGTAGGACATGCCCACGGAATAATCGCCATAGGAAATACGAAAGAGCTCTTCATCCTCCATAGAGGAAGCAAAAGATTTTTTTACAGCACCATTCTCAGAAACAAATCTTCCCTCGCGTTCAACAAGGGTGTTATCTATACTTTTCCAAAGGCCAGACGCATCCTGAAAGTGGACAGGCCTCGAGTATTGCACCATGGTAAAGGATCCATCGCTCATGCGAAAATGCTTGACAGATTCTTCACGCAAATCTTCCACTTCTCCAACGATGAAGGCATCAATAGCGTCACCATTTTCTACGGATTCCGCTTCCTCTGGGTTTTGAGCAGTACTAATCGTTTCTTCCTCAGATGAGGTCTCGCCTTCGGTTTCTACAGCCAGCACAGATGCGGGGAATAACTGAAACACAAAGACTAGGACCAGAAATAGTGAGATGAGACTTTTCCAAGATGGTTTCATTGAATTCGCTTCCTTTCTGTTTTGCAGTAGCATTTTTTCTGACATCTATATAAAACGCAATGCGTGTGTGCACGAAGCAAACTCTGTTTATAAAAATATGTCTATGACAATGAAAACGGGGACTATAATCAAATTAAAGAAAGATCGAGAAGAGAAACATATAATAAAATGCACACTCGTTTGATTTGAGAAGAACCAAGTGAGTGTGCTTGTTAGGTATGTATTGCACATGCAATCTTGTCATTATGATATCATATTATTTCTAACAGAACAACGGATATTTCTACAAGAAATATCCGTTGCATTGTGAAACTGAAAACCTTCTTTTTTGCTCTTGTTAAGTCCCATTTTATGAAGGATAAAACATACTCAAAATAGAATAATGCAATCATTTACATGGAAAAAAGTCATATGAAGGAAAATAAGTAATTTGGGAAAGAGCAAGAATTATGAGGAGATCATTATGAATGAATCAATTAGTCCAGCAGCAATGACAGAATTGTCTTTGTCAGATCTCTACGCGATACTTGACAATAGTTTTGAGCCCGATTCCTCAATAGACATTAATACCGTTTTGTCTGCTTTGGAACAAATTGAAAAACGAATAGGGAAGAGAGCTTCGCCAAAACTGGATGCAGCTTGGGAGAAAATAAAAAAAGAGTATTTGAGATAATGGTGTTTTATGCAGAGTCCCACTTCTGTAGTTCGAGCCGTTTCTCTTTAAGCGTTACGCTTGTGATATCTACATTATCTGTGTATAATAAACACAGATACTAGGAGGTGATGGTTATGCTGACTATTTCAGAACTTGAAGCGGCGATTCGACTATTGCTGGAGCGATATCATGCGGAATATGCGTTGCTATTCGGTTCTTATGCTCGTGGTGATGCTACTGAAGATTCCGATGTTGACGTTATAGTGTTCGGCGGACCTCACTTTAAGAAAACAAACATTCTTGCCTTTGCTGAAGATCTGCGCGAACTGCTTGGCAAAGATGTGGATGCTTTTGAAATTAGCGAAGTGAACGAGGGAACACCGTTCTACGAAACTGTTCTCCGAGAGGGGAGGCGAATTGCGTGAAAAAGTCTGATCTGGAGCGCTTGCGCAAAGTGCTCCGCACATGGGAGGACTTGAAACGTCAGATTAAACGTCGAAATATCACCAGAG
>JAEEGL015535554.1_pt1 | contig 13989 bp, 1 predicted proteins | sample 9134231 | NCBI WGS metagenome assembly JAEEGL01 (sample SAMN16246548, study PRJNA631951) | gut metagenome | biome: gut microbiome; feature: rumen; material: fiber-attached | host: Bos | place: Iran: Karaj | collected 2018-10
ATAATTTTAATTTAAAGATTTTTAATTATTTAATTTATTTTTTTCCTAATATTAAATTTAAAATAAATAAAAATATAATATTTAAAAATGAATTATTTCATCATTTATTTATCCAAAATCAAAGCAATATTTTTATTAATAAAGTATTCTTCTTGTCTATATTTATCACAATCAAATCTAATTTCTATATATCCATAAGGATCGTTTAAATTATAAACTTTTTCATCTCTTTGCTCAATAATTGGTATTTCTAATTTACAATGTTTTTTATAATATCTAATTTTCATTTTTTGTATTACATTTACTTCTTTTTTGATTTTCGTAGCCCTTTCAATTTCAATACTTTGCATATTTTCATTTTTAGATTCAATAGTCATCCACTTTTTACCTTTTTCTTCTTTCTTATTTTCTTTATTTTCCTCTTTTTCATCTTCTTCCTCTCCATCTTTTGGTCCTCCCCCTCCAGAAGCTTGAGGATTTTCTTCAAATATTTCATTTTTTTCTTCTTGATTCATCAAAATTTCTTCCTCTTCATCTTCATCTTCTTCACTTTCTTCTTCATTATTCCTCTTTTGAGTATTTTCAACTTTAAATTCATGTATTGTAAATGATACTGCAATAATAGGAAGTAATTCCCCATTTGGATTATTTATATTTTCCCTATAAGTTTTTATATCATTTTCATCTTCTTTATGTCCATCAAATCCTTTTAATCTTAAACCTTTAATAAATAGAAATTCTTGATCATTATTTTGTTTTTTATATTCATTAATTATATCTTCATTTATTTCATTATATGCCTCATATTTAGTTAGTTTGAAATTAATTTTTATTTTATCTGAAGATATTTGCTTTGATTCACCTAATTTTTTTTGGAAATATATAGGTAATAAAGTAATAAATAATTTTTCGTTGGAAAAAATAGATAAATCATATACATTTAAAAATCCATCAAATATCCATTTATTAAGTGTATCATAATTTATTTTTATTTGATTCAACCATGAATCCATGTCTTTACACTTGTTAGTATTATTATATTTAGATAATTTCCATCTTTGTGGAACTATATTATCATTTATATCTTTAATCATATTATGATATTCATTTATTAAAAACATGTTTCCATTTATAACATTCATTAAATTAGCTATATCATTATACAAACCTGTTAAAAAGTTATTAAAGGCTTTAATTTCATTTGTTAAACATTCATCTAAAGGGTTAAATAATTCATTATATTTATTTATTTTAAATAAAGTAGTACTTGCTTCTGTTGTATTTAATAAATCAGGTAAAGATCTTTTTAATTCAGTTAATCTTTCAATAATATTATTTATATTTATTTTATCATTTCCAATTTTCTCTTTTTCAATTTTTTCAGTATTGAATATAGAATAAAATTCTCTCGCATTTTTCTCTGTTTCATTATCACACATATATTTTGATACTCCATAAATTAATATATAATATATTTCATTGGGGATTTTTTTGAATCGTTCTAATAAAGCACTTTTTGGTATACAATATTTTATATTTGATTGTGCAGCTATCGCGTTTGAATTTGAATTATTTTGATTAAATGAATCATCTTTATTTACTAATTCATTTGCATTAACAGGATAATTTTTTTCTTCTATATTCATTAAAATAAATTCATTATAAGAAAATAATGTTTCATTTTTCATAAAAGAAGAATTTTCAAAAAGATATAAAATTAATTTTTCAACACGATTATATTCATTTTTTGTAATTAATTTTGAATAAATAAATACGTCACTTATTATTTTAACTATTGATTCATAAGTCATTCCAAAAATATTATCTATATTATGTAATTCTTTTTGTTTTTCTTCTATCAATGAAGACATAACTTCTATTATATATTCCAAGCAAGCAAAGTATTCTTTTCTAGAAAAATTAACAGGAATTTTCATAATTTTTGAATTTAGTATAGAATATTGGATTAATACAGTATAAATTAATGTGAAAAATATATATAATTTTTTTAAATAATACGCACTAATATTATTATTTTGACTATTCATTAATTGATTAAAAAGTTCTATAGGAGTTTCTTCAATTAAATCAAGAATAAAATCTTTCATTTGCGATATTATTAAAATATCTCTATTTATAAAGTAACACTTGGTATATAAATATTTTGGGAAAATATTTTTATTATTCATAAATAATATTAATTTAAAATTTTCATTTAAATTTGTATTTTTATCATTTATTTCTTCGATTAATTTCATTATTGGTTCTTTTACTATTTGGAAATTTTTAATAAAAATAACTCCACCTGATTTCATACTACTATGAATTGTATCTAATTCATTATTTGTAAATTCTAATTTTGATGGAGATATTTCCTTAAAAGTAACAGCATCATTAACTATTGCATTTTCTTTATCTTCTCTTATATTCACAGGTTTTAATTTTTTTAAAAATAATTCTTTTATTTCTTTTTGATATATAATTTCACCATTTTGTTTATCAATAATTATTATAGGTTTTCTCGTAATATTAATATTTCTGAAAAATAATTCTTCTAAATTTGGCGTTTTTTCCAAAATTATTTGAGTATTTTGATTAGGGTCATCTCTTATTATAAAAGGATTTTCTTCATTATTAATTATATCATTAATTACTGTAGATATTATAGAATCACTTAAATGTGTTTTAATTATAGAGAAAAATATAAATTTAGTAAATGGGTTTATAGTACTAGATAAATCCTCATCTAAGACATTAAATTTTCTTTCTATTAAAATATCTTCATCATCTAAAAATGATTCCCATTCTTGTGGATGATTATCTATATGATCTATTATTATAGAAAAAATATAAGAAGAACAATCATTTATTTGTTTAAGACATTTCCATGTAAAATCATCAATGTGGGAAATAGGAGATTTTACTTTAAATTCATCTTGGTCCAAATTTTTATTGAAATATATTCTATTTATATTCTGGATTATTTTTTTATAATTTGATGGAATTTCTTCTTTTTGTTTTAGCCCGAAAAATAATAAAAGTAACAAAAGATATTTTTGCTTATTATTATCAAAAATATGTGATATTTTATTGTATAAAAATATTACTAATTCAGGAGCATTTTCCACATTATATGAGGGGTCTTCATCTTCTATAGATTTTTGTTTTTCTAATTGTTCTTCTAATATTTTTTGTTCATCTTTTTCTTCATCATTTTCATTCTCATTTTCATTTTCTACTTCATTATCAGGTTCTTCTTGTTGATCATAAATATTTTCTTCCTCTTCTTCTTTTACTTCTTTTTTTTTCAATTTTTTTTTATGTTCTAAATCTTTCAAAGTACCATATCTACTTTTATAAAATTCTTTTAATAAATCAGATAAATATTCTATAGATAACATATATAAAACATCATAATTGAAAAATAGATATAGAATTTTATATAGATGACTACCATCTTTACTTATACATTCTAATCTTTTAAATTGTTCTTTATATATATCTAATCTTATTTTGTTATTATTTATTTGTTTTGAAATTGATGTATGTGTTGTGGTTTCAATTTTATATTTATCTATTAAATTTTGATTATATTCTAATTTATCCAAATTATATGATAAATCAAATTGCTTATTATAATTTAATATTTTTTTTTCTAATTCTAATAATCTAAATACATCTTTATTTATATCATTTTTAGTTTTTGTTACTTGTTGGAATAAAAGTGGATTTTGTTCTTTACAAATTGATTTATAAATATAGTCATTTATTATATATCTAGGGCAATTAAAATTGATTATATAACAATTTTCAAAAGCTTTTTGTGATATTTTTGAATTAGGTTTAGATTTTATAAAATATAATTTGAATTTTTGATTTTTTTCAATTTTTTTATTTTTTATCAAATAACAATATTTTCCTCTTTCAGCATTATAGGTATATCTTTCCTGTATTAAATTTTCCATTATATTATATATTCCTTCTTCACATTGTTCAATAAATAATACACTTCCATTTTTCATCGAAGTTTCTATTTTATCAAACATTTCCCCTTGTTCACTTAATCCATTATATGTTGTTTTAACAATAACTTTTGGTGTTTTTAATTCTAAAAATGTTGCAATAATATCAGGACTCATATTTGTATTATCTATTAAATAGGGTATTTTATTTTTCATTATATACATCAGAGTGAAATTATCTGCTAAAAATTCATTATATTGTCCTATTGAAGAACAAAATTCATTATCTTTATCAGAAGAATCTAAGAATTCTAATATTATTGAATAAATATCTAATTTTTTAATATTTTGTAAATTTAATTTTTCTGTAAGGGAATATAAATATTCTTTATATAATTTTCTATGATTATAACTTAAAGGAGCAGCATAATAAATATAACAAGAAATAATCATTAAATAAAAATCGAAATTTGCTAAAATTATATCTATATTTTCTTTTCTTATTTTCCAAATATCTAATTTTTCAGTAGCTATATTGACAAAAGAAGTAAAACATTCAATTAAAGCATTTAATTTTAATAAAGAACCATTTATATTAGATTTTTTTGTTTCTGTGTCATTTATTTTTTTTTCTATTTCAATTATAGCTTCATCGATTACACTTACTTCTTGAACAATATCTTTAATGATATTTTGATGACTTTCAATTTCATCTTTTATTTTATTTATATCATCAATTAATTCCTTTTGATTATCATATTCATTATAATATCTTTTACACATATTGAAAAAGTCACATAATGTCGAACAAAATTTAAAAGGTTTATTATATTTATTATCCCCTACATTAAATTCCTCACTATTTGTTATTTCTCTGGTTATTTTTAATAATTTATGCTTATCTTTGGACTTACTTGGATTTATTGCAATTAAATTTTTTATTAATTTAATATCTAAATTTTTTTTAATTACATCCCAGGAATCATTTGATTCCCCTAAAACTTCACATATTTTAGTAAAAATATATTTACCGATATTAAATGAATCCCATGTATTTTTAATTTCAGTAATATCATTTTGATTTGCTTTATTTAATTGATTACATACTTTATTTATAGCTTCTTCAAATGGAAGTAAAATTGCCTCCAATTGGTTTTGTTTATCTTTTAATTGTGTAGTTAATCCTCCTATTATTTTATCTTCATTTTGTTTTTTACCCCTCCAATTATTTTTTTCTCTTTGTTTTTCTGCCAAAATTTTTCTTTGTTCTTCAATAAATTTATCTAATTCTGCCTTTTTTGGATTAGTATTTTCTACATCTTTGTTTGCCTTTTCTATTAATGCTTTTACTTTTTCTACCATTTCAAAAGATTCATCATATTTTTTTTGTTTTTCTATTAATATATTTTTATATTCAATATAATTTGAGCTATAAAATTCGCAAACATCACTGAAATTTTTTTGATTAAGAGATAATTCAATATTTATTTTATGACTAAATTTAGAATATACATCACTTGTATAATTAAATATTTCAATTAATAATTCAGGTATTTTTGTTTTTATTTCTTCTTTTATATCTAATTCTTTAATTGACACATTCATAAATGAAGTCATGTCTGAATTTTTCCAACTATGAAAATAAATAATCGAAGAATGTTTAGTTATAGCTGGATAATCTGTAAAAAGTGTATAATATTCTTTTGATTTTGGTATTAAATCAAAACAAATAGAAATATTTTTAGATAATCTTTCCATAGTTTCTTCTTCAGTTACTTCTCCATAATTTTGTGTATCAACAAAAACAAAATTATTTATTATTTCTTTTTTATCTAATAATTTAATTATAGTTTCTCTTACATAATTAACTTTTACTGTTGATGGAATATATAAAATACTTTTTTTATTTCTATGAGTAACATTTACTAAAAATGGATTTATAACTTGATTAATAAATTGTTCCTGTTTTTTAACAGTGTCAAAAGAATAAGAATTATCCACTTCAATGATTTCTGTTTCAGAAATAAAACAAGCAAGTTCAAATAAAGCTTTTTTACCAGTACACTCCTTTCCTATTAAAATTAAATTTTGATTAATTTTTTCTAAAAAATCTAACATTTGAATCACATTTAATATATTTTTTTCAGTATTTTTTATATAATTTTTTTCTTTTATATCTTTAGCTCGATAAAATACATCTATTTTGGATTTAATAAAACCGATTAAAGTTTTTTTATTTTCAATATAGCATAATTCTTTATTTAATTTTTCATTATCATTATTAAAATTGTTATAATCAATACAAAAAGCAGAACTTTCATTTGCATTCCATTTATCATCGAAAATATCGGCAACTGTCAATTTATCTTGTTTAAATACTGCACTATATGCTTCACATATTTTATTTCTAAATAATTCAATATCAGATTTTTTGTTTAGTCTACTTTCATATACCATTGCAGTTTCATAAAAGAATATTTTTTTTAAAAAAATTGGATAATCACTTTGTTTAAAGGCAAAATCATGCATAGATTGAATAATATTAATTACATCTCTTATTCCAAATTTTACATGTAATTTTTTTGGTTCTTGTTGACTTTCATTTTTGAAAAAGTTATATAGTTTCATACTTGCCTGTAGATACTGTGTTGCAGTAATACCAGAAGTATTTGGGATAAATTGTCTGAAATGGAATTCTAAACAAGGTTTAAATATCGAAATAAAATAATCATCCGAAGTTACAAATGTAATTAAAAGTAATTGATTTAAATATCTACTAAATTCCTCATCATTTGGATATGAACACAAATTTCCACAACAACACAAACTGAATTTTTTCAAAAATCTATTTTCATTATTCTTTGAATCATAGACATATTTATATTGGGAAATTTCTCTTAAAAATTCAAAGAGAGAAGAAGTACCAAATTTATCTTTTTTATTATTCATATTTAAATCATCGATGAATAAGCAAGTTTGCTTTAGAAATTGATCTCCAAATAAATCTCTTTTAATTGTTGTGATGTTTTTAAAAATATAATCTTCAATTTCTTCTGGAGAAGTATAATATGAAGCAACTAATTTTATTTTTTTTATTTCTAATTCTTCTTCTTCTTTTTTGTCTAAAATTGCATTTAATAAAAATGTTTTACCACTATTTTCTCTTCCATTAAAGTAAAAAGCAATATTCAAATCAATTAATTTTTCACATATCCAAAAATATGGAATTGTTTCCAGAGTATGTATGAACAATGTACCATAATTAAATTTTTTTCCTTTTTCAAAATTAGTATTATAATATGGATCTTTTAAAATATTAGACCATAATTCAAAATCATTAGTATTTTCATCAATATAATAATCGAAAATAGGCCCTTTTAAATCATCTGCTTTAAAAATATCACTTATTAATTTTTCAATTTTTGTTTTAATTACGAAATTTGATAATAAATTCATTGTCCAAGCACAACTGAAAATAAACATAGATAAAGAACATTTCTTAATAATTTCTATTTTTGGAGTTACATTATAATTCCTTCGGCCAATTTTTACATCTTCGAAATTAAACATAGGGAAAATTGAATCAAAAATTGTTATTAAAGTTTTCATCATATAATTATTTGATAATGATATACTTTTTATATTATTATGTTCGATAAAATCTTGAATTTTTGGGAAATAATTTTCAAACAAACCTCTGATATAATTTTTCAAAGTTGTATTTTCTATGACTTTAGGATTTACTTCAATCCAATTATATAATATAGATTCCCATGTATTTTTCTCATATGAACAATGTACAATAATTTGCCTTGTTAAAAATGATGGTGGACTATTTTTTAAGTTACAAGTTTCAAAAAATATTTTAAAATTATCTCTAAAATTAATTTTATCACCATTAGCCAAAGCTAAAAAGTTTTCTTTATAATAAAAATTATTGATATATTCTAGCCATGTATCATCAATTTGTCCATCTAATATTAAACTTTTATATATTTTTTCTTTAATATCACTTTTTTCTTTATTAAATATTATCATATTTTGTTGCTCTTCCTCTTTTTGATATTCTTCATCAATTTTTTTGAATTTTTGTTCAAGGATTTCTGGAGTCAATTCTTCATCTTCTTCTAATATTTTATATCCAATATATTTTGAATAATGTTGATTCAATTTTTCCAAACTTTCACTATTATCATCATCAAACATAGATATCATATTATAAAAATAATTATTATTAAATCTATAGGCTCTTTCAAGTTTATTTTCTACAAAAAATCTGAAAACACTTTTACTTTTTGGATAAATTCTCATATTTAATATTTTTGGATATTTTCCTTTATCTAAATTTGATAAATTTACAGAGACTTCATGTAATAAACTTAAAATTGTTGTTTTACCTGAAAATGAAGGACCTGTTATTACAAAATTATCAAAATTATTTATTGCTTCGTATAAATATTTTATTTGTTTTTTGAAAAATTTGTTATTTATTTTATATTTATTAAATTCCTTTTTGATCGATTCACAAATTATTTTTTCTTCTTCATTTCCATATTTTTCTTCTTCTCCATCATTATTTATATTATGTTCATCAGGGAGGTCTACTTTATAGTCTTTCATTTCAAAAACTTCATTTATGAATTTTCTAAAATCTTCTTTTTCTTCTTCAGTTAATAAATGCAAAAATATTTCTTTTAATAAATTTCTCAAATACAATTTATAATTTTTTTTATCTATAGTTTTTATATTATTATTTATATCATCTGTAATTTTTAATAAAAATAACATTATTAAATTTGTATTTTTCATTACATTCATTTTAGTTGAAGCATAATTCATCACATATAATATTTTATTAGTTATTTCTTCATGATTTTCAAATCCAAAATTATTTAAAACTTGATTTAAATAATAAGTATAATTTAATTTAGGTAAAGCAATTTGTCTATAATAATTTTTTATTATTTTTGGAATTGAATCACTTTTAAAATGAGTATTAAAAGATAATTCCCTATATAAAAATATATGCATTTTTACTGCCGATTTTTCTTCCCCTCCTGTGAAATCTTCTTCTTCAGTACCAGTTGATTGCATAATTCTATATATATCAGCAATTCTAGTAGATAATATTTCCATTAAATCAAAATTAATATTTTGGCATTCATCAATACATAGCCAACAGCCTGTTTTTCTATTTGATAAATATATTTTGTTAAAAGATTCTAAAGAAAAATATGATGTAGCATAAAAATAATTTATTCTTTTTCCACATAAATTAGCTAATGTTTTCAGAGTTTCTTTTTTAGTTCCATTATTTAAGCCATATATTTGAAATGGTTTCTTATAGTGTATTGTATGGGCAAAAGATAAATACATTTTTTCGCTATCTGGCATAATTAAAAAATTATTTTGTAATCCTACATATTCATATCCATATTCTATAGCAAAAGATATAAAATGTAACATAAAAGAATCATTTTCAATTTTTGGACTGATTAATTTTACAAAATTATAATCACTATTTGTAGTAACATCTTCTCTTATAAGATATTCTATAATTGTTTTTGAATAATTATACAGAAATATTAAATTCATAAATATTCTTTTTTGCATTGTTGTAACATCTTTATCTTTAATTTGATTAACTAATCCTATAATTTTATCATCTTTAATTTCATTATATAAATCAAACATTTTATCAAAAGATTCATCTGGTTGTAATAATGATTTTTCTAAATTGTCCATATTTAAATAAAACATACAATTAAAAATACCTTGGGCTAAATTATCTTTATTCGTTATTAATTCATTAATTACTTCTTTTGGCTTTTTTGTACTTTTTGCCTTTTGGGAAGTCTCATACTCTTTTTTAAAAGTTTTAAAATTATCCTTTAATTTCCTTACAAGGCATCCTTCTAAAAATTCTATCAATTCTTTCAATGTTCTATTTTTTCCATATTTTATTTGGACTTCTTCGTCATCAATTGTTGTAAATTTAATTATTTCATCTTGATCATCTCCTATATTTATAATTTTAATCCAGGGGAACATTTTATATAACATTTTTTGTTTTATTTCTTTTGATTCTCTTTCTCTATAAATATCATTTATATCATTATTATTCAAACTATAAAATCTCGGTATTTCATTTCTTTTCATATCAAAAAATGTTGATATTGCTTTATACTCTTTTTCATATGATTGGATTATAGAATTAAGTATACCCATTTGTTTTTCATATACATGATCCAAAAATTTTTGTACACTTCTATTATCTTTCCAATTATTTAATAAATTTTTTTTTTGATTTTCACTCATAAGCCTTTTATGTTCTGCCGGCATTGCCTTCATAAAATCAGTATTTTCCATAATTCCCGAGCTTTTTGATATATATTTCTGATAATAAGTGAAAAATTGCAAAAATTTATAATATTTATTAAATTCTTGGGTCAATTTATTTAATTGTTCATAAACACATCCGAAATATTTATTTAAATATATTTTATTAAGCATTTGTAAATTTTCTTCTACGAATTCAAATTCCCTGTCAAAATCAGGCTTATTATATGTGGCTAAAATAGGTATTGGCCTTGGATAAAATGATTCTTTTACTGTTTTTATTAAATCTTGTAATCTTCTTTCTTCATTTGCTCTAAAGTTTAATTCTTTTACATCTGGAATTTTTTCAAAAATATCAGGCAAATTTTTAATTTGATAACATGTTAAAGGATTTTCTTCTTTTATTTCTACTCTTAATAATTCATTTAAAATACCTAATAAATGGGGTACTAATAAAATATTTTGGTTTTGAATTGCCTCAATAACAGGTACTAATTGTTCATATACTTGGACTTTTTTTTTAAGTGTTTCCGGAACATTAGGTAAATCTATATCAACTAGGGCTACTTCGCATAAATCTAACCATTTTTTGATTAAATCTTTCATTTCATTTAAATTTATTTTGGAAACTTTTTCATTTTCCCATTCACGGGTTTTATCTTGGAATTCTTTTACACTATTCCATAAATTCATTTTCAATTGTTGTTCATAAACTAAATTGTCTAAATTTTCAAAATTACTTTTCATTGTATTATCCAGTTCTAAATCTTCTTCTTCTTGTTGATATTTTTCCTTCATCATTAGACATTTTTTTATTTTTAAAGAATTTTCTTCTAAATAATCTATAGCATTAAATGAATCTTCATTATAAGTATTTAAAACATCATTATTTAATTCACTCATCATATTTTTTATTTTATCATCAAATTTAGTAATTTCATTTTTTAAATCTAATCTAAATTGTTGAATGTTATTATCTATAAAATAAGAAGTAGAATCCAATTTTCTATCATATTTTACTGAAATATCTTTTAATTCAATGATTAATTTAGTATCATATTCTTGTAATTTAATTTCTTTATTTGCATCTATAATAGTTTGTAAATCTAAAATATCATTAGACATATCTTCATGCAATTTTTTTTCTTTATTGCATGCCTCTACTGCTTTTTTTAATTTTATAAAACTTTCAACATCAGTAGGATTTACTGCTAAATCAGTTAAATGTGCACTCATCCTATCTATAGAACTATGAACTTTGGCTGTTAAAACATTAGGAATAACTTTGTTCATTTTTTCTATCCATGTTCTTGGGGCTTGCGAAACTAAATCAAGTAAATCATCTAGCTGGAATTCAAAAAGACCTACATTTATTATTGGTTTTAATTGTTTTATAACTTTTTCTTTTTCATGAAATTCATTTAATAAATCTTTTAATTCTGTAGGATTTGCTGTTTTTTCTAAATCATTAAAATTAATTTTACTATTTTTTAAATAATTTTCAAGTATAGGCCTTAGATTGTCTACACATTTATTTATTTCTTTATGACATAATTCAAAATTGTCTTTTAATGATTCAAATAAATTTATAATTGATTGGGTATTTTTTATCCTTGCATTTAAATTTGTATTTTGGTCTACACTTATTTCAAAGACTTCTTCAAAACAAGACATATATCTTGGAAATTCTTGAGGATCAATAAAATTTTTTTTATATATTACACAATATATTGTTTCTTGAATAAAATTATCAAATAAAGATTCATATATTAATCTTATTGAAGGATTATAGAAGATTTTTTCCCCCATACATAAAATTTTGGTAATAATTATTGGGGGGTCTATCCATTTATTTAAATAGCATTCATATAATCTCTTAAATTTTTTATCTAATAATTCTAAAGAATATTCTATAGCTTCAAATTTAGCCTCATTAAAAATATAATCCATTACTCTAATATATCTTAATAATTTTTTGTAATGAGTTTTTCTTGTTGCATCTTGAGCATATGGAATGGCATTTTTTATAAAGTTTTGGATATTATTTTCAATATTTTCTACTTTTTTTTTGTCTTTTGAATTTTTTTCTTCATTACCACCTGCATTTGCATTATCATCTAAAGTTATTTTTTTTAATAATTTATATTCTTGGTATGAATTATTACATGCATTGGTAATTATAGATTTTGCTTCATTTCTAAAAAAGTCAATTTTTTTATCTGTGGCTACTAAATTTAATTTATGTAATTCATTAAATTGATTTAATAAAACAGAACTAGTTTGTTTCATATCAAAAATATTAGTAGATTTCATTTGTTTTAAAGAGTTTCTTGTATCTAAGATTCCTTTTAATAAATGTTTATCTATAAAGAAAAATTTCTTTTTTAATTTTTCTGTGTAATATTGTCTTTTTGTTTTTTTGTAAAATCTTCTCCAAGAATCAAATAATTTTGCATTCTTGAAATTTTTAAAAAGTGGGATTTGCATTAATAATTTATATTTATTATAGTTATCAATCCATTCTTGTATTGAATAAACAATAGGAACTCCCTTTTGGTAATGTAATACTGTATTTTTAGATATAGTAATATATTCAGCTGTTCTAACTTTCTTTTTTAATGGCTGTAATTTCTTTTTATTCACACTTTGTAATGTGTTATTAGATATTTTAGCTTTATGATTAATATCTTGATAAGAGCATAAAACGTAATCTACTGGGCCTCCTATTCTTCTTGCATATAGAAAATCATTATCTTTTAAGTATAAATGTTTATTGAAAGTTGAAAAATCAATTAATTTAGATTTTTTACTTTCTAAATTAATTTGGGGAGTAATTGGTTGAGTCATAATCATAGCCATATTAACCTGAGTACTTAATGCTTTTGACATTTCTAGTTCAGTATTTATTTCTAAATCTTTAGGTTTTTCTTTTTTCATTTGGAAAGTCATCAAATTTCTATCAATTTTTTTGTTTGAATCAAATTCTTCTGTAGGAAATCCAACAAAATTATTTTGAGTTTGTTGAGAAGATAAATAAGTTGTTGGCATTGTAAGGGCTAAATTATGTACATTGTCTTTGATGTAAATAGATTTAAGTAAATTTTCTCCTTCTTTTCTTATTTTTTCTTTATCAAAATTAAATTTCCTACCTGTAGATGTAAAAGCCAATCCTTTTTTGGCATCTTCCTTAATTTTAAATTTATTTCTATCTACTAGAACTGGAAAATGGATCATATCTCCTATATCATTAGGAATATTTTTGGCTGTTTCCCAATTTTGAATAATTACACTACCTTGAGTTTTGTTCATACTTGTGAGATTATTCATTGTCATACCCATATTAGGAAGGGAAACATGGACTTCTTCATTTGTTTTTGAATAATCTTTTTTAATACGAAAGCCTTTACTTTTAGTTTGAGATGTTTTAAAATTAAGGCTTTCTATTGGGTCGAGATATAATTTACTTATGTAAGATTTTTTTTCTTGGTTTATTTTCTCATTGTTACTAATGTTGTTGGTGTTAATTATTGGATTATGAGAAGTGTTATTCATTTTAAGTTATTAATTAAATTTTATTATTTTCAAATGAATAAATAATATTATTTAATTTAGATATAACTTGAATTTTATTTAATTTTTAAAATTAAAATTTAATTTCTTTAATTAAATGGGGATTGGGGATTGGGGA